>Ga0247727_10000030_pt1:150000-292456 | contig 292456 bp, 282 predicted proteins | sample WisWelCaveWW1625_FD_202498 | JGI IMG/M metagenome (GOLD analysis project Ga0247727, IMG submission 202498) | Biofilm microbial communities from Wishing Well Cave, Virginia, United States - WW16-25 | ecosystem: Environmental > Aquatic > Deep subsurface > Groundwater > Cave... | reverse complement strand
GTGACCGATCGGCCGGCAGCCCTGCGAAACGACCGTGCGCACCGGAACCTGGTCGTCGAGCAGCACACCCACCGCACCGCGGTCGAGCAGTGCGCCGTCGGCGGCCAGGCGGCAGGTCGCCGACCGTCCTTCTCGCGAGGAAGGGGCTTCACCTGATGCGAGGCCACCGATGATCCGTAACGACGGTGTGTGCCGGTTGCAGATCGCGAGGAAGTCGGCGACCGGGAAGCTCATCGGATCGGCGAGCAGGATGAGCGTGCCGATCGGCGGTGCGTCGTCGGGCCAGCCGTCGATGCGATACCCGTCCGACGTCGGACGAGCGTCGAGCACGACGGGCCGCGCACGACCGCCGCCCCAGTTCGCGGCGAACACCGAGAGCGCAGGTCCGTCCTCGATCTCCTGCCGGCCGCCGGCGATCGCGACCGCGGAGGATCCGATGAGGACGTCGGGCTCGAGGAGTTTGCGCAGCCCGTCGGCGATGTCGGCGAACGTGTCGAGGTGATGTGGGCTGGTGAACACGACGACGAGATCGGGTCGTTCACCGTCGAGCGCGTCGAGGATCTCGCCCGCGCACTCACCCACGGCGTCTGCGGAGCTCGGATGGAGCGACAGTGCCGCCGCGTAGCGACCCATGATTCTCACCCTTCGACCCGTACCACGCCCCCCTCAACCCCCAAATCGAAACGCACCTCTCACGTGGCGGAGACGGCGGTCAGGGGCACGATGACGCGCGAGCCCGTCTCGACGATCTCGCAGTGCGCCTCGATCGTACCGGGGCTCTCGTAGGTCAACTCGGGCCTGACGAGCTGGTAGAAGAACGTGCCGGGCGGTTGGATGATCACGGGCGCGCGGTGCGTCGCAGCCTCGGTCCCGTCGCCACGCACGAACCGCACGGCCATCGTCCCCTCGCGGGACTCCTCGTTCTCGGCGCGGAGGAGCACGACGAGGTGAGGCGTGAGCGTGTGCGGGTATTGATCGATCTGCACCGAGAAGTACGCGCCGGTGATGTCGATCTTGGTCGGCCCGCCGGGCGGCTCACGCCGGAAGTCGATGTTGTCGATGAACAGCCCCGCGACGATCTCCATGCCGGGACGATAGCGACCGGGCGCGACGATCCCTCACCCATACGCCGAGCTCAGACGATTCGCTCGCCCGCGATCCAGACACTCCTGACGGTGAGGGACGCGCGGTCGATGGCGACCAGATCGGCGCGGGCGCCTGGTGCGAGCCGCCCCCGGTCGTGCAGGCCGGCGACCTCGGCGGGGATCGTCGTGGCCATGGAGACGGCGCGATCGACGGGAACGCCGATGGCGACGGCATTGCGCAGCGCGCGCTCCATCGTGAGCGTCGAGCCGGCGAGTGTGCCGTCGGCGAGCCGGACCGCTCGCGCCGCGGAGCCGGGCCCCACCCTCCCGGTGCCCGGCGCCGTGAACTCCAGCACGCCGGTGTCTCTCGCCCCGCTGTGTCCCATTGCGGTCGCGACCGCGTCGGTGACCAGAAACAAGCGCGGTTGCGCCGCGACGGCCACACGCAAGGCGGCCGGATGGACATGCTCGAGGTCGGCGATGACCGACGCCGCCAGCCGTTCGTCGGTCAGCGCTGCGCCGGCGGCCCCCGGCTCGCGGTGATGGAACGGTCGCATGCCGTTGAAGAGGTGCGTGACGAGCGTCGCGCCGGCATCGACCATGCCGAGCACGTCGTCGTACGCCGCTGCAGTATGGCCGATCGCGACGACGATCCCGCGGGCGACGAGCCTGGCCGTCGCCACGAATCCCGGATCCGCTTCGGGTGCCAGCGTGACGAGCCGGATGAGCCCCGGGTGACGATCGCAGAGCTCGTCGAGCTCGCCGAGGTCGACGTCGCGGATCAGGTCGGGCGGGTGCGCGCCGGGCGCGCCGCCGAGGAAGGGTCCTTCGAGGTGCACGCCGGCAATCTGGCATCGGCGGTCCGCGCCCTCGAGTGATCGCACGGCCGCGACCACATCGAGCATGCGCCCGTACTCCGCGCGCGGCGCGGTCACGAGCGTTGGCAAGCAAGTGGTGCACCCACCGGCGGCCATCGTCTCCAGCGCGCCGGCGAGTTCGTCGGGTTCAGCGGTCGCAAAGTCGGTCGCGCCGAAGCCGTTGACCTGGAGGTCGACGAACCCGGGCGCGAGGACGACGTCGCCCAGGTCTTCCGTGCCCCGTGGGGGCGAGCCGGTCGTCACCTCGGTGATCCGGCCGCCGTCGACTCCGATCCATCCCGGACGCGACGGCGAGCCGAACGGCGCATGGTCGATCGCGACCGCCGGCGCCGCGAATCGCATCACGAGGCCGTCCGGAGCGCGGCGCGCAGGCGGACGAGGCCGGCGAGGGTGCGCGGGACGCGGCGCAGGATGGAGGTGCGCGCCGGGCGTCGCTCCTCGACCGCGATGGGGATCTCCTCGATCCGCATGCCGGCTCGCTCGACCCTGAGGATGAGCTCGGTGTCGAAGAGGTCACCCGCGAGGCGGCAACTTCGTGCAGCGTCGAGGACGGCCGTCCGGCGCAGCGCCTTCATGCCGTGCGTGTCGGAGACCTGCAGACCGAAGGCGGCGCGCAACACGGACGAGAACACGGCCGTCACGAGGCGACGGAGCGGCGCCCGCGCGTCGGCAGCGCCGGGCGCTCGCTTGCTCCCGACGACGATGACGACCGGAGGGTCTGCACACAGGAGCGCGAGGGCGGCGTCGAGAAACGCGAGGTCGTAGTAGTCGACGTCGAAATTCACGACGTACTCACCGCGCGCGATGAGCAACCCGTGGCGGAGCGCGGCGCCGTAGTCGGCCGCCGCAAGCGACTCCACGCGCAGCTCGGAGAACTCGGTCGCGAGCTGGCGGGCGAGCGACAGCGTGTCGTCGGTGGACCCGTTCTCGACGACGATGACCTCGCTTCCGAGCGAACGCAGTCGCAGACCATCGACGACCTCACGCACCGATGTCGACAGGATCCCGACCTCGTTGAAGGCTGGCATCACGACGGAGACGCGCGGTCGGTCATCAACCGGGCCGACCGATGCCTCTCCCTCGGGGGCGTCTCCCGCGGGCACGCCGTTAGGCTAACCAGACCATGACGAGACGATTGCCACGAACGCGCTGCCATGAACGCTGACGTGCTCGCTGTCCATGCCGGCGCAAAGGCCGACGCGACGGCGGTGGTCGTGGACGCGAGCGGTGGAGGCGACCCTTCGATCACGACGTTCGCAGAGCTCAATGCGATCGTGAACCGCCTTGCCCACGGGCTCGTCGCACTCGGCGCGCAGCGCGGCGAACGCTTGGTGTGGTGTGGACCGAACTCGTTGGAGGTGCTCGCGATCCTCCACGCCGCGCGCAAGCTCGGCCTCGTTGCCGTGCCGCTCTCATACCGGTTCAACTCGGAAGAGATGGCGTACGTGATCGACAACTCCGACGCCGCGATCGTGCTGGCCGATGCCGAGTTCGCGCCGCTCATCGGATCGGTGCGAGACCAGTGCCCCAAGGTGCGCACGTTCGGGACGTTGCTCGGGTCGCCGCCGGGGGAGGGCTGGCACACGCTCGAAGAGCTGATGGCCGACCGTCCCGACGAGGAACCTGCCGACCTCGATACGACCGGCCCTGCGGGCGCGGGTGCACAGATGATCTACACGTCGGGAACGACGGGGAAGCCGAAAGGAGCCCTCCGGACGAGAACCGACGCTGCGCTCGTCGCGGCGTTGCTCGTTGAGCTCGATCTCTTCCACGAGCGGCCGGTGCACCTCACGACGGGTCCGCTGTATCACTCCGGCCCCCTCGCGTTCGCGTCGCTCGCGCACACGCTTGGTGCGCCGATCGTCATCCTGCGCAAGTTCGATCCCGAGGCGTGGCTCCGCCTCGTGCGCGAGCACCGGGTCACCAACACGTTCTCTGCGCCGACCCAGTTGAAGCGCATCGTCAGCTTGCCGCCGGATTCGCTCGCCGGTGCCGACATGAGCTCGATGCGCACGCTGATCGCCAACGCCGCGCCGGTGCCGTACGCGTTGAAGGTCGAGATCGTCGAGAAGCTCGGCGACGGCTTCCTCTATGAGGTGTACGGCAGCACCGAGCTCGGTGTCGACACCGTGCTGAAGCCCGCCGACCAGCTCCGCAAGCCGGGCTCGTGCGGCAGACCGTATGGCGGGATCGAGCTCAAGGTCGTCACCGACGACGGCCGCGACGGCCGGCCGGGCGAGCGCGGCGAGCTGTTCGTCCGCACCGCGCTGGTCATGGACGGCTACCACAGCACGGATCAGCAACTCACAGAGCACGGCGACCCCGACGACGGCTGGCGTTCGGTCGGCGACGTCGCGTACATCGACGACGAAGGGTACGTCTACATCTGCGACCGCAAGAAGGACATGATCATCTCCGGCGGGGTGAACATCTATCCGGCCGAGATCGAGGCCGTCCTGCATGCGCATCCGCAGGTGCTCGACGCGGCCGTGTTCGGCGTCCCCGACGACGAGTGGGGCGAGCGTGTCCACGCGATCGTGCAGCCGAAGACGGGAGCGACGATCGACCTGGCGGAGCTGCGGGCGTTCGCCGAGGAACGGCTCGGCGGTTACAAACGGCCGCGCGGGTACGAGGTCCGCGACTCGCTGCCGAGAACCGACAGCGGCAAGCTGCTCAAGCGGATGCTGCGCGACGAGCACTGGGCCGGCCGCGACACCGCCGTCTGAACGTCCTGTGTGTCCCACCGATTGCTGTGTGTCACACCAATGTGCGGTATACCGCCAATTCGTGTGACACGGGAGGATGGGACCACGCGATGACGGTCGTGCTGCTGCACAGCCCGTACGTGGGACCGGCGACGATGCAGGCGCTCGCTGCCCAGCTCGGCGGCGCCGTCCACGCCCCGGGCACTGTCGATCGCGCCGAGGTCGTCATCGCCCACAGCGGCGCGAGCGCGTTCGTACCCGCGATGGAGTTCGGAGTGGCGATCCTCGTCGACGCGGCTGTTCCCGCTCGCTCGGGGGAGACCCGGCTCGCGGGCGGCGCGTTCCGAGCCTTCCTCGGCGGCCTTGCCCGCGATGACGTGTTGCCTCCATGGCCGGACTGGTGGGGCGAGACGGCGATGGCCGAGCTCGTACCCGATGCGGAGCTGCGGGCGCGGATCGAGGCGGAATGCCCTGCGGTCGCGCTCGCCGACGTCGACAGGCCGCAGGCGATTCCTGCGGGATGGGACGACCGACCCTGCGGATTCCTCCGGTTGAGCGCGCTCTACGAGCCGGACGCGCGCGACGCGGCTGCACGCGGGTGGCCGGTGATCCGCCGCGACGGCATGCATCTCGACGTCGCCAGCCGACCGGCCGCCGTGGCGGCGGACGTGCGCGCCCTCCTCGCTACGCTCGGCGATCCCTGATCGAGCCCGGAGCCTGAGGGTGCGCGATGCCGACGCTCTCCGAAGTGGAATCGAAACGGCGCCTCAGGGAGTACGGCGTGCCGTTGCTCGACGAGCGAACCGTCGCCGACGCGAATGCGGCCGCCGATGCGGCCGCCGACATCGGATACCCCGTCGTGCTCAAGCTCTGCGGTGCGGCGATCGCGCACAAGACCGAACGCGGCCTCGTGCGGCTCAACCTGACGGATGCGGCGGCGGTCCGCGCGGCTGGTGGCGACCTGCTCCACCGCGCCCGCGCGTCGGACGGCGACGTCGAGCTCCTCGTCGCGCCGATGGTCAGCGGCGTGAGGGAGTTGATCGCCGGTGCCGTCCGCGACCCGCAGTTCGGAGCATGCGTGATGCTCGGCGTCGGTGGTGTCCTCGCCGAGGCCGTCGCCGACGTCCAGATCCGCCTCGCGCCCATCGAGCGGGTCGACGCCGACGAGATGATCGAGCAGCTCGCGACGCAAGCGCTGCTCGGTGCGTTCCGCGGCGAACCCGCGGTCGACCGCGACTCGCTGTGCGCGGTGCTCCTGGGCCTCTCCGAGCTCGTGACGGCCGATCCGCTGATTGTGAGCGTCGATCTCAACCCGCTCGTCGTCGCGGCGAGCGACGGACGCCCGATCGCGGTCGACGCCCTGGTCGAGGTCACGGTGGACCAGTGAACGACGTGGGCTTCCGCGCGCTGTTCGAACCTCGAGGCGTGATCGTCGCCGGCGCGAGCACCCATCCGGGCAAGTTCGGCTTCGTGGCGCTGCACAACATTCTCGCCGGCGGCTATCACGGCGCCGTTGCTGCCACGAACCTCGAGCGCGCCGAGGTGCTCGGCGTGCGGACGGTCGCCGACGTCGCCGAGCTGCCCGCCGACACGTACGACCTCGTGTTCCTGTGTACGCCCGCGAGCGCGAACGCCGACGTGCTCCGCGCGTGCGCCGCGCGGGGGGTTCGCGCCGCCTTCGTCACGAGCGCCGGCTACGGCGAGGCCGGCGAGCAGGGTCGCGTCGCGGAGCGCGAGCTCGTCGATCTCGCTGCGCACCTCGGCCTGCTGCTCGCCGGACCGAACGGGCAAGGGGTCGTCAGCACGCCTGCGCGCCTCTGCGCGCAGATTGTCGCTCCGGCGCCGCCCCCGGGCCGCATCGGTATCGCGAGCCAGAGCGGCAACTTCGTGAGCTCGTTCATGAACCTCGCGTCGGCGACCGGCGTCGGTGTGAGCCGGGCGGTGAGTGCAGGGAACGCGGCTGCAGTCGGGATCGCCGATTACCTCGAGTACTTCGCCGACGATCCCCATACCGCGGTGAGCCTTGCGTACATCGAGGGCGTCACGTCGGGGCGCGCGCTCTTCGAGCGGCTGCGTGCCACCGCGGCGAAGAAGCCCTTGGTGGTGCTGAAGGGCGGCGCGACCGCGGGCGGTGCGCGCGCTGCAGCAAGTCATACCGGAAGCCTCGCCGCCGACGACCGGGTGTTCGACGGCATGTGTCGCCAGGCGGGCATCGTCAGGGCTCGCGACGTCGAGGACGCGTTCGAGGCCGCCGCGACCTTCGCGACGCAGCCGCGTCCTTCGGGTCCGCGCACCGCGATCGTCACCACGGCGGGCGGCTGGGGCGTCGTGACCGCGGACGCTGTCATGACCAGCGCAGTGAAGCTTGCGCCGCTGCCGGATGACCTCCGGTCTGCGATCGACGGCAAGCTCCCGCCGCGGTGGAGCCGGAACAACCCGATCGACCTCGCCGGCGGAGAGACCCGCGACACGATCCCGGAGGTGTTGGAGCTCGTCGCCGGCCACCCCGCGATCGACGCGATCGTGTATCTGGGCCTGGGCATCCAGAGCAACCAGGCGCGCCTCATGCGCAATGGACCGTTCTATCCCGGGCACGGGCTGGAACGCATCGTCGCGTACCACGAGCGCCAGGATGAGCGCTTCGCGGAGTGCGCGGCCGCCGTGAGCACCGCGACCGGCAAGCCCATCCTGACCGCGACCGAGCTCGCGATTGCGGACCCCGGTAATGCCGGTCCGCGGGCAGTTCGCGCGTCCGGCCGGCTGTGTTACGCCTCGGCGAACCGCGCGGTGCGCGCGCTCGAGCACCTGTGGCTCGACGCGCAATACCGAGCGCGACGCGGCCGGTAGCGGGCTTGCTCACTGTTCGCGGTCGCATGGTCGCGGGCGCGGCTGGCGCGGCGATGGTTGTCGCCGGCCTCTCGCTCGTACGCTCGCAGACACACGCAGCAGCGGCTGCGGAGCGAACACCACGTCCGGTGTTCCTCGCGACCCCGTTGCTCTCGCTGCGTCGTGCGCCGGGCGCGGTGGTCGATGCTGTCGCGCGATCGAACCTCGAACGAGCGATGCGAGCAGCGATCGCCGGCCCGCTTGCTTGCGCTGCGGTCCACGTCGACGGCCGGCTCGTCGCGTCGATCGATGTGGGGCGAGCGCTCACGCCCGCCTCGACGATGAAGGTGTTGACGGCATTGACGCTGCTCGAGCAACGCGCCGGCAACTTTCGGTTCGCGACCTCCGTGCATGTCGTCGATCCCGTTCCTGGCGACGGTGTGATCGCCGGTGATCTCTCGCTCGTCGGTGGCGGCGACCCGACCTTGGCCACGCCTCGCTACGAGGAATACGTCCGGTCGACGGCCCGCTTCGCGAGCGATCCGTTGACCCCGCTCCAGGGCCTGGTCGACGCACTGCGCGACGCCGGCGTGCGCCGGATCGAGGGCGCGGTCGTCGGTGACGGCAGCCGTTACAGCGACGTCACGTACCTCGACACGTGGAAGCCGAACTACCGGACGGAAGGGCAGGTGGGACCGATCGGCGCGCTGACGGTGAACCACGGCTTCGCCGATTTCGCGCCGCCGCGGCCGGTCGACGATCCCGCCCGTTATGCAGCCGAGCAGCTCACGGTGCTGCTCGAGCGATCGGGGATCGACGTCGCCGGTGACGCGCGCGCCGGGCGGGTCGACGGCGCCGACGAGGAGATCGCGACGATCCGCTCGCCACGGCTCGTCGACATTGTCGCTGGCATGCTCACGTCGAGTGACAACACGACCGCCGAGATGCTGCTGCGCGAGGCGGCGGTTGCCGCTCGGCGCGGCAACGACACAGCCACCGGCGCGGCCGTGCTGCGCTCGACACTGGAGGCGCGTGGCGTCGGGTTGGACGACGCCACGATTCTCGATGGCTCAGGGTTGTCTGCCGGCGACCGGTTGACGTGCCGCACCCTGATCGACGCCATCACAATCGCCGATCCGACCGTCGACGACGGCTTGGCCGACGCGGGGGAGAGCGGAACGCTCGCAACGCGCTTCGTCGGTCACGTCCTGCAGGGTCGTCTGCACGCCAAAACGGGCCAGTTGAGCGGTGTCGTCGGGTTCGTCGGCGTCATCGACGGTGTCGACGGCCGGCCGGCCGTTCGGTTCGCATTCCTCGCGAACGGGAACTTTGGCACCGCCGAGGGTCAAGCGTTCCAGCAGCGCGTCGCCGAGGCCGCCGCCACCTACCCCGAGGCCCCCGATGGCAGCACGCTCGTTCCGCCTCCCGTGTCCCGTCCTGTGTCCCTTCCTGCGCCTCTTTCTGGCGCCACTCGATAGTTTGCGCGTGCCCCGAGCCACCGCGAGACTCCGGCCGTGCCGGAGAAGACGCCGAAGCGCCAGGCCGAGGACCTGAAGGACCTCGTCGTCGCGTACTTCAAGCAGGAGACCATCGATCCGCTCAAGCACGCGGGGCGCTATGTCGCGTTCGGCGTCGGCGGCGCGCTGGTGATCGGCGTCGGCGTGATGTTCCTCGCGATCGGGACCCTGCGCCTGCTGCAGACCGAGACAGGCGATGCCCTCGACGACAACCTGACGACGGTCGTGTACGCGATCGTGATCGCAGCGCTCGCGCTCGGCGCGGCGTTGTCCGCATGGGTCGCTCGCCGCAACCCGAAATCGAACGACACCAAGTCGAGCTTGCCGGGACAGGAGAGTCGATGAACACGACCACGACCCGCGGCCGCGCGTCAGCGCGCGGCGAACGGCCTGGCGTCGACCGGCCGATCACCCGTGACGACATCGAGGCCAAGCTGCGAGAGATCGCGGGCCCCGTTGAACGCGGCGTGGAGCAGGCGAAGAGCGTCGCGCTGGTCGCTGCGGTCGCGATCGGCACGGTGCTGGTCGTGGGGGCGTACCTCCTGGGGCGGCGGAAGGGCCGTCAGCGCTCGGCCATCCTCGAGATCCGGCGGATCTGAGCGGCGACGATGCCCCCGATCAGCCGCGCCTACTACGCGAAGCGCGTTCGCCGCGGGATCTGGCGGCGCGGCCTCGGCGGTTCCCAACCGTATCTCGCGTTAGGAATCGCGCTCGCCGGCGTCCGGATGCTGCGGCGCCTCGCGAACCCGAAACCGCAGGTGCTGTATCGCCACAAGCTCGCGCCGGGCGAGCGTTGGGAGATCACCGCGCGGGTGCCGCAACGCTGACTGCGGGCGTGATCCGGCCGGTAGCCTCGCCATCGAATGAAGGTCGTACTGCGCAATCCCAAGCGCGAGATGGAGGTTGCCGGCGCGACGACCGTGAACGCGTTGCTCGTCGAGCTCTCGATCATCCCGGAGTCGGTGATCGTCATCTGCAACGACGAGCTCGTGACCCACGACACGCACTTGGGTGACGACGACACCGTCGAGATCCGCTCGGTCACGTCCGGCGGTGCGTGATGCGATGCCGGAGTTGTCGCGCGCAAGCGATCATCGATCTCCGCCGTCACAACGCCGCGTTCTGCCGCGCCTGCTTCGTTCGCCACTGCGAGGAGCAGGTGCGGCGCGCGCTGCACGACTATCGCATGATCCCGTCGGGTTCCCGCGTCCTCATCGCGGTCTCCGGCGGCAAGGACAGCCTGGCGTTGTGGCACATCCTGCGATCGCTCGGCATCGACGCCGACGGTCTGTACCTCGGCCTCGGCATCGGTGCCTACAGCGGCGCGTCAGCCGAGCTCGCCCGCAGCTTCGCGACCGCACACGGGCTCGTGCTCCACGAGATCGACCTCCCGCGCGACGTCGGATTCGACATCCCCGAGGGTTCGAAGGCCGCCCGCCGCGCCCCCTGCAGCGCGTGCGGACTCTCGAAGCGCCACCTCTTCAACCACGCGGCGATCACGCACGGCTACGACGTGGTCGCAACCGGCCACAATCTCGACGACGAAGCGGCGGTGCTGCTCGGCAACACGCTCCGGTGGGACGACGAGTTCCTCGCACGCCAATATCCGGTGCTTCCCGGCACCGAGGGCTTCGTGCGCAAGGTGAAGCCGCTCGTCCGGCTCGGTGAGCGCGAGATGGCGGCCTACTGCGTCGTCCAAGGGATCGACTACATCGTCGAGGAGTGCCCGATGGCGGCCGGCAACCGTCACCTCACCTACAAGGATCTCCTGAACCAACTCGAGGAGCGGTCACCCGGCGCCAAAGCGGCATTCCTGTTCAACTTCCTCGAACGTGCGCACGCGAGATTCGCGGACGCGGGGCGCGAGCAACGAGATTCCCTGGTGCCATGCACCGGGTGCGGCGCGCCGACGCCGGGCGAGGTGTGCGCGTTCTGCAGGCTGCGCGAACGCGCGTCGGGATCCTCGGTGCCGGTGCCGGTGCCGGTAACGCCGACGGTGCGATCTTCGCCGTCTCGAGCCGGCGCGTCTCGAGCCGGCGCGCCATGAGCCGGCCGCTCCTGGCAGGCGAACGCGTGCTGCTCATCGACACGAAGCGTCGCCGGCACCTGGTCACGCTCGAAGCCGGCGGAGCGTTCCACTCCCACGCCGGCATCCTCGAGCACGACGCGCTGATCGGTCGCGATGAAGGGCTCAGCGCCCGCACGTCGATGGGGCAACGCTTCGTCGTTGTGCGACCGACCCTCAACGAGTACGTGCTCGAGATGCCACGCGGCGCTCAGGTGATCTATCCCAAGGATCTCGGGCCGATCCTGATCCTCGCCGACATCTGTCCCGGGGCTCGCATCCTGGAGTCTGGCGTGGGTTCGGGCGCGCTGACGACGGCGATGCTGCGCGCGATCGGACCGACGGGGCGGATCACCGGTTATGAGATCAGGGAGGATTTCGCGGCGCGGGCGCGTCGCAACGTGGAGGCCTTCCTCGGCGCAGACGTCCCGCTCACGGTCGAGGTACGCGACGTGTACGACGGCATCGACGAACGGGATCTCGACCGCGTGCTGCTCGATCTTCCAGAACCGTGGCGTGTCGTGGAGCATGCCGCCAAGGCGTTGCGTCCGGGGGGCATCCTGCTGTCGTACCTCCCGACGATCGGCCAGGTCGGCAAGCTGCGCGAGGCGCTCGCGGATTCTGCCTTCGGCATGGCCGAATCACTCGAGGTGCTCCAGCGTGGCTGGCACATCGAGGGGCAGTCGATCCGCCCCGACCACCGCATGGTCGCCCACACGGGGTTCCTCACCCATGCCCGCCTGCTCCTGCCCGCGGATCGGGCGAATCCGGAGAGCGCGAGTCCGGAGAACCCAAATCCGGAGAACCCAAATCCGGAGAACCCAAATCCGGAGAACCCAAATCCGGAGAACCCTGAGTCGATGCTTCCGGACTCGGAGATCTCTGGTCGCGGGGCGTGAACCTGCTCGACCTCGCGATCGCGCTCGTCGCCATCGCGGCCGCCGTCGGCGGATGGCGGCTCGGTCTGCTCGCCCGGGTGCTTGCGTGGCTGGGTGTCGCGGTCGGACTGGCGTTCGCGGTGCCGCTCGTCGCGCCCGTGGTCGCTCGCGTCGGAGGCGGCGACCCGGACACGCGGGTGACCGTGGCGCTCGTCTTCCTCGTGCTCTGCGGCGCGGTCGGGCAGGCGATCGGGCTGTGGGCGTCGTTCGGCGTGGAACGTCGGCGCCCGAAGCGCACGCTCTCGCTCGCGGAACGAGGGGGAGGGGCGGCACTCGGCGCGGTCGGCGTGTTCGTCGTCGTGTGGATGTTGCTGCCGTCGCTGTCGGTGGCTGCTGGTTGGCCGAACCGGGCCGCCAGGGCTTCGCTGATCGTCGAGCTCATGGACGCGCTCGCACCCGAACCGCCCGACGCGTTCGCTGCGTGGGGTCGCGAGGTGGCCGATGCGGCCTACCCCGCCGCGCTCGACCCGCTCACCGAGCCTCCCGACCCGGGCATCCCGCCCGAAACGGCGCTGGACGCGGCGACCCTCGAGCAAGTGCAGCCGTCGATCGTTCACGTCACCGGGGTCGCCTGCAGCACCGTCCAGGACGGCTCGGGGGTGGCGATGGGTCCCGGCATCATCGTGACGAACGCGCATGTCGTCGCCGGGGAGTCGCAGACCCATGTCGTCCTGCAGGACGGCACCGAGCTCGAGTCGCGCGTCATCGCGTTCGATCCGGTGCGCGACCTCGCGATCTTGCGGGTTGGCGGGCTCGACGCACCGGCGTTGTCCCTCGGGGACGCAGAGGTCGGCGATGTCGGGGCGATCCTCGGTTTCCCCGGCGGTGGAGAAATGCAAATCGCTCCGGCGCGCGTTGGTGAATCGATCAGCGCCAGGGGCACCGACATCTACCGCCGCGGGACCTCGATCCGCGAGGTGCTGGTGTTGGCGGCCCGCCTCGAGCCGGGAGACTCCGGAGCGCCGCTGATCGGCGTTGACGGCACGGTGCTCGGCATCGCGTTCGCCGTCGACCCGGGCTCGGCGACGACGGCCTACGCCCTCGCGCGGAGCGAGATCGAGGCGATGCTGGAGCTGAGCGGTGGCCAGGCTGTGGAACCGACGGAAGTCGGCACCGGCCCGTGCCTGGATCCGTGACGCTGCGATCGGCCGCGGCGCCGGGCCAGTCGGCGTCGATGAATCAGTCGGCTTCGATGAAGATGCACTCGCCGGGGCACTCCTCGGCGGACTCGATCACGGCCTCGAGCTGGCCTTCGGGGATGTCGGCGAGACCCTCGGCACCGCCGGGGTTCGAGAAGACCTTGTCGCCTTCCTTCACGTAGGCGAGGCCGTCGTCGAGGAGGGTGAACACGTCAGGTGCGATTTCCTCGCAGAGACCGTCGCCGGTGCAGAGATCCTGGTCGATCCAGACCTTCATTGCCTACTTCCTCACTTGCCGGGCCGGCGGCCGATAGGAGTGTCGGAACCTGGTGCGAGGCGGAATTTATCACACGTTCACGTGGTAAACCCAAGTCGCGAAACAACGTATCGGATGCACGGGGGCGACCCTGAACTCGGAATAGGGTCCGCAGGACCGAGGAGGTGCTCATGGCGCCCGAGCACGACCGCCGACTGGCCGAGTACGAGGCCGAGGTGGCGCAGCTCCGCGAGCAGGCGAAGGTCCTCGAGGAAGAGGTCCTCGTCCTTCGCCGGCGACTGCAGGATGCGCCCAAACGCGTCCGCACGCTCGAGGAGCGCCTGCTCGAGACGAAGGGTCAGCTCCAGCAGGCCGTCTCGCAGAACGAGAAGCTCTCCGCGACGCTGCGCGAAGCACGCGACCACATCGCTGCGCTGCGGGAAGAGGTCGAGAAGTTGACCATGCCGCCGAACGCGTACGGCACGTTCCTCGGCGGCAACGACGACGGCACCGTCGACGTGTTCACGGCGGGGCGCAAGATGCGTGTCGCGATGCACCCCGAGATCGAGGCAGACGACCTCGCCCGCGGCCAAGAGGTCGTGCTCAACGAGTCACTCAACGTGGTCGAGGTGCGCCGGCAGGACGGCGCCGGCGAGGTGGTCACGTTCCGTGAGTTGCTCGACGACGGCCGCAGGGCGCTCATCATCGGACGTGCCGACGAGGAGCGGGTCTGCGAGCTCGCCGACTCGCTGCTCGGCGTGCGGCTCCGTGCCGGCGACCATGTGTTGCTCGACGCGCGCTCCGGCCTGCTGCTCGAGAAGTTGCCGCGCCCCGAGGCGGAGGAGCTCGTGTTGGAGGAGGTGCCCGACGTCAGCTACGACGACGTCGGCGGCCTCGACGATCAGATCGAGATGATCAAGGACGCGGTCGAGCTTCCGTACCTCCACGGCGATCTGTTCCGCGAGCACGATCTGCAACCGCCAAAGGGAATCCTGCTCTACGGCCCGCCCGGCTGCGGCAAGACGCTCATCGCCAAGGCGGTCGCGAATTCGCTCGCCAAGCGTGTCGCCGAGAAGACGGGCAACGACAATACGAAGAGCTACTTCCTCAACATCAAGGGCCCCGAGCTGCTCAACAAGTACGTGGGCGAGACCGAACGCCAGATCCGCCTCATCTTCCAGCGGGCCCGCGAGAAGAGCGAAGAGGGCGTGCCGGTCATCGTCTTCTTCGACGAGATGGACTCCCTGTTCCGCACTCGCGGCACGGGCATCAGCTCCGACATCGAGAGCACGATCGTGCCGCAGCTGCTCGCGGAGATCGATGGCGTGGAGAGCCTGAAGAACGTGATCGTGATCGGCGCGTCGAACCGCGAGGACCTGATCGATCCGGCGATCCTGCGCCCTGGGCGCCTCGACGTGAAGATCAAGATCGAGCGTCCCGACGTCGACTCGGCCCGCCAGATCTTCGGTCGCTACATGGTGACCGAGCTGCCGCTCGCCGAGGACGAGACGAAAAAGGTTCGAGGCGATCGCGCTCGCACCGTCAACCGGATGATCGACGAGGCGGTCGCTGCGATGTACGACACGGGCGACGACAACAAGTTCCTCGAGGTCACCTACCAGAACGGCGACAAGGAAGTGCTGTTCTTCAAGGACTTCGCATCGGGTGCCATGATCGAGAACATCGTGCGCCGCGCGAAGAAGCTTTCGATCAAGCGGGCCATCGCGGGTGGCGGTGTCGGAATCTGCTCGCAGGATCTGCTCGATTCGATCAAGCAGGAGTTCCGCGAGCACGAAGACCTGCCGAACACGACGAACCCCGACGACTGGGCGAAGATCTCCGGCAAGAAGGGCGAGCGCATCGTGTACGTGCGCACGATCGTCCAGCGCGGCGAAGAAGCCAAGGGCGGCCGCCAGATCGAGCGGGTCACCACCGGCCAGTACCTCTAGCTTTCGGCAACATTGAGCAGTCAGCTACGAGAATCGGTGGCTGAGCGCTCAATGTTCGTTCGCTCGTGGTTCGGCGTTGCGGAGTGGGCGTAGGCTCACGTGATGGCCGTTCCCAAGCTGTGCGGCATCGAGACCGAGTACGGGGTGGTGTTGCGCGGGGCGTCCGATCCGAACCCGGTGCTCGCCTCGTCCTTGCTGATCAACGGGTTCGTCGATCAGCGCCGCGTCGGCTGGGACTTCGAGGACGAGACGCCTGGCAACGATGCCCGCGGCTTCGCACGCGACGGCGCCCAGCCTCCCGATGTCGAGACGCATCTCGTCAACGCGGTCCTGACGAACGGCGCTCGCTACTACGTCGACCACGCCCACCCCGAGTACTCGACCCCGGAATGTTCCGACGCTCTCCAGGCCGTGCTCTACGACAAGGCGGGCGAGCGCATCCTTGCCCGATCGATGGCCGCCGCCCGCCGTCTGCTCCCCGAAGGGCAGGAGATCGTCGTCTACAAGAACAACTCCGACGGCAAGGGCAACAGCTACGGCTGCCACGAGAACTATCTCGTCGATCGGGCCGTGCCGTTCGTGCAGCTGGTGCGCAACCTCATCCCTTGGTTCGTGACCCGGCAGGTCTTCTGCGGGGCCGGCAAGGTCGGCAGCGAGAACGGTGCCGAGAAGGTCGGGTTGCAGCTCAGTCAGCGCGCCGATTTCTTCGAGGAAGAGGTCGGGCTCGAGACGACGTTGAAGCGCCCGATCGTGAACACCCGCGACGAGCCGCACGCCGACCCGCAGAAGTACCGGCGCCTGCACGTGATCGTGGGTGACGCCAACCTCTGCGAGGTCGCGACGCTCCTCAAGGTCGGGACGACCGCGATCGTGCTCGCGATGATCGAGGACGGCTTCGTCGACAAGGACCTCACGTTGACCGCCGCCGTTCCGGCGATGCGCCAGGTGTCGCACGACCTCACGCTGCGCCGTCCGATCGATCTCGCCGACGGCTCGCGCGCGACGGCGGTGGAGCTGCAGTGGGAGTTCCTGCGCCTTGCCCGCAAGTACGCCGACGACATCGGGCTCGAAGAGTGCGGCGGCGAGGCGCTCGGCGAGATCGTGCTCGATCGGTGGGAGCAGACGCTCGGCGCGCTCGAGACCGACGTCGACTCGCTCGACGGTGTGCTCGACTGGGTGACGAAGCACCGGCTCGTCGCCGCGTACGCGACCCGCGACGACCTCGGGTGGTCGGACGCGAAGCTCGCGCTCGTCGATCTCCAGTACCACGACGGCCGACCGGAGCGCTCGCTGTACGAGAAGCTCGTCAGCGCCGGCAAGATCGAGCGGCTCCTCGACGAAGCCGACGTGCAGCGGGCGATGACCGAGCCGCCCGCGACCACGCGCGCCTACTTCCGCGGCCAGGTCCTCGCCCGCTGGCCGGATTCGGTCGTCGCCGCGAACTGGGACAGCCTGATCCTCGACGTCGGCTCCGATCCGCTGCGGCGTATCCCGATGATGGAACCGACCAGGGGCACCAAGGCGCACGTCGGTGCGCTGCTGGAGTCGGCGCGCACGCCCCGCGACCTGGTCGATCGCCTCCAGGGGTGACGAAACCTCGCAACTCGCGCCGATCGCGTGCCGATGGGTGCGTAGGATCGCCAGCGGTCCGCCGAGGAGGATCCCCCCGCCATGGCAGAACGTGAGCGCAAGCAGAAGCCGGTTCCCCAAAAGCGCGAGGAAGAGGTCGCGCAGGAAGCCGCGCCCACCGAGAAGGCCGAGAAGCTGAAGGGCGAGCTCGACGAGCTCTTGGACGAAATCGACTCCGTGCTTGAGTCCAACGCAGAGGACTTTGTGCGCAGCTACGTGCAAAAAGGTGGGGAATAAGTAGTTTGTCCCCCACCTGACGCCGCAGAGCGTGTATTCCGTAACGCTTTTCGTGGTTGTCGCAGGCGCGCTGGAAGATCGCGGTGGTGAAGCGCTGCAAGAAGTGCGGGGAGCTCAAGAACGTCGATGAGTTCTACCCAGCCGAGGGGATGCGTGACGGGCGGCGGTCGGACTGCCGGACGTGCAATCTCGCTGCGAAGGCAGCTCGATACCGGCGAGATCCTCAAGCTGCGATTCAGCGGGTTCGTCGATGGCAGCTCGCGAACGCGGAGCAATTCAACGCATATCAAAGAGCGCGGCGCCAACGTCCTGAGGTGAAGCGCAAGGAGCGCGAAGGGCATCTGCGGCGCAAGTACGGCATCACGATCGGCGACTACGACGCAATGCTGGCCGCGCAACGCGGCGGCTGCGCGATCTGCGGAGCGCCCGAACCGGCGACGGGGAGCCTGCACGTCGACCACGACCATGCCACGGGAGCGGTGCGCGGCTTGCTCTGCGTCCGCTGCAACAACGCCCTCGGACAGTTCAACGAGTCGGATGCGCTGTTCCAGGCGGCCGCCGACTACCTGGACCTCCACGACCGGCACCGCCCTGCGCTCTCCGAGCTGATCCGCGAACGAGCATTCGCGCTCGTAGGCACCGGTAGCCTCCCGCCCGATGCGTGACAGCTCGCTCCCGTTCTTCGCCGCCGCAGACCCTGGCCCTTCGTTCCTCGATCTGCTCCGCCGGCTGCAGCCGGATGCCCTCCCCGGAGTAGGCCTCGACGCCGCAGGGCCGTCCATGCCCGAGATCCCACATGCGACCACGGTGGTTGCCATCCGGTGCGAGGGCGGGGTGGTGATGGCCGGCGACCGGCGCGCGACGGCAGGCTTTTCGATCGCGGGGCGCCGCATGGAGAAGGTGCAGCCCGCCGACGACTACTCCGGCGTGGCGATCGCGGGTTCCGCGGGTCCGGCCGTCGAGATGATCAGGCTCTTCCAGACCCAGCTCGAGCACTACGAGAAGGTCCAGGGCGACCAGCTCAGCCTCGAGGGCAAGGCGAACCAGCTCGCGCAGATGGTGCGCGCCAACCTGCCTGCCGCGATGCAGGGGTTCGTCGTGGTACCGATCTTCGCCGGCTTCGACCAGCGACGTGCGCGAGGCCGGGTGTTCACCTTCGACGCGACCGGCGGTCGTTACGAGGAGCTCGACTTCGCGACCACCGGCAGCGGCGCGAGCCACGCCCGCAACTGGATCAAGTCCGCGTGGCACGACGGCCTCTCCTCCGACGACGCGATCTCGCTCGCGATCCGCTCCCTGTTCGCTGCCGCCGACGAAGACGTCGCAACGGGCGGCCCGGATCTCGTGCGCCGCATCTACCCCTCGGTCGCGGTGATCGACGCCGACGGCTATCAGGCGCTGGCCGATGCCGACGTCGAGGGCCGCAGCCAGGAGCTGCTCGGCGGGCCCGAGCGTGGAGGTGCCGAATCGTGAGCATGCCGTTCTACGTCTCGCCAGAGCAGGTCATGAAGGACCGCGCCGAGTACGCGCGCAAGAACATCGCACGCGGGCGCGACCTCGTCGCGCTCTGCTGCGCGCCGGGAGTGCTGCTCGTCGCCGACAACCCAAGCCGCACGCTCTCGAAGATCAGCGAGATCTACGACCGCATCGCGTTCGCCGCGGTCGGCAAGTACAACGAGTTCCAGATGCTGAAGGTCGCGGGGATCCGCAGCGCCGACCTCAAGGGCTTCAGCTACTCCCGCGAAGACGTGTCTGCCCGCGAGCTCGCGAACGCCTACGCACAGACGCTCGGCCAGGTGTTCACCCACGAGATGAAGCCGTACGAGGTGGAGCTGCTCGTGTGCGAGGTCGGCCCGATCACCGATGCCGACGAGCTGTATCACATCTTCTACGACGGGGTGGTGATCGACGAGCACGGCTTCTCGGCGATCGGCGGCAACAACGAGCAGATCCTGACGGAGCTGCGCGAGCAGTACGACGCGGGCGCGTCGCTCCAGGACGCGGTCCAGCTCGGCGCGAAGGTGCTGGGAGGCGACGACGGCCCGCTGGCAGCAGAGCAGCTCGAGGTGGCGCTGCTCGATCGCGGCAGGACACGCCGCACGTTCCGCCGCATCAAGAACAGCGAGCTCGACGACCTGCTCGGGGCGATCGCTGGCGCGTGATCCGCGCTAGATGTGCGCTAGATGCCGAACACCCGCACCATCGGCAGCAACATCACGATGAGGATGAGCGCCAGCGCGGAACGTGCGAGCCAGAGCCCGTCGGCCGCGGGTCGGGGCCGGCGCTCCTCGAGGCTCTGCTCGACCTCGGTGACGAGCAGAACATAGCTCGCGTCGCTGATCTGGTCGTGGGGGATCATCACGTCGATCTCGGCCATCTCGTTGAGGCCCAACCCGTAGGCGCTGCACAACGGCCCCCGCAACTCGACGTCGAAGCCCTCGTCGGTGAGGCGGGCGGCGAGCACATGCGCGGCGAACGGCCCCCGAATCGTCGTGAGGCACGTGAGGCGAACGCGCTCGGCGGCCATGGCCGAGCATTCTACGAAGTGACCCGTACACTCGCTGCGGGATGGATCGGCGCATCTTCGGGCTGGAGAACGAATACGGCGTCACCTGCACCCTGCGCGGGCAGCGCCGGCTGAGCCCCGACGAGGTCGCCCGCTACCTCTTCCGGCGAGTCGTCTCCTGGGGACGCAGCTCGAACGTGTTCCTCGAGAACGGTGCTCGCCTCTACCTCGACGTCGGCAGCCACCCCGAGTACGCGACCCCCGAGTGCGACTCGCTGCTCGACCTCGTCGTGCACGACAAGGCGGGCGAGCGGATTCTCGAGAACCTCGTCGCGAGCGCAGAGCAGCGCCTTCGCGAGGAGGGGATCCGCGGCGAGGTCTACCTGTTCAAGAACAACACCGACTCGGCCGGCAACAGCTACGGCTGTCACGAGAACTACCTCGTCGAGCGGGAAGGCGACTTCGCGAAGGTCACCGACGTGCTCATCCCGTTCCTCGTGTCCCGCCAGATCTACGCGGGGGCGGGCAAGGTGTTGCAGACGGCCAGGGGCGCGATGTACTGCATTGCGCAACGTGCCGAGCACATCTGGGAGGGAGTGTCGTCGGCGACGACGCGCTCGCGGCCGATCATCAACACGCGCGACGAACCGCACGCCGACGCAGAGCGGTTCCGGCGCCTGCACGTCATCGTGGGCGACTCGAACATGAGCGAGTACGCCACCTACTTGAAGTGTGGGACCACATCGATCGTCCTCAAGATGCTCGAGGAAGACGGCGCGCCGTGGCGCGACTTGACGCTCGAGAACCCGATCCGAGCAATCCGCGAGATCAGCCACGACATCACATGCCGACGCCGAGTGCGGCTCGCGAACGGTCGAGAGCTTTCCGCGTTCGAGCTCCAGAGCGAGTACCTCACCCGCGCGCAACGGTTCGCGAAGCGGCGTGGGCTCCCCGATCAGGAGCAGCGTGCGCTCGACATGTGGGAACACGTGATGAGCCGGCTCGAGGACGATCCGCTCGACCTCCGAACGGAGGTCGACTGGGTCATCAAGTACCACCTGGTCGAGGCATACCGGGCAAAGCACGACCTGCCGCTGGCCCATCCTCGCGTCGCTCTCGTCGATCTCGCCTACCACGACGTCACGCGAAGCCGTTCGCTGTACTACAAGCTCCAGGAGCGTGAGCTCGTCGAGCGGATGGTCGAGGACGACGCGATCAGCGACGCGATCGACAACCCGCCGCAGACGACCCGGGCGCGCCTTCGCGGTGCGTTCATCAAGCGCGCGAAGGAGCGCAAGCGCGACTACACCGTCGATTGGGTGCACCTCAAGCTGAACGACCAGGCGCAGCGCACCGTGTTGTGCAAGGACCCGTTCAAGAGCCGCGACGAACGCGTCGAACGTTTGATCGCGTCGCTCTAGTCTCGTTCCGATGCCGTCGTTCCGGACCGGGAAGGTCACCGAGCTGATCGAGGCGCGGCCCGGACTGCAACGCGTGCTCGTCGACCTGGGCGGGCGCGTCCCGGAGCGCGCCTACGTGCTCACCCAGCTCACGGGCGGTGTCGAGGTCGGCGACCCGGTGGTCGTGAACACCACCGCGGTCGAGCTCGGCCTCGGCACCGGCGGCTGGCACGTCGTGCACTGGAATCTCGCGCGCGAGCAATGGAGCGAGGCCGGACCTGGCCACATCATCAAGGGGCGGTACACGAGCCTGCAGGCCGATGTCGGCAGCGCCGAGGAACGGCACACCGAGCTCGCCGACGTCGTGAGCATCGAAGGGATGCCGGTGGTCGCGAGCTCGCTGCACAGTCAGGTTCCCGCGATCACCGTGGCCATCAAGCACGTCCGTCCCGACGCGCGAGTCGCCTATGTCATGACGGATGCGGCCGCATTGCCCATGGCGCTGTCCGATCTGGTGGCGGCGCTCCGCGACAGGAACCTGCTCGACGTCACGATCACGTGCGGCCACGCCTTCGGCGGCGACCACGAGACCGTCTCGCTCCACAGCGCGCTGGCCGTCGCCCGCCACCTCGAACATGCCGACGTGGCGATCGTCGCGATGGGACCGGGAATCGTCGGCACGAACACTCGCCTGGGGTTCTCTGGCATCGAGCTCGGAGTGATCCTGGACGCGGCGGACGGGCTCGGCGGGCGCCCGGTCGCCTCGCTCCGCGCGAGCTTCGCGGACCCGCGCCCTCGGCATCAGGGTGTGTCGCACCACACGCTCACGGCCTTGACGGTCGCGACCCGATGCCGCGCGACGGTCGCGCTCCCGTCGGTCGGAGGCGACGCCGAGAGGCGCCTGCGTGCGGACCTGACCGCGGCCGGCGTCGACGAGCGGCACGACATCGTCGCGATCGAACAGCCCGATGCGCTGTCCTTGTTCGAAGACCACGCGCTCGAGGTCACGTCGATGGGTCGTCCCGCGGCCACGGATCCGATCCTGTTCGCCTGTGCGGCGGCCGCGGGCGCGGTCGCTTGCTCGATGCCGAAGGACCCGAGATGAGCGACGGTGTTCGCCGCGCCGAACGAGTGTTGAACCTGCTCGCGCTGCTGCTCGATACTGCGACGCCCGTCTCTCGCCACGAGATCGTCGAACAGGTCGACGGCTATCCCCGGGGCGGCGGCGAGACGGCGCGCCGCGCGTTCGAGCGCGACAAGGAGATGCTGCGCTCGATGGGCGTACCGCTGAAGGTCACCGTCGGCTCCGACGGCGCCGAGCAGCTCTACAACATCCGTCCGGACGAGTACTACCTCCCCGACCTCGCGCTCAGCGAGGAAGAGGCCGCCGCATTACGGATCGCGGTCACCGCGGTCGCCTTGGGCAGCGGCGCTGGCGAGGGCGCACTGCTGAAGCTCGGCGCGTTCGGCGGCAACTCCACGCCGCCGATCGCAGCGTTGCCGATGGTGCCCCAGCTCGCCCCGCTCTTCGACGCGTTCCGGCGGCGTTGCGTGGTGACGTTCACTTACCGCGGCGAGCGGCGCACGGTCGAACCATGGGCGCTGATCAGCCGGCGGGGCCGGTGGTACGTGGTCGGTCACGATCGCGCCCGTGCAGCGCTCCGCACGTTCCGTGCCGACCGCATCGCCGACGATGTTCAGATCGGCCAGCCGGACGCGTTCGACGTCGACGACGACTTCGAGCCGGGAACGATCGGTGGCGAGGAGCCATGGCAATACGGCGACGAGCAGCTGAAGGTGCAAGTCGCGATCGACGCGACTCATCTCGACGAGTTTCTCGCCGCGGTGGGGCCTGACGTCCCGGTCGAGTCGGGCCCGGTCGGAGCTGCCGTCGTGACGCTCGACGTCGCCAACCGCGTCGCACTCCGCACGTTCCTCCTCGGGTTCGAGGAGCACGTCGAGGTCATCGAACCGCCGGAGGTCAGGACCGAGATGGTTTCCTGGCTCGAGCGCGTCGCCGGGCACGGATCGGACGATCGGTGAACCGCTGCGCGGGCGTCGCCGGGTCGGAGGTGCAACGGATCCTCGCGCTCGTGCCGCATCTCGTCGCACATCCGGCAAGCCGCAAGGCCGACGTCGCCGACCGGTTCGGGATCTCGCTCGCACAGCTGGAATCCGATCTGCTGCTGATGTTGATGATCGGGGTCCCGCCTTTCACGCCGGCCGACTACATCGACGTCGAGGACGACGGCGAGCGCGTGACGCTGCGCATGGCGGACTCCTTCCGGCGGCCGCTCCGCCTCTCCGCCGCAGAAGGTCTCGCGCTCCTTGCCGCGGGTCGCGCGTTGCTCGCCGTACCGGGCGCCGACCTCGACGGTCCGTTGTCGCGAGCGCTGGCCAAGCTGCAGAACGCGCTCGGTGCACCCGAGCTCGTCGTGCTGCTCGACGCGCCCGACCACCTCGAGGCCGTTCGAGGCGCCGCCGACGCTCGGCGACGGATCGAGATCGACTACTGGTCCGCCGGCCGCGAAGAGCTCACCCGTCGTCTCGTCGATCCGTTCGCAGTGTTCAGCGCGGAGGGCTATTGGTACCTCGAAGCGCACTGTCATCGCGCCGCAGCCGACCGGCTGTTTCGCATCGACCGTATTCGTGCGGTGCGCCTCACCGACGAACAGTTCGCGCCGCCCGACGACGAGCCGTCCGGCCCGACGGTGTTCCACCCACGGCCCGACGATCCGCGCGTCACGATCGACCTCTCGCCGGCCGCGGGTTGGGTGATCGAGCGCTACCCGACCGAGTCGGTGCATCAGCGCGACGATGGCACCCTGCGCGTCACCCTCGCGGTGAGCGAGCCGGGTTTCTTGTCCCGGCTCCTCCTCCGGCTCGGTCCGGACGCGAGGGTGGTCGCCCCCGACGACCAACGTTCCGTCGGTGCCGAGGCGGCCCGGCGTGTCCTCGACCGCTACCGTGCCCGGGCTGGCAGCAACGCGGCCGGCTCGATCGGTGCCCGCCGCGGCGCCGGTACGTGATCGCTCAGGTCGACGTTGGAGCAGCCGAGGTTGAACGCAGGGCGGCAGGGTGCCGGCGATCCAGGCGCCAGGAAGGACGGCGCCGTGGATGCCACGAGGTCGATGGCGCTCGGCGATGCGGACGTCGACGACGAAGCGACCGACGTCCCCGACCCCGAGCTGCTCCCGGACGCCACGACCCGCCGCCGCCGCAAGCGCACCAACGGCCGCAAGCTCGCCATCGAATGGATCGTCCTCGTCGTCTCCGCGCTGACGATCGCGCTGCTGATCAAGACGTTCCTGTTCCAGGCGTTCGTGATCCCGACACCTTCCATGGTGCCGACGTTGAAGCCGGGCGATCGCATCCTGGTCAACAAGATCTCCTACAAGCTGCACGACGTGAACCGCGGCGACGTCGTCGTCTTCAGCGCGCCGCCGGGCCAGGAGACCGACGGCGTGAAGGACCTGGTCAAGCGGGTCATTGCCCTCCCAGGCGAGACGATCGAAGCGCGCGATGGCACGGTGGTCATCGACGGCCGGGCCCTCGAGGAGCCGTATGTCAACGAGGAATGCGCGGGCCCTGTCAGCGGCCAGGCGCTGCCGAAGCAGGAGATTCCGCCCGAGCACGTCTTCGTGATGGGCGACAACCGCTGCGGCTCGAAGGATTCGAGGATCTTCGGTGCTATCCCGACCGACACGATCATCGGGCGGGCGTTCGTGAGGATCTGGCCGGTGAGCCGGTTCAAGTTCCTCTGACGTTCTCCCCGGACGCCGCCTCGCCGAGCACCGCCACCATCAGCGCAGGACGGTCGCTGTAGACGGCATCGATGTCGATGCGCATCATCCCCCGGAGGTGCCGCTCCTCCTGCACGTCCCACGCGAAGGCGCGCACGCCGAACCGGTGGAACAGCGACACGAGACCTGCCGTCCACTCGGTGTGATGGAAGTTCATCGCCTCGATGCCGGCCCGCGACAGGTTGTGGGCATGACGCTCGATCGGCGCCGTCAACGTGCCGCGCAGTCGGCTGTGCACGAGGTGCGCCGCAGTACGGGGTCGGATCGTGGCGAGCGGCCCGTGGTCGGGATGGCAGAGCCAGAGTCGCTCGGTCGCGCCGGCTGCGGCTGCGACGGCGAGCAGCGGGTCGATCACCTCATCGTGCTTGGCGTCGACCGAGAGATCGAAATCCGACCCGAGCCGGTCATAGACGTCGGCGAGCCGCGGAACACCGAAACCGGCGAGCTCGGAGGCGACGGTCTCGCGCACCTTCCGCTTGCGCCGCCCGCGCCCGACCGTCGCGTCGTGAGCACACACCACCTCGCCGTCGGCTGCCAGCCAGCAGTCGGTCTCCAGGCCCCTGGCGCCGGCGTCGAGGGCGATCCGAAACGCCTCGATCGTGTTCTCGGGGGCGTCGAGCCGCGCCCCGCGATGGGCGAAGCCGAGAGTGCTCGTTTCGGACATCGGTCACTCCGAGGGTTCGATCCTCAAGCGCCCCCGGTCGGCTGCCGAAGGGATACGCACACCGGCCCGGAGGGGCGGTGGAGGGGCGTACCAGGGACGGTAGACGGTGACCACGATCAGGGCGAACTGTCCGACTTGCGGCGACGTACAACTGAGGGCGAGCGACCTGATCGTGCGGGTCTGCTCGGACGATGAACGCGGTTCGTACTCGTTCCGCTGCCCGGACTGCCAGATGCCGGTCGCGAAGGACGCGAGCCGCCGAATCGTCGACCTGCTGGTGGGGAGCGGGGTCCGCATGCAGGTGTGGCGACTGCCGGCCGAGCTGCACGAGGTCCGAACCGGGCCGACGCTCACACCCGACGACCTGCTCGACTTCCACCTGCTGCTCCAGAACGACGGTTGGTTCGAGCAGGTGGCCGAAGCAGTGCGCCGCACGATTGATTCTTAGGGGAATGGCGATTCTTCAGATGGCGGCTCCTAGGCTGACCCGATGATCGCAAATCTCGCGCTGACGGTCATCGCTCTTGCGTGCGCTGCCGTGTTGTTCGCCGTGCTGAGGGCACGCCATGCGCTGCGGTCGACGGTGCACGCCGCCGAGCACCTTCGCGGGATGCTCGCGCCGGCGCTCGTCGAGGTTCGCGACGACCACGAACGGGTGCGGCGGCTGCCGTAGGCCGGCGCCGTGCCTGGGTAGGCTCGCCCTCCGATGGGAAGCCTCGGCGGACTCGAGATCGTGGTGATCGCGATCGTCGCGTTGCTCGTGTTCGGTCCCAAGCGACTCCCCGAGGTGAGCCGGCAGGTCGGTGGCGCCCTCCGCGAATTGCGGCGCGTGCAGCACCAGGTCAAGACCGAGATCGACGACGCGTTGCGCGTCGACGATCCGCCGAAGCGCAAGCCGCGCGCTGCGCTCGATGCCCCGGCGGGCGACAGCACGGCCGGCGCCCGAGCGGAAAGCACGGCCGGCGCCCGAGCGGAAAGCACGGCCGGCGCCCGAGCGGACAGCACCGCCGACAGCCCGGTCGCGATCGAATCTCCTGCCACCGGTCCGGGTGACCCACCCGACGGCGGCAGCTTCAGCTGAGACGCAGGGTGCCCGAAGACGCGGCCCACGACGGCCGCATGACGCTCGTCGAGCACCTCACCGAGCTGCGGACACGGCTGATCATCTCGGCAGTCGCGGTCGCGGTGTGCTCGGTCGTGGTGTTCATATTCTTCCCGCAGATCCTCGACGTGCTCGAAGATCCCTACCGGGACGTCTCGCGCGAGCTCGACGTGTGCAAACCGGACGGCTGCGAACTGTCGGTGATCGACCCGCTCGCTCCGTTCATCGTGCGTGTCAAGGTCGCGACCTACGGCGGCATCGCGCTCGCGATGCCGATCGTGATGTTCCAGATCTGGCGGTTCGTGACGCCCGGGTTGCACGCGAACGAGAAGCGGTACGCGATCCCGTTCCTCATCTCCGCCTTCGTGCTGTTCGTTCTCGGCGCTGCGGTCGCGTGGTTGACGCTGCCGAAGGCGCTGGACTTCCTGCTCGTCGACGTCAGCGGCGGGTCACTCCAACCGAATATCGTCGCCGACAAGTACCTGAACCTCGTCACGTTCATGCTGCTCGCCTTCGGGGCCGCGTTCGAGTTCCCTGTGCTGCTGGTGTTCCTCCTGCTCGCCCACGTGATCACGACGAGGCAGCTGCGACGCTTCCGCCGGCATGCTGTGGTCGGGATCGTGATCGTCGCCGCGCTGATGACGCCGAGCCAGGACCCGTACAGTTTGTTCTTCATGGCCGGCCCGATGTACCTGTTCTACGAAGCGTCGATCGTGATCGGAAGGGTGATGAAGCGATGAGCCGCCGCCGGCGCATCCGCCGACAGGTGGTCGCGATCGGACCCAGCCGCCGCGAGTGGTGGGTGGCCGTGCTCGGCGCGGCAGGGGTCGTGGCGGCCACCGCTCTCCTCGTGTGGCTCCTGCGCCCGGGCGGATTCCATCCGGTCGGTCTCTCCGGGGGTCTCGCGAATCGCCAGCCTCGGGCGACGTGGCTCGTCGTGCTCACGATCGCAGCCGTCGTCGGCGCCGTCGTGTTCTTCCGCGACCGGCGCGCACGCCGCGGTGACGGCCGGCGCGAGCTCCTGCTCAGCAGCCTCGCGATCGTGGCGATCGCTGTCGCGGCGGGGTTCTTGTGGCCGGACGGCCTCTTGCGCAGTTACGTCGCACCGGAGCCGTTCGTGCCGCCGGAGCTCCCGACGACCGTCGCCCCAACCTCGAGCCTGCCGTCCTCGAGCGTGCCGTCCTCGAGCACCGGCTCTTCGTCGAGCACCGGCTCTTCGTCGAGCACCGCGACGCCGACCACCGCCCCCACCACCTCCTCCGCCGCCGCCGAATGACCCACGACGCGCCCTCCGGGCGCGAGCGGGGTGTGGACGCGCCCTCCGGGCGCGAGCGGGGTGTGGACCTGTTCGCGGCGCGCCGGCCCTTCCCCCTCGACGACTTCCAGGTGCGCGCCATCGACGCGATCGACGCCGGCCACTCGGTCCTCGTGGCTGCGCCGACCGGGTCGGGGAAGACGCTCGTGGCCGAGTACGCGATCGCCTGTGCCCTCGAGACGGGAGGCAAGACCTTCTACACGACGCCGTTGAAGGCGCTCTCCAACCAGAAGTACGGCGACCTGGTCCGGGAGCACGGCAGCGACAAGGTCGGTCTGCTCACGGGCGACAACGCGATCAACGGCGAGGCGCCGATCGTGGTGATGACCACCGAGGTGCTGCGCAACATGATCTACGCCGGGGCAGGATCGCTGACCGGTCTGCGCTATGTGGTGCTCGACGAGGTGCACTATCTGCAGAACCGGTTCCGGGGCGCGGTGTGGGAGGAGATCATCATCCACCTGCCGCTCGATGTCGATCTCGTGTGCCTCTCGGCGACGGTGTCGAACGCCGAGGAGTTCGCCGACTGGATCCAGACGGTGCGAGGAACCACGACCGCCGTCATCGAGGAACGCCGCCCGGTCGACCTGGTGCATCTCTACGCGGTCGGTGACCGCTCGGCCTCGGAGATCCACTTGCTGCCCGTCCTCGTCGGCCAGGGCGACGAGCTCCATCCCAACCCGGAGGCCGCTCGCCTCGATCGGCGGCCGGCGTCGCCGCGGGCCGTACGCCCGCGGCGCGGCCGGCTCTACGCTCCGTGGCGCAGCGAGCTGGTCGAGCGACTCGCCGGCGAGGCGATGCTCCCAGCGATCTACTTCATCTTCAGCCGAAACGCCTGCGACGACGCGGTGCGCCAGGCACTGCGGGAGGGGTTGCGGCTGACCGATGCGACCCAACGGAGCGAGCTGCGTGCGATTGCCGAACGCCGGACCGAGATGCTGTCGGATACCGACCTCGACGCACTCGACTACGACGACTGGCTGAACGGTCTCGAAGCCGGCTTTGCCGCACATCACGCCGGGTTGGTCCCGCCGATGAAGGAGGCGGTCGAGGAGGCGTTCGCCGCGGGGCTGGTCAAGGTCGTCTTCGCGACCGAGACCCTGTCGCTCGGGATCAACATGCCGGCCCGCTCCGTGGTGATCGAGAAGCTGACGAAGTTCACCGGCGAGCACCACGAGCCGTTGACGCCCGGCGAATACACCCAGCTCGCCGGGCGGGCAGGGCGTCGTGGGATCGACGACGTCGGCTACTCGATCGTCTGCTGGAACCCGTTCGTCCCGTTCGAGCAGGTCGCGGCGCTGGTCGGCCGGCGCACGTATGCGCTGACTTCTTCCTTTCGACCGACGTACAACATGGCGGTGAACCTCGTTCGGCGCTGCACACGTGAGCGAGCGCACGAGCTCTTGAACCTGTCGTTCGCCCAGTACCACGCCGACCGCGACATCGTCGCGCTGGAACGGCAAGTGACCCGCGTGCGGGATCAGCTCGAACGCCAGCGAGCGACCGCCGCAGACGTCGACGGTGCGCTCGCGAGCTACCGGACCGCGCTCGCGGCGCTCGAGGCGGACCGACGGAGCGCCGCCGAGCAGCGCGCGAGCCGGGTCGAAGCTCTCCGCCCTGGAGACGTCGTCCGGTCGCCGCGTGTCGGGCCCGCGGTCGTGATCAAGCAGGACCGCGGCAGGGCACCGGCGCGCGTGCTCGTCGTCACAGAGTCGGGCAAGGTTGTCCGCCTTTCGGCCGATGAGTTACCGCGGGGCGCAGGACGTATCGGTACGGTCGAGCTCCCGCGGCCGTTCGCGCCCCGCAATCCCGAGTTCGTGCGCACCGTCGCAGCGCGCCTCGCCGGTCGAGAGTTCGCATCCGCGCAAGAAGAGACCGGCGCCGTCGATGCAGCTCAGCGCGCCGTGGACGAGCATCCCTTGGCCGACGATCCCCAGCTCGCGATACGGCTGCGCGCCGCGGTCGCTGCCGACCGCAGCGAACGCGAGCTCGGCCGTCTGACCCGCAGGGTTCGCAACCGCGAGGAGAGCCTCGCTCGCCAGTTCGACCGGGTGCTCGAGCTGCTCACGGCGTGGGGCTACGTCGACGAGTGGGCCCTGACGCCGGCCGGGCAGCTGCTCACCGGCCTCTACACCGAATCCGACCTGGTTCTCGCCGAGAGCGTCCGCACCGGTCTGCTCGACGGCCTGACGCCGCCCGAAGTCGCCGCGGTGGCATCGACCTTCACCTTCGAGCGCCGCGGTCCTGAGGGCGACGAGCCCAGGCCTCCCCGCCGGTGGCCGACCCGGAGCGTCGCCCAACGGTGCCGGTCGATCGAGCGGATCTGGCGTGATCTCGTCGCAGCGGAGCACGACGCGCACCTCCCCGAGACTCGCCCGCCCGATCCCGGCTTCACCGCCGCGGCATGGGGGTGGGTGGAAGGAGACGAGCTGGCGGACCTGCTCGACGACGAGCAGATGACCGGCGGCGACTTCGTGCGCAACATCAAGCAACTCGTCGACTTGTTGCGCCAGGTTGCGCTGCTTGCCCCCGAGCCCGGCACGCGGGCCGCGGCGGCCGCGGCGGCCGACGCCTGCCGGCGCGGGGTGATCGAGGCATCGAGCACCGTCGGGGTGTGAGGCGCGTGGGGATCCGCAAGGGCGAGGAGTGGGGGAGCCCGACGGGTTCGGCACCGGACCTCGTCGTCGAGGGGAACGATGCCGATCTGGCCGCGGCAGTGCAGGAGCGGCCGGGCGCGCTCGTGCGGTACGTGCCGAGCAGCGACAGCGACCTCGCGCGCACGGTCGGCGGATCCGCGCGCGATGTCCCGATCGGGACCGAGCTTCCGATGGACGCGCTGCGCGTCGACGGCCGCCTCGTCGTCAACAGCGTCATCATCGGGATCGCGCCCCGCAGCTTGCGAGCATGGCACCGGCGCCGGCAGATCATGCTCGAGATCGACGGCCGCGCCCTCGACCTGCCGGCCGTCACCACCGTCGCGGTGTTGAACGGCCAGCACCTCGCCGGCGACCGGCTCCTCACGCGGGGCCATCCCGGCGACGGCCGCGCCGAGGTCCAGTGGTTCGCCATCGGTCCGTCCGATCGTTCGAAGCTACGGGCCCGCCTCGCCACCGGCGACCACCTCGGTCACCCCGCGGTCGGGCAAGAGACGTTCCGGGAGCTCGTCGTCGACGCGCCCGGCCGTCGCGCCTGCTGCGACGGGATCGCGGTCCCGAACCCTGGCCGGCTCGTGATCCGTGTCGTGGCCGCCGCCTACCGCCTCCTGCTCTGAGTGGCCCGTCGCTGCTTGGGATGCCCCTCGTCGTCGCGGCGCGCCAGTACGATCCGCGACCCCATGTACGCACGCGAGACGTTCACCGACGACGAGATCGCCCGGCTGCGCCCGTACTTCACCAACCTCGATCAGCCGGTGTTCGCGCTCACGAACCTCCCCGAGGTCGTGAAGGGCGCGCTCTTCGCTCGGTACTCGCGCAGCGACAAGAGCCTCCGACGGTTGTTCCTCGACGAGTTCGTCCCCGATCTCGATCTGACCGGCGACCTCACGGTCGACGCGACCGTCGGGCTCCGGCGGGCCGAGGAGCTCTACGACCGCGTGTTCCTCGAGTACGGCGACGATTCGGTCGCGCAGCTCGGCGGTGTCCACCTCGCGTGTGAGCAGGCCTCGAACCTGCTCACGAAGGTGCTCGAGTGGGGCCGGCTCATGGCCTACCTCGAGCAGTCCACGCGCTATGTCCCCTACGACAGCCGCGTCGACGGCCGCTACCGGTACCACCGGCCGCCGTCTGTGCTCAGCTCTCGGCTCGGCGCCCGCTACGTCGCCGACATCGACGCCCTGTTCGACGCGTACCGCGATCTGCTCCCGCGCCTCGGCGACTGGGCTCGGGAGCGGTACCCGAAGGATCCTTCGGTGTCCGACTTCGTGTACAAGCAGACGATCAGGGCGAAGGCCTGCGACTCGCTGCGCGGCATCCTTCCCGCCGCGACCTTGTCGAACGTCGGGATCTACGGCACGGGGCAGGCGTTCGAGGCGCTGTTGCTGCGGATGCGCGCCCATCCGTTGCCGGAGGCGCGTGCCTACGCGGACGACATGCTGCGCGAACTGCGCAAGGTGATCCCTTCCTTCCTGACACGCGTGGACCGTCCCGAGCGTGGCGGCGAATGGGTCGACTACCTCCGGTCCACCGCCGCCGCGACGGCCGACAGCGTGGCCCAACTCCTCGCTGCACCGTCCGCAAGTGCCGGTGCCGGTGCGCCGTCCGGGCCGCAGGTACGGCTCCTCGATTTCGACCCCGACGGCGAGGACAAGGTCCTGGCGGCGATCGCCTTCAGCCGGAGCGACCGGCCGGAAGCCGAGCTCCGTACCGAGGTCAGGCGGTTGCACGCCGATGAGCGCGCCACGCTGATGCAGGCCTACATCGGCGAGCGCAGGAACCGCCGCCACAAGCCGGGGAGGGCGTTCGAGCGGACGGATTATCGCTTCGAGATCGTCGGCGATTACGGCGCGTTTCGCGACATGCAACGCCACCGCATGCTCACGATCGAGTGGCAGGCGCTCACGCCCCGCCATGGTTACGACGTCCCGGAAGCCGTCGAGGAGGCGGGCGCCGCCACGCGATATCACAGTGCGATGCAGCTCTCCGCGGATCTCCACGACGCGCTGACCGACGGATTCCCTTCGGAGGCCGCGTATGCGGTCTCGCTCGCGTACCGGATCCGCTACGTGATGCAGATGAACGCGCGCGAGGCGATGCACCTCCTCGAGCTCCGGAGCGCGCCACAAGGTCACCCGACGTATCGCGCGATCGCGCAGCAGATGCATCGTCAGATCGCCGACGTCGCCGGCCATCGCCTCATCGCCGAAGCGATGAGCCATGTCGATCACGAGACCTACGAGTTGGAACGGCTCGACGCAGAACGCGCGGCAGAAACGCGTCGACTCGCACGCCACTGACAAGCGCGCGGTGCATTCCGCGCTCGAGTTTTTTTCGTCGGTCGCTGACCAGGGGCGGCGCGCGTCGCGCCAGGTCAGCGCGACGCGCGCGACGCTCTCGCGGCTTGACAGGCACGGTCAAGATTTGGCCCAATACCCCTGCCCCTGTGCTCCCGGGTCGAATGCTCGTGCTCCGAGCCCCAAGTGAAGAGCGATCCGAGGTTCGACCCGTTGGGTTCAGGAGCGATCACGAGTGGTCGCGAGTGGTCGAGAGTGGTCGAGAGTGGTCACGAGCGAACGACTACGGATGCCTTCTGCGAGGGGCACGGCGAGGGGCGACGAAGGCGCCGGTCCAGGAGACCCAGTAGAGAACGCTGCGGGCACCTCTGAGGGTGGACGCATCGACGGCCCCAACGGTCTCCTGGGCCGAGCGATCACCTGATCGTTGCCAGGGATCCCGGCACCTATACTCCGGCGCCTTCCGGCCCCGGCCGCTCGTGCGGCCAGCCACTCGACCACCGTGACGAACCCCCTCCCGACGAGATCTTGATGAGCGACGACGAAGACTTCGAGGACGAGCCCGAGGACCTCGACGACGCCGAGCTCGAGGAGTTCGACGACGAGGAGATCGACGACGCGGACGAGATCGTCGATGAGATCGTGGACGCGGAGGAGATCGTCGACGAGATCGTCGAGGGCGATGCAGGCAACGGCGACGACGACGAGGAAGATGCCGCGGCGGCCGTCGTCGAAGACGACGAAGATATCGTCGACCTCGACGAGGAACTCCACCCCGACGATGTCGAGGAGGCGCTCGACGTCGTGCTCCGCGAACGCACCGCCAAGGCGGGGCTCGAGGACGAGGAAGACGACGACGAACCGGATGACCGGAGCGAGACGGGCACGAAGATCGTGCCGCGCCGCCCGGGAGAGTTCGTCTGCTCGAGCTGCTTTCTCGTGTTACCCCGGCACATGCTGGCCGACGAGAAGGCAATGCTCTGCCGAGACTGCGCCTGAACCGAACGACCCGGTTCGCCATGGCGACGCTGAGCGGGTTCGCGCTCGCCGTCGCCCGCCCACCGCTCGACCTCGGTCTCGTTGCATTCGTCGCGCTGGTGCCGCTCTTTCTCGCGTGGCGCGACGTGCGGCCACGAATGGCAGCCGCGCTCGGGTTCGTCGCCGGCATCTCCTACTACGGCGTGGTCGTGTCGTGGGCGTGGTACTTCGGCGCAGTCGCGATCGTGCCGTTCGTCGTGGCGCTCGCGCTCTACTGGGCGGCGGCGAGCGCCGCCGTCGCGCTGTTGGGGCGGCGAGGTTTGCAGCACCCGGCGCTCACGGCGGCCGTGTGGGTGCTCGGCGAAGCGCTCGTGGCGCGGTGGCCGGTCCAGGGCTTCTCGTGGGGCGAGGTCGGGTACGCGTTCCACGACGCCGAGTTCATGCGCGCCCTCGGGGCACTCGGCGGGTTGCCCCTCATCTCGTTCGTGGCCGTGACGGTGAACGCCGGCTTGGCCGATGTCGCGGTCGCACGTTTCGCGCACTCGAACCGAGCCGGCCGCGACACGCTGCGCGCAAGTGCACTCGTCGCGGTGCTGCTCGTTCTCACGGTCGCTTGGTCGATTGCGCTGCCGACGCCGGAGCCTGCCGGTCGCCTGCGGTTCGCCCTCCTCCAGGGCAACGACCTGAATCGTGAGCTCACGGACGCGGAACTCGCGGCGGGCTATCTCCCGGAAAGCCACTTCCGCCTCGCCGGCGAGCATCTCTCCGGCCGTTACGACCTGATCGTGTTCCCAGAGAGCGTGTTCCCTGACGCGCCGAACGCCCCGGACCCGCAGGACAAGCAGTTCATGTGGCCCGACCGCCTCGGTGCTCTCGCACGCGAGCACAACGCCTACGTGCTCGCGAACGGCACCGGTGACGCGCCCGACGGCCGGGCGTTGAACCTCAACGTGCTGTGGGGACCCGATGGCGCAGAGCTCGGGAGCTACGCGAAGCGGCACCTCGTGCCGTACGGTGAACGAGTACCGCTCCGTTCGTTGCTCGAGCAATTCATCGATGCGGTCGATCAGATCCCGCGCGACTTCGCGCCAGGGCAAACGCGTGGCCTGTTCGATATCCGCGACGTTCGGATCGCGACCGTGATCTGCTTCGAGTCGATGTTCGGAATGGAGGTGCGACCGCTCGTGCGCGCGGGTGCTGAGGTGATTGTCGTCTCGACGAACAACCGCTCGTACCGGCGATCCGCGAACTCGGCCCAGCACCTGGCGGCTTCCCAGATCCGAGCCGTCGAGACCGGCCGCCCCGTGTTGCACTCCTCGATCTCGGGCATCACCGCGGTCGTCGACGCCGACGGCGACGTCGTCATGCGCCGGGAGCTGTTCGACAACGGGGTCGTGCAGGGCACGCTGACGGCTCGTTCCGGCCGAACGCCGTACGTGCGATTCGGAGAGTGGGTGATTGCCGCGGCCGCGCTGGCCGTCCTCCTGTCGGCAATCGCCGTCTTCGTCCGCGACCGGCGACGTTCCGTAGACTTCGCCACTGCATGAGCGACGACACCCGGCGCCGCGTCGAGCGCCTGCTCGAGGTGGCCGTCTTCGCGCCTCTCGGGCTCGCGATGACGCTGCGAGACATGGCCCCGACGTTCGTGAACATGTTCGTGTCGCGCGGGCGGGCGGAGGTGGATCGGCGCCAGCAACAGGTCGAGCAGCGGGTGAAGACCGTGCGCAGCACCGGGGAGGTGGCGCTCGCGTTCGGCGTGCCGATGGTCAAGGACAAGCTCAACCGTCGCGTCGAGTCGCTCGTCGCCCGCGCCGGCGGTGAGGCACCCGGCCGGCAACAACTCCATCGACAGCAAGCCCGAAAGCAAGCCCAGAAGCAGCAAGCCCAGCAGGGTGCGACGCGAGCGAAGCCAGCCGGGGATCACCCGGTGACGGCGCTTCGTCGGGCGCCGGCGAACGGCGCGCGCGCGGTGGACGAGCTCGCGATCCCTGGGTACGACGAGCTCTCGGCGGGTCAGGTCGTCGAGCGGCTGGTCGGGCTGTCCTCACCCGAGCTCGTCGCTGTGCGGGAGTACGAGGGCACGCATCGGAACCGGCGCACCATCCTCAGCAAGATCGAACAGCTCGCGGGCTCCTAGCGATGGAATCCGCGCGGCTCGCCACCCGCGCCGACCTCCAGCGTGTCGCGGATCTGGCGGTCGCGCTCGTCGAGGAGTTGCGCGTCGAGCGCGGCGGTGAGCTGTTCGCGGTGCGCGAAGCACCACCGGCACCGCTGCTCGGGCACTACGAGTCGCGGGTCGCAGCGACGAGCTCGATCGTCGGTGTGGGTCTCGTGCACGACACGATCGTCGGGTTCGTGAGCGTCGCCGTCGAGCGCCTCGGCGACGGCACCGAGCTCGCGGTGATCGAGGAGCTGTTCGTCGAGCCGGAGTTCCGGGCGATCGGGGTGGGGGAGTGCCTCGCCGACCTCGCGGTCGACTGGGCTCGCGACCGCGGGTGCCGTGGAGTCGATGCACGCGCGCTTCCCGGCAATCGTGCCGCGAAGAACTTCTTCGAGACGCATGGGTTCGTCGCGCGGTCGATCGTCATGCACCGGCGGCTCGATCCCCGCGACGGTGCCTAGCCTGGCCACCCATGACCACGACGACGATGCCGCCCACCGATCCCGATCTGCCCGTGGATCCCGACCTCACGGCCTCCGATGTCGACTGGGACGTCGAGTCGCTGCTCCCCGAACCCGGCGATGCCGGTCTCGATGCGCTGCTCGAGGAAGCCGATCGTCTCGCCGACGAGCTCGCCCAGCACCGCGGCACGGTCGCCGCCATGCGGATCGAGGACCTGGTCGATCACCTGGAACGGAGCGCACGCCTCGGCGAGCTCGTCGGCCGGGCCGGTTCGTACGCTGGGCTGCGGTTCGCGGTCGACACCGAGAATCCGGCCAACGGCGCCCGCCTGGCTCGGGTCGAGGAGCGCAGCACGGCGATCGCGACCCGGCTCGTCTTCTTCGAGCTCGAGTGGGCTGCCCTCGACGACGCGAAGGTGGAGCAGCTCCTCGCCGACCCGCGCCTCGACTTCGCGTCACACCACCTGCGTTCCGCCCGCCGCTATCGCCCGCATCTCCTGAGCGAGCCCGAGGAGGTCATCCTCGCGGAGAAGTCCGTGACGGGCGCGAACGCGTGGGTTCGACTGTTCGAGGAGCTGCAGGCAGCGATCACCTGCGTCGTCGATGGGCAGCGGGTCAAGCTCGAGCGTGGCCTGTCGCTCCTCCAGGCGCCCGAGCGCGAGGTGCGCGCCGCCGCTGCAACCGCGATCACCGACGGTCTCGCTCCAGGTCTGCGGACTCGCGCGTTCGTGTTCAACACGCTGCTCGCCGACAAGTCGATCGACGACCGCCTCCGCCAATACCCGTCGTGGGTCGCGAGCCGCAACCTTGCGAACGAGGCGAGCGACGAGTCGGTCCAGGCGCTCGTCGATGCGGTACGGCGCCGGTATTCGATTGCCCAACGCTGGTACGCGTTGAAGGCGCGCCTCCTCGGGCTCGAACGGCTCGCGGACTACGACCACAACGCAACCGTCGCCGCCTCGGACGCGCAGATCGGATGGGGCGCGGCCACGGAGATGGTGTTCGACGCGTACGCATCGTTCTCACCGGAGCTTGCCGACATTGCACGAACGTTCGTCACCGAGCGATGGATCGATGCACCGGTGCGGCCGGCCAAGCGCGGCGGTGCATTCTGCGCGTACACCGTTCCGTCGCATCATCCCTACCTCATGCTGAACTGGACCGCGAAACGGCGCGATGTCCTCACGCTCGCGCACGAGCTGGGTCACGGCTTGCATGCCTATCTCTCGCGCGGGCAAGGCATGTTCCACTTCTCGACGCCGCTCACACTCGCGGAGACGGCGTCGGTGTTCGGTGAGACTGTCACGTTCGGACGTCTCCTCGAAGCGACCGATCAGCCGGATGAGCGTCTCGCCTTGCTCGCCGAGAGCCTCGAGGGATCGATCGCGACCGTGTTCCGCCAGATCGCGATGAACCGATTCGAAGACGCCGTGCACACGGCGCGCCGCGATGAGGGTGAGCTGTCGGTCGAGCGGTTCGGAGCGTTGTGGCACGAGACCCAGACGGAAATGCTCGGCGACGCGGTGGAGATCACCGAGGGGTATCGCACGTGGTGGTCCTACATCCCGCACTTCATCGGATCGCCGGGATACGTGTACGCCTATGCCTACGGTCAGCTTCTGGCGCTGTCGGTCTACGCGCAGTACGAACGCCAGGGTGCGTCGTTCGTCCCGCAGTATCTGGAGCTGCTCGGCGCTGGGGGCTCACGCCCGCCCGAAGCACTCGGTGCGATCGTCGGCGTCGACCTCACCGATCCCGGCTTCTGGGATGCCGGCCTCGACATCGTCGAGCGTCAGCTCGGCGACACCGAGGCCGCTGCCGCGGCTGCGGGGCGCGTGTGACGTAGCATTTCGTCAGTGACGGAATTGCTCTTCGGGTGCTCCACCTGCGCTCGGCCGCTCGAGCATCGGCCCGGACCTGGCCGTCCACGGCGGTACTGCTCGGCAGCGTGCCGGCAGCGGGCCTATGTCGAGCGACTGCGCCGCGCGGCGGAGCCGGAGCTCGCCGCCGCGCGCACCGATCTGGCAGCGGTGCGCGACGAGCTCGCCGAGCTCGACGGCGTCGTCGAGGATCTGCGGCGTGACGAGGTGCTGCGCCGCTCGGATGTCGAGGTGCGCGAGGCGCTCCAGCTGCTCCTGGCCGCGATCCCCCGGCGCCGCCGATAATCCTCGTTATGTAAAGTTACCGGACCCGAGAGTCCCGGCCGAGAGTTATGGCTGGAGCTCAGGCGGGCCGGCTCCCCCCATGCGCCAGACTCCCGGGGAATGCGTTGGACGACGGCCACGGTCCGATCACGGGGCGAGGACATCTACTACGAGGTCACCGAGCCGGATCATCACGCGGGCTCGATCGTGGCGGGTGGCTCGACGGTCGTGCTCGGACACGGTGCCGGCGGCTCGCACGCGGCGTGGTTCCAGCAGGTACCCGCGCTGGCCGCCGCCGGCCATCGCGTCGTCACATGGGACACGCCCGGGTTCGGCAACTCGACGTTCGTCACCGGAGCGTTCGCGCCGGAGGGGATCGTCGCCGATCTCGTCGCGGTGCTCGACGCGGTCGAGGTGGATCGGGCCCATGTCGTCGGGCAGTCGATGGGTGGTTGGTGGGCATGAACACCTTCCACGACCCGCCGATGACTGCGATGGTCAGCGCGCTGATGAGCACCCGATATGAACCCGGCGCGCTGCGTGCGCTCGCGTTCCCGAAGCTGTGGATCACGTCGACGCACGACGATCTCTTCCCCGCCGCGCTCGTGCGCGAGGCGGCAGGCGCGATCGGCGCGACCGTGTCGGTCATCGCAGACGCGGGCCACTCGCCGTACTTCGAGCGACCCGACGCGTGGAACGACGCGCTGCTCGCGTTCGTGCAAACCGTGTTGCCGCACGCCGAGTGATCCCACAGGATCTCCACAGCTGCGCGCCACTATCGATCCACAACCCGCGCATCGTACGATCGACGCTCCCCTTGCCCGCCGCTTACCACGAAGGGAGTCGCGCCATGTTCGAGATCGTCACGACGGAAGGCGCCACCGAGCTCGTCACGAACGCCGACAGCTATGTCCTCGAGGGCCCACTCACGACGTTCTTCGCCGGCGATGGCCGCTCGGGAATCCTGTCAGCGTTCTCGACCCGGGTCGCGAGCTTCCGCACGGACCGGATCGTCTCGGTCCGCCGTTGCCCCCAAGACCACCGATACGTTGGTTCGGATGACGCGCTGGTCGAACTGGTCGGGCCGCATCCAGTCCGATCCCGTCGAGCAGTTGCTCCCCCGCGACGAGGATGAGGTCGCGGCGCTCGTTGTGGCTGCCGCGAACCGCGGCCGTCGAGTTCGCCCGCGGGGTACCGGACACTCGAACTCGCCGTTGTGCGCGACCGAAGGCGTGCTCGTCGCTCCGGCGGGCCTGGCCGGCGTCGAGTCGATCGCGGCGGACGGGACGAGCGTGCGTGTCGGCAGCGGCACGGTGCTCCACGATCTTGCGGACGATCTCGAACGGCGAGGGATCGCGCTCCACAATCTCGGTGATATCGACGTCCAAACGGTCGGCGGTGCGATCGGCACTGCCACCCATGGCACCGGGCCTGCGCTCGGCAACCTCGCCGCAGCGCTGATCGCCCTCAGGGTCGTCACAGCGGGCGGCGAGATCGTTGACTGCTCGACCGACGCCGAACCCGAGCTGTTCGCTGCTGCACGTGTGTCGTTGGGCGCGCTCGGTGTGATCACGTCGGTCACCCTCCGGGCCGTGCCGACGTACCGCCTGCACGAGCGAATCTGGTTCGCGGCCGGTGACACCGCGCTGGATCAGCTCGACGAGCACATCGCCGCGACGCGCCACTACGAGTTCTTCTGGCACCCCCACCGTGATCTCGCGGAGCACAAGGCGCTCGCCGTCACGGAGGCGCCGCCCGATCCCCTCCCGGACCGCAAACGCGAGCGCATCGACACATGGAACCGCGTGTTACCGAGCCGTCGTGACGTCCGGTTCAACGAGATGGAGTACTCGGTTCCCGCCGATTCCGGTGCAGCCTGCTTCGCGGCGATCCGCGCGCGCATGCTGGCGCGCTGGGCCGGCGTGCAATGGCCGGTGGAGTACCGGACGGTGGCGGCCGACGACATCTGGTTGTCGCCGCACCACGGCCGGCCGTCGGTGACGATCTCGATCCATCAAGGCGCCGAGCTCGAATGTGACGCCCTCTTCGGAGATTGCGAGGCGATCCTGCGCGAGCACGGCGGACGGCCGCACTGGGGAAAGGTGCACTTCGCCACGGGCGCCGACCTCGCCGACCGCTACCCCCGGTGGCACGACTGGTGGCGCGTCCGCGACCATTGGGATCCCGACGGCGTGTTCCTCAACGACCACATCGAAGCCCTGCGCGCGTGAGTCATGTCTCAGGTGTTTCGGCAGCCGGTAGCCACCGCCAGGTCGTCCATTCGTGCAGCGGAAACGCACCGAGTCCTCGGTAGAACGTCTGGGCCAGCTCGTTCCAGTCGAGCACGCTCCACTCGACGCGTTGATCGGTGTGGTTCCGCAACGCGTCGAGCAACGCCCGGCCGTGCCCGTGCCTTCGATGCTCTGGCCGCACGTACAGGTCCTCCAGCCAGATCCCTGGGGCTCCGCGAAACGTCGAGAAGGTCGGAAACCACAAGGCGAAGCCGGCAATGTCGCCGCCGGGGGTCTCGGCGATGAGCACGCGTGGCACCGCGTCGCGACCGAACAGGGCGTCGCTGAGCTCCGCCTCGGTCCAACGCACCTCGTCAGCGCGCTGTTCGTACCCGGCGAGCTCGCGAATCAGCGCGCCGATCTCCGAGACGTCGGCGTCGGTCGCGCTCCGGATCATCGCCGGCCGACGAACGGCAGTGACACCAGCCGCGCCGGGATCAGCCGACCCCGCACGTCGACGTGCACCGCCGAGCCGATCTCGAGCACGGGCGGCACGAACGCGAGCGCGATCCCGTGGCCGAGGATCGGCGAGAAGTTCCCACTCGTGACCTCGCCGATCGCGACTCCGTCGCGCAGCACGGTGCAACCGGCGCGAGGCGGTTGCCGACCCTCGAGCGCCAACCCGCGCAGCAGGCGATCGACGCCGCGCTCGCGCTCGGCGAGGAGCGGAGCCCTCCCGCGGAAATCGCCCTTGTCGAACCGGACCACCCACCCGAGGTTCGCCTGCAGCGAGGTGATCCCCGGCCCGAGCTCATGGCCGTGGAGTGGCAAGCCGGCCTCCAACCGGAGCGTGTCGCGTGCGCCCAGTCCGGCCGGCTGGACGCCGGCCGCGAGCAGTGCCCGCCACACCAGCGGTGCGAAGCCGGCGGGCACGTGGATCTCGACGCCGTCTTCGCCGGTGTAGCCCGTACCGGCGACGATGCAGTCGGCCCCCTGTACCGCGACCTTCTCCAGCCGAAACTTGCCGACGGCGGCCGCCGCCGCGCTCACGGACGCGAGGCGGGCTCGAGCGTCGGGGCCCTGCACTGCGAGCACTGCACGGTTCGCCGTGATGTCGCTCGCGTCCGTGCCGGACACCGAATCCAGAGCGGTGAGCAGCCGCTCCGTGTTCGACGCATTGGGCATGACGTAGAAGTCATTCGCGTCGACCCACCACACGATGATGTCGTCGACGACGTGGGCATCGTCGGGGTCGAGCAGATGCGTGTACTGCGCTCCCCCGGGCTCGATCCGTCGCAGGTCATTGGTGAAGGCCCATTGCAGGCACGCGAGCGCGCCTTCGCCGTGAACCCGCACCGTCCCGAGATGTGAGACGTCGAACACGACAGCCTCGGCACGGCATGCGCGGTGTTCCTCCAGCACGCTCGAATACTGGATCGGCATGTTCCAACCACCGAACTCGACCATACGTGCACCGAGCGCACGGTGCTCTGCGTCGAGGGGGCTCCGGCGATGCTGGCTCACCCCGTCGATGCCGCGGCGAGACCCGCGCCGCCGGGAAGGGTCGCGAGCTCGACGATCTTCGCGTCGAGCTCGTGCTTCACGGGCGCGAGAGACACGATGTTCAGCACGCCCTGGCCACCGCGAAGGAGGTCGACGATCTGGTCGCCGGAGAAAGCGAGCAGCGAGCGTTCACCCTCGAGCACCAGATGCGCGGATGCGAGATCCTCACCGAGGTTGTCACGCAGATACGCGATCGCCTTCCGCGCGGCTTGGAGCGAGACGCCGGAGTCGAGCAGCTTCTTCACGACCTTCAGCTCGACGAGGTCGCGGTAGCCGTAGACGCGTTGGGTTCCCGAGCCCGCTGCATCGTGGACCGAGGGACGGACGAGATCGGTCCGGGCCCAGTAGTCGAGTTGGCGGTAGGTGATCCCGACGATCGAGCAGACCTGCGGGCCGCGAAACGCGCCCGTGCCGGGTTCGACGGCGGGCAGCTGCCCGCGGGTGGTGTGCGCTGTGGTCATGGAAGGCGGTTCCGTTTCGGACTCCTGGCGGGATCACACCCGCGTAGTTACGTGGATGTGAACACAAGCACGACGTCGAGGTGACGTCAACGTGAACCTTGGATCGAGGGTCGGAGCCTCGACGCTGAGTCGAGGGTACGGACCGCGCGAAAGGCCTGGTCAAGGGGGTGATCAGGCGCTACTCGGCGAAGTCGTCGGGCGAGATCGTGTCGAGAAACTCTCGAAACTGCTCAACCTCCGCCTCGTCCTCGTCCTGCTCCTCGGGAAGCTCGACACCGGCTTCCTCGAGGACGGACTCGTCGGCGAAGATCGAGACCTGGTCGGTGCCGAAGCGAACCGCGAGCGCGATTGCGTCGGAGGGCCGCGAATCGATCCGGGTCACCTCGCCCGCATCGTCGAGGTGGAGCTCGGCGAAGAAAGTCCGGTCCTCGAGCGCGGTGATGTCGACACGGCGCAGCACGATCGACCGATCGTCGAGCACGCGCTTGAACAGATCGTGGGTCATCGGACGGGGGGTATCCATGCCTTGCAGCGCATAGACGATCGCGGTCGCTTCTGGTGCGCCGATGAAGATCGGAAGAAAGCGGGTGCCCTCCGCCTCGCGCAGCAGCACGATTGGTTGGTTCGACGGCACCTCCACCCGTACTCCCACGAGCGTCAGCGGGATCACGTCACGACCCTACCACCGTGCCTCCGGGCCGCTTTCGGGTCAGCGTGCTCAGCCAGGGCGCCGGACGGCCTGCGCGAGCAGCGCGAAACGCAGGCGCCGCCCGAGCGTCGTCAGCTCGCGCCGTGTCTCCTCGAGCTGCGCCTGCGCCTCCGGATTGCGTCGCTGGCGATACCCGAGCAGCACCTGATCGAACAGCGCGGCCTCGCGCTCGGCGAAGTGCTGATACATCCGCAGATGTCGCGGTTCGATGCCATACCGCATGAAGCCGGCAGCAGCGCGCGCGGTCGCGAGCGCTTCGTCACCGAACAGCGGACGGTCAGGGTGGTCATAGCTCGGCTCGAGCAGGCCGAACGCCTCCAGCTCCGCGACCGCGGCCTCGTCGAGGCCGATCGCACGCGCGAGCTCTGCGCGCGACAGGCTGACTCCCGAGACACCGACGTTCAGCTCGTCGACCTCGTCATCCAACTCGGCGGCAGCGACGATCGCAGCCTGGCGCTGGGCCTCTGCCTCAACCTGCGCGCGCCGCGCGGACTCGAAGAGCGCCTGCACCGCCGTCTCGCGGTTCTCCGGATCGACCGGCGCCGTCTCGGGCGCGCCGGGCTTCACCCCGTCTCGATCGAGCGCGTCGAGCCGCTCCTTGATGACCTTGAGCGGCAGGAAATGCTGCGACTGCTGCTCCAGCACCCAGCGGAGTCGCGCGACGTCGTCGGGATAGAACTTGCGATAACCCGACGGCGTGCGCTCCGGTGAGATCAGGCCCTGGCTCTCGAGGAACCGAATCTTGCTGATCGTGATGTCGGCATGCTGCGCGCGCAACTCCTCGAGAACGTCGCCGATCGACAAGTGCTCGGGCATCAGGATCCCCCGTGCCCACCGAGCACGAACGTGAGCCGGAAACGGCCGACCTGGATCTCGTCACCATGACGGAGCCGCGCCTCGTCGACGCGCTGGCGGTTGACGTACGTGCCGTTCAGCGACCCAGCGTCGCGCAGGTCGAAGCCGCCGGCGTGGCGCGTCAGCACGACGTGCCGGCGCGACACCGTGATGTCGTCGAGAAAGATGTCCGAGTCGGGGTGGCGGCCGATGTCGGTCTTGTCCGCCTCGAGCCGGTAGGAGCTTCCCTCGGTCGGGCCGTGCCGCACGACGAGCAGACCGACGCCGTCCGGAAGGTCATCGAGCCAACCGGCCAGATCGTCGGCCTCCTCCGCCGATTCGACCGCCGCGAGGGTGAGCGTCGTCTCCTCGGGCGCGTGCAGCGCCGCTCCGCACGACGAGCAGAAGTTCGAGCCGGCCGGGTTCTCGTGCGCGCAGCGCCCGCAGATCACCGCAGGAGGTTAGATCGACCGGCCGCGACGAATGAGCGCCTGGAAGCGCGGGCACGCACGAGCGGGGCGTCCACGGATCATCCCTCGACGAGCGCCTGATAGCCGGCGGCGTCGAGAAGGAGGTCCGCCTCGGCACGATCGGAGAGCCTCAGACGTACGATCCAGCCCTCACCGTACGGATCCTGGTTGACGAGCTCGGGACGATCGGCGAGCGCGTCGTTGACGGCGATCACCGCGCCGCCGACGGGCGCGTAGAGATCGGACACGGACTTCGTCGACTCGATCTCGCCGCACTGGTCGTTGGCGCCGACGATTGCGCCGACCGCGGGCAACGCGACATAGACGACGTCGCCCAGGCTGTCCTGGGCGAAGTCAGTGATGCCGACGACACCCTCGTCGCCCTCGAATCGCAACCACTCGTGTTCACGGCTGTACCGCAACTCCGAGGGAAACTCCATGCACAGACCTCCGCATCGAGCGCGGGACGCTAGCGCGGCGCCGGCGCGCTTCTCGACGCGCGACCTTCGGCAAGAGCGCGCCGTGCCTCGGGAACGTACTTCGCGGCCGCGTAGTAGCCGAGCGCGATGCCGCCGATCGAGAAGCCCCAACCGCCGGTGGCGAGCAGCAATCGCCAAGCACCGTCGAGATGATGGGCGAGCAACAGCATCGGGAGAGCGAACATGATCGCGAGCGTTCCCGCCTTCCCCGCCCACACAACATCGATGCGTCGTGCACCAGCGGCGGCGAGCCCGACGGTCACGCTCGCGATCAAGACCTCGCGCGCGAGCACGACCACGACGAGCACATGGACGAGCCCGGCGAGGTCCTCGACGAGCAGAGCGACCGCGCCCGCGATCAGCAGCGCGCGGTCGGCGGTCGGATCGAGGATCTTGCCGAGCTCGGAGCCTTGATCGAAGCGGCGTGCGATCCAACCGTCGACCCAGTCGGTTGCTCCGAGGACCGCGAGCAGCCACGCGGCCACCGCAGGGCGGTCGGCACCCCACAGCAGGTAGAGGAACACCGGAACGCAGAGCAGTCGCGCGAGCGAGATCACGTTCGGGATCGTGAAGACGCGAGTGTGCATCAGAGGCCCGCCGTGGCGCTCTCGGCCCGCGGGTCGCAGCCGGCGCGAAAGCCACCACCGGGCAACAGCTCGATCGCATGGGCGTGTCCGACGCCGTCGTCGAAGGCCCGGATCACGCGGACGTCGTGCCCGAGCGCGCGCATCGCGTCGCACCATGCGGTCCCGAAACGTGCCTCCGCGTTCAGCGCGCCCGTCGACGGCTCGACCGCCCACCGTGGCGCGTCGATCGCGGTCTGGGCATCGACACCGTCGACCAGCAGGCGCGTCATGACCTGGAGGTGAACCTGCGCCTGAGTGTGGCCGCCCATCGTGCCGAAAACGTGCGTCGGCACGCCGTCGCGCAACACCATCGCGGGGATCAACGTGTGCATCGGCAGCTTCGCGCCGTCGAGCGCGTTGACGTTGTCGGGCTCGAGCGAGAACGACGAGCCGCGGTTGTGCAGGTTGATCCCCCACTCCGGAACGTGCACTCCGGATCCGATCGCCGTGAAGTTCGACTGGATCAGGCTGACACACAGGCCGTCGGCATCGGCCGCGCACAAGTACGCGGTTCCGCCGTCGGCAATTCGGCGTGGTTCGATCGGTCGAGCGCGGGTCCGATCGATCAGCGCCGCCCGCGTCGCGACGTGCTCGTTGCCGAAGATCCAACACGGGTCGACGGTCATGTGCGCCGGATCGCCCACGAACCGGTCGCGGTCGACGAGCGCGAGCTTCGCGACCTCGACAAACACGTGGTCGCGATCGAGCGCGGACATTGTCGAGAGATCGTCGTGCGCGACCAGACGGAGCATCTCGAGCGCCGTGACGCCTTGTGTGGGGGGCGGCAGCTCGGCGACGGTCGCGCCCGCGAACTCCACACGAAGCGGGTCGACCCACGCCGCCTCGTGGGCGGCGAGATCGGCCGTGCTCAAGGCGCCGCCGTGCTCGGCGATGGTGGTGGCGATGGCCGCGCCGATGGGACCCCGGTAATACGCGTCGGGCCCATCGCTCGCGAGCATTCGGATCGTCGCGGCGAGTGCCGGCTGGCACAATCGCGAGCTCTCCGCCTTGCCGCCGTACACGGCGCCGAGCGCTTCTGCTCCGTTCGGGTACATCGCGGCGATCATCGCGACCGAACCGCCGATCCGGAACGCGCCGGGCTTCGTCAGGACGAACCCGTTGTCCGCGAAGTCGATCGCGCGGGCGGCGAGCTCACCGAAGCTACGCGTCCCGAAACGCTCGATCAGGTCGAACCAGCCCTGGACCGCGCCGGGCACGGTGACGGTATGGGCGCCGAACACCGGCATTTCCGCAAATCCGGCGTCGCGGATCGCGGGAATGCTTGCGCCGGCAGCGCTACGTCCCGTGCTGCGGTACCCGTGGAGCTGACCGTCCCGGACGATCGCGAGCAGGTCTCCGCCGTAGCCGCAGTAGTACGGCGCCACGACACCGAGGGCGAGGTTCGCGGCGAGGATCGCATCGACCGCGTTGCCGCCTGCTGCCAGCACCTCGAGCCCGGCGGACGACGCCAGATAGTGCGGCGTCACGACGACGCCACGGCCGAAGCTTCGGGCGTGCACGGCTCGGACCGTAGTGCAGGATGCCCGATAGCTTCCCGTTCATGGAGTTCAATCTCGCGGATCTGTTCGAGCTCGTTGTCGACCGGGTACCCGACCGGCTCGCGCTCGTTGCCGGCGAGCGGCGCCTCACCTATGCGGAGCTCGACGCGCGCGCGAACCGATTCGCGCACGCGTTGTTGGACCGCGGCATCGAACCCGGTCAGTGGATCGGCATCCACTCGTACAACCGTGCCGAGTGGATGGAGGCCTTCCTCGGGAGCTTCAAGGCCCGCGTCGTGCCAGTGAACATCAACTACCGCTATGTCGCCGACGAGCTCCGCTACGTCTTCGCCGACGCGGATCTCGTCGCGTTGGTGTACGAAGCCGAGTTCGGAGGACGCATCGAATCGGTGATCGGAGATCTGCCGCAGATCACCACACTGTTTCGCCTCGACGACGGCACCGGCGCCACCGACACGATGGGGGCAACCGACTACGAGTCGGCGCTGGCGAACGCGTCAGCGGCCCGCGACTTCGGTCCGCGCTCGACCGACGATCTCTACGTGCTGTACACGGGCGGAACGACCGGCATGCCGAAAGGCGTCATGTGGAGGGCCGAGGACATCTTCTTCGCGGCACTCGGCGGCGGCAACTACGGCGGGCCACCGATTACTGCGCCTGCGCAGCTCGTCGAGGGCATCGGAGAGAGCCAACTGTGCACGATGGCGCTGGCGCCGCTGATGCACGGCAACGCGCAGTGGACCTCGATGGTCACGCTCTATGGCGGCGGCAAGCTGGTGCTCAACTGCCAGCGCAAGATGGACGCCGACGCGATCTGGCAGCTCTGCGACGACGAGGCGATCAACACGGTGAGCATTGTCGGCGATGCGATGGCTCGCCCGCTCGTCGATGCGCTCGCCGATCGTCCTGCGCCGGCGAGCGTGTTCGCGTTGGTTTCCGGCGGTGCGATCCTCTCGCCCGCGATCAAGGCCGAGTTCTCCGAACGTATGCCGAACGCGATGGTGCTCGACAGCTTCGGCGCGTCCGAGACCGGCGCGAACGGAGCGGTCGATGTGACCGCGGCCGGCCCCAAGTTCCGGATGAACGAGTGGACGAAGGTGATCGATGACGACCTCGAGGTCGTCGATGTGGGCGAGACGGGGATGCTCGCCCGGCGCGGTCACGTGCCGATCGGATATCACAAGGACGAGGCGAAGACCGCGGCGACGTTCGTCGTCGCCGCCGACGGCACGCGCTGGGCGATTCCCGGCGACCGCGCCGTTCGCGAGGCCGATGGCACGATCACCGTGCTCGGTCGCGGCAGCCAGTGCATCAACTCGGGCGGCGAGAAGATCTTCCCCGAAGAGGTCGAGGCGGCGCTGAAGAGCCATCCTGCGGTGTTCGATGCGACGGTGGTCGGCCGGCCGGACGAGCGCTGGGGTGAGCATGTGTGCGCTGTCGTCGAGTGGCGCGCCGGCGCGAGCGCGACGCTCGAGGAGTTGTCGGAGCACTGCCGCGAGCACCTCGCGGGCTACAAGGTGCCACGCAGCCTCGTCGTCGTCGGCGAGATGGTCCGGTCCCCCAGCGGCAAACCCGACTACCGCTGGGCAAAGGATCTCGTCGCGGCCTCCTGACCCTCGCCCGGCGAACATTGAGGCGAACATTGAGCAGTCGACCACCAAAAATTCGGTCGCTGACTGCTCAATGTTCCGTGGGTCATCGGGGTTCCGGGGGTCTCGGGGCAGAATGGGGCCGCATGGACCTGACCGTTGTCGCGACCCCGGCCTACTTCGCCACGATGGGAGCCGAGCACCTGTGGCTGCAGCGCCACGCCGCCGAACGCGGCCCGACGGCCGGCGATTACGAACGGCGCGACACGGTCACGAGCCTGACCATGGGAGTCGGCAGCCTGCTCGCGCCGCTCGTGGCACCGAAAGTCTTCCGGCATTTCGCGATCGGCAAGGGCAAGCTCGGCAAGGCCGTGGTGTTCACGGCGCTCGGCGCCGCCGCGCTGACGACCGTCGCCGACCTGCTGGCGAGGAGCGAAGCAGCTGACGAGCTCGACGACGTCGGGCGACCGAACGGCACGACGAGTACCTCGCGAGATCGACACACGCGGCGGGCGATCGCACGGGCGGCCCGTCGTGTCGCCGCCGCCGGAGGCGTCGCAACCTTCGTGTTCGGCGGTCTCGCGGCGACATCGACGTGGGCCTCGCGCACGAGCATGGACCAGATGTGGCGCAGACGCCGGGTGCGCGACATGGGCAACGGGCCGGCGGCGCTCGCTGCGGCGATCCTCGGATGGGATTTCATCTACTACTGGAACCACCGCTTCATGCACGAGAGCCGCTACATGTGGGCCGTGCATGTCGTCCATCACTCGAGCGAGCGGTACAACCTCTCGACAGCGCTCCGCCAGCCCGTCGCGGACTCGTTCGGTGCAGCGGTTCCCTACAGCGCGCTGGCCCTGCTCGGGATCCGCCCCGAGCTGATCGCGACCGCGCGGGAGGTCAACCTGCTCTACCAGTACTGGATCCACACCGACACGATCCGTCGGCTGGGCCGCTTCGAAGACGTCTTCAACACGCCGTCGCACCACCGCGTCCACCACGGCCGCAACAAGCAGTACATCGATCGCAACCACGGCAGCATCCTCATCTCGTGGGACCGGTTGTTCGGTACGTTCGAGCGCGAGGCGGAGCCTGTCGTCTACGGGCTCACGAAGAACATCAACACCTTCAACCCGACGAGGGTGGCAGCGCACGAGCACTACGAGATGCTCCGAGATGTCGCGCGCTCGACGAGCTGGAGCGAGCGGTTGTCGTACGTGTTCCGAGGCCCGGGCTGGGCCTACGAACAACACGCGGCGCGGACCTAGCGAGCCCGGCCGGTCAGATCTCGTGCTGGACGGCGCTCCGATCGGCAAGGATCGGCAAGATGAGCTCGGCGATCACGCGCTGGTGCTCGGCGTGGTCGCGATAGGTGAGGTATCCGTCGACATCGTCGAAGTCGGCGACGATCACGAGATCGTGGTTCCCGGCATTGACCGCGGCATCTTCGCCGACGACGTAGCTCCGGATCGACGCGACTGTTGCAGGGAGCGCGCGTAACGCGTCGACGACCGCGCCGCGCTGTGCCGCGGTGACATCGGGCTTCCACCGCACCATGACGACGTGGCGGAACGCCACCGTCACACCAACCCGCCGTACGCGCCCCCGTCGACGAGGATGCTCTCGCCCGTGATGTAACGCGCCGGGCGAGAGCACAGAAACGCGCATACCGCGCCGAAGTCGGCCGCGTCGCCGATCGCGTGGGCCGGGACCGAGGCCGCGAGCTGTTCGAGGCCATCGTCGTTGTACAGCCCCGTGATGCGATCGGTTGCGTGAAAGCCGGGGAGCACGCTGTTCACTGTCACGCCGTCGCCGGCCACCTCGCGAGCGGTCACCTTGAGGAACGCGGTGAGAGCCGCCCGCGCCGTGCTCGACGCGATCAGCGTCGCGATCGGCTGCTTGACGCCGACCGATGTGATCGCGACGACCCTCCCCCACTGCTGTGACTGCATCGCGGGAATGGCGACCTGACACATCGCGATCGACGACCGGCAGTTCAGGTCGAAGGCAAAGGAGTAGGCAGCGAGATCGGTGCTCGCGAACGTGCCCGGCGGTGGTCCGCCCGCGTTCGCGATCAGGATGTCGACGCCTCCGAGCGCCTCTGCCGCGTCGCGAACGAATCGCGCCGCGTTGGCGGGCGTCGAGACGTCGGCCACGAACGGCACCGCGCCGATCCGCGCCGACGCCGCTGACAACGCAGCCTCGTCGCGCCCGCAGATCGCTACCCTGCAACCCTCCGCGGCGAGCGCCGACGCCGCGCCGAACCCGAGCCCCTTGCTCCCGGCGGCGACGACTGCGCGCTTCCCCGTGATCCCGAGGTCCATCAGCGTGTCGATTCCGCATGGATCGGTCCGGTGCCGTCGCGCAGCGGTGCGGGCACCCGGCCGGTTCGCAACGCGATGATCTCCGCGCAGATCGCGATCGCGACCTCCTCGGGGGTGCGAGCCCCGAGGTCGAGACCGATCGGTGACATCACCTTGGCGAGCTCGGCGTCGCCGAGGCCGGCTTCCCGGAGGCGCATCCTGCGTTGCTCATCGGTTCGACGCGAGCCCATCGCTCCGAGATAGCCGACGCCGGTCCGCACGCCCTCGCTGATCGCCGGCACGTCGAACTTGGCGTCGTGGGTGAGAACGCAGATCGCATCTCGCGGACCGAGGTCGGCGCCGGTCCGCTGCAGATAGCGGTCCGGCCATTCGTTGACGACCTCGTCCGCCATCGGGAATCGCTGGGAAGTCGCGAAGACGGCGCGCGCATCACACACCGTGACGTGGTACCCGAGAAGTTTCGCAGCGCGTGCCAGCGCCGCGGTGAAGTCGACCGCTCCGAAGATGACCATGCGCGGCGGCAACGCGAACGATTCGATGAACACCGAGACCACTCGCTCGCGCGCCTCTCCCCGCGCACCGTAGTGGCGCGCCGACGAGCGGCCGGCGGCCAGCTCTCCGAGCGCATCTCGCGCTGCGACCCGATCGAGGTCCGTGTTCCCCAACGAACCGAGGGAAGCCCGGTCGGGTTCGACCAGCAGCTTCATGCCGATGCCGGGACCTTCGATCACGGTCACGAGCGCGATCGGGCGGGAGGCACGCAGTGCGTCGCGAAGCGTTTCGTAGAGCCCGCCGTTCACCAGTCGAACTCCTCGACGTACAGGTGCACCGTGCCGCCACAGGTGAGCCCGACCGCGAACGCCTCGTCGTCGCTGTACCCGAACGTGATGACACCCGGCGAACGCTCGCCCGAGAGCACTTCGAGCGCCGCCGCGACGACGGCGCCCTCGACACAGCCACCCGACACGGACCCTGCCACCTCGCCGGCGGCGTTCACCGCCATCGCGGCGCCCGGCTCACGCGGCGAGGATCCCTCCGTCGCGACGACCCTCGCGATCGCGATGCGCTCACCGGCGGCCCGCCAACGGTCCAGGTCGTCGAGAATGTCTCTCATCGATCCTCCCTGGAGATCGCGACGGCGACACGCTCGAGCGCGTCGAGCGAATGCCCTTCGACGAACTCGTCGACGAATGGGAGCGCAGCCGCCATGCCTTGCGCGAGCGGAACGTAGCCGGGTGACGCCTTGAGCGGGTTCACCCACACGATCCGGTGCGCGACGCGCGCGAGGCGAGCCATCTCGACACGCAGGACTCGAGGGTCGCCGCGGTCCCAGCCATCGGACAGGATCACGACCACGGCGCCGCGCGCAAGGCCGCGCACGCCCCACTGATCGTTGAACGCATGGAGCGTGTCGCCGAGCCGGGTTCCTCCTGACCAGTCGAGGACTCGCTGTGAGGCCGCGGCGATCGCGGCGTCGGGATCGCGGCTGGCGAGCTCGCGAGTGAGCCGCGTGAGGCGCGTGCCGAGCGCGAACGCCTCGACACGCGTCGCCCCGACGACCGCAGCGTGCAGGAACCGCACGAGCGCGCGGGCGTAGGTCTCCATCGACCCGCTGACGTCGAGCAGGAGCACGAGGCGCCGCGGCCTCGACGCCCGCCGCCGGTAGTGGCGCCGTACGAGCTCCCCGTCGGTGCGGATCGACGACCGCACCGTCGCTCGAAGGTCGGGGTGACGGCGTGCCCGATGGGCGGGAACGCGGCGGCGGCTCTCGCGTGGTGTCGCCGAGGCCGCGAGCGCAGCCATGAGGTGCCGCGCCTCGGCGTGCTCCGCTGCTGTGTACGACGCGAAGTCGCGCGAGCGCAACACCTCGACCCTGCTGAACCTGACAGCCTGCATGTGCTCGAGCGACGGCGAACCGTTGTCGTCGCCGGCGGTGTCGGATGCGTCGAGGGCGACCTCGTGCTCGGGAGGTTGCGGCGGTCGTGGCGCGCCTCCTGCGAGGCCTCCGAAGAACGCCCCGAAGACACGGTCGTAGACGGCGATGTCCTCGGGGCGGCGTACGAACACCGCCCGCCCGGCCCAGTAGGTGGTGGAGCCGGCGCGCATCCCGACGAGAGCGAGCGCCTCGCCGAACGTGATGGTGGCGTCGAGTGGCGCGTCGAGGCCCGCGCCCCGCAGGCTGCGCGCGAAGGCCACGACGAGTCGGGACGGCTCGAACTCGCTCACGGCGTCCTCTGCAGCGCGGCGCGCACGAGCTCGCCGATCCCGTGATCTCGGACACGCGCCTGGTCCTCGCGGTACTTCAGCACCGTACCGAGCGTGACGTCGACCGTGCGTTCGTCGAGCCGGTCGCGTCCGAGCGTCGCGACGGCGACCGCCCAGTCGATGCTCTCCGCGACGCCGGGAGGCTTGTACAGGTCGAGGCCACGTAGGACAGCAGCGGCCGCTGCGACGTCGCGCGACAGCGCGGCGCCGACGTTCGGTGCCCTGACCTCGAGGATCCGGAGCTCGCGCTCGAAGTCGGGGTGCTCGATCCAGTGGTACAGGCAACGGCGCTTCAGCGCGTCGTGCACATCGCGGGTTCGGTTCGAGGTGAGCACGACCACCGGCGGACGGTCGGCGCGGATCGTGCCGAGCTCCGGAACCGTGATCTGCCAGTCGGCGAGCACCTCGAGCAGGAACGCCTCGAACTCGTCGTCGGCGCGGTCGATCTCGTCGATGAGCAATACCGGCGGCCGTCCGTCATGGTGATCCAACGCTTGCAGCAGCGGCCGCCGCACGAGGAACCGCTCCGAGTACAGCTCGTCTTCGACGACCGCATCGTGACGAGCCTCGACGGTCCGCAGGTGCAGGAGCTGGCGGCCGTAGTCCCACTCGTACACCGCCTGGGTGGCGTCGATGCCCTCGTAGCACTGGAGCCGCAGGAGCTCGGCGTCGAGCCAGCGCGCGAGGGCCTTGGCGACCTCGGTCTTGCCGACGCCCGCCTCGCCTTCGAGAAACAGCGGGCGAGCCATCTGGAGGGAGAGATGGATCGACGTCGCGAGCCCCTCGTCGGCAAGGTAGTCGTGCGCGGCGAGCCCGGCGACGACGTCTTCGACACTGCTCGGCACCGGGCGGAGGCTACCGGGCTACCGTCGAAGTCCGTGGACGTCCGCCTCACCGACATCGAGTGGGAGTTGGTGCACCAGCTGCGATTGCGTGGGCTCGTCCCCGCCGCCGGCGACCCGCGCTACGCACGGCTGATCGCCATCGAGATCGTGCTCGAGAAGGGAACGATGTTCGCCCTGTCGGCTGCGGGACGCGCCGCGCACGCGAGTTGGGCGCGCTTCGAAGCGGCGAGTGCCTCGCACGCGGCCGTGCGGTTGCTGCACGACGGCTTCGAGGACCTCAACCGCGAGCTGCTCGCCGTCTGTTCGGCATGGCAGGTCACGCCGGCCGGCGCTCCGAACGACCATCGCGACGTCGAGTACGACTGGGAGATCATCGGCCGGCTCGAGCGCCTGCACGACCGTGCCGCACCCAGGATCCGCCGGGCCGCACGCGATGCGTCGCGCTTTGCGCAGTACGACGGGTTGCTGCGCTACGCGCTTCGGATGATCGTCGACGAGGGCCAGACCGAGTGGTTCACCTCGCCTCGGGTCGACTCCTACCACACCGTGTGGAACCGGCTCCACGAAGACCTGCTGCTGGCGCTCGGCCTCGAGCGCACCGGCTGACCGCGCGCACGTCGCCACGACCGTTTGGACGGTTTCCGCCAGCGGGCGAAACGGTCCATTCACTCGTGGCGGCACAGCCCGGCGCGCGGAGCCGGGTAGCGTCACGGGCTCGTATGGCCCGGCCGGACTCGCTGTCGCTCGCGCAGGCCCGGCGCGTCGCCATCGCGTCCCTCGGCCTCGCTCGGCCGCGGCCGGCCGGTCGGGGTGACCGGCGCCATGCGCGCAGAGTGCTCGACCACGTCGGCGTGATCCAGATCGATTCGGTGAACGTCTTGGCGCGCGCGCAGGAGATGCCGCTCTGGGCCCGCCTCGGCGACCACGACCGGACGGTGCTGCCCCGCATGGCCGCGGCGCGGGAGCTGTTCGAGTACTGGGGCCATCAGGCGTCGCTCGTCCGCGTCGCGGACGAGCCGCTCTTCCGCTGGCGTATGGCCGACGCCCGGAAGGGCCATCGCCACTGGGCGACCGTCGGCATACGCCGCCCCGAGTTGCTCGACGAAGTGCTCACGGCGATCCGGGAGCAGGGTTCGATCCCGGCTGCCTCGATTCGAACCCCCGCCGAGCGATCCGAGACGTGGTGGGGATGGGACGACACCAAGCGAGCGTTCGAGTACCTGCTGTGGTGCGGAGAGGTGTCCGCGGTGCGCGGGCCGAACTTCGAGCGCCGCTACGACCTGCGCGAGCGGATGCTGCCGCCCGCGGTGCTCGCCGCTCCGACGCCGTCGCGCGCCGACGCACATCGAGAGCTCCTCTCGCGCGCCGCGCGTTCGCTGGGCGTCGCATGGGCTCGCGATCTCGCGCACTACTACCTCCTCAAGGGAGCCGACACAAAGCATCGGATCCCGGAGCTCGTCGACTCCGGCGAGCTGCAACCGGTGCTCGTCGAAGGTGTCGCCGAGCCGGCGTTCATGCACCGAGACGCGCCGCTGCCTCGCCGTGCGTCGGCCGCGACGCTGCTCTCGCCGTTCGATCCGCTCCTCTGGGAGCGCACTCGTACGGAGCGACTCTTCGGCTTCCGCTACCGCATCGAGATCTACACCCCGGCGCCCAAGCGCGTCCACGGCTACTACGTCCTGCCGTTCCTCCTCGGCGAGACGCTCGTCGCGCGCGTCGACCTGAAGGCCGATCGCAAAGCGCGGCTGTTGCTGGTCCCGGGCGCGTTTCTCGAACCGGGTCACGATGCCGCGTCCGTCTCGACCGCGCTCGGCGCGGAGCTGCGCGCGCTCGCCACGTGGCTCTCGCTCGACGACGTGCGCGTCGGACGCAAGGGCGACCTCGCGCTCGCGTTGCGGGCCGCGCTCCGCCGCTGACACGCTCTCGGTCATGCCGCCGAATCGGATCCGTATCACCGATCTCGCCGCGCCTCGACTCTCGGACATCCAACGAATCGCGAGGCGCTACGCCGAGGATCATCCCGTCGATCTCACCGAGAACGCGGTCATGGCCGAGGCGCGCGCCCGCACCGGCATCGACGAGTTCGGCCCCGACGACTTCCGGCCTCGTATGGCGCTCTGGCTCGCCGACGTCGATGCCGACACGAACCGCAGCGGGCTCGGGCGCCGAATGGTCTTCGACTACTGCGTGCGGTACGCGACGAACCGCGCGCGGATCGTCGACCTGCTCGCACGCCACCCCGAGATCCACGACGTGCCGCTCGTCGCCCCCATCATCGTCGTCGGACTACCGCGCTCGGGTACCACTCACCTCCTCAACCTGCTCTCGGCCGACACACGGCTGCGGTCGCTCCCGCTGTGGGAGAGCTACGAGCCGGTACCGGATCCTGCGGAGGAACTGGACGCACGACGCGCCCGCGCGCAGCAGGCATGGGACCAGATGATGAGCGTCGCCCCGCACACGGCGGCGATGCACCCGATGGATCCCGATCACGTGCACGAGGAGATCGAGCTGCAGGGCGCTGACTTCGCGCACTACCAACCGGAGTGGGTGTCGTACGCGCCACGTTATCGCGAGTGGTACCTCGGCACCGACCAGACGCCCCACTACGAGTTCCTCCGCACGGTGCTACGAATCCTGCAGTGGCAGCAGGGACCGGATCGATGGGTGTTGAAGTCACCCCAGCACCTCGAGCAGCTCGGCCCGCTCCTGCGGGTGTTCCCGGACGCAACGATCGTGATGACGCACCGCGATCCGGTGTCGGTCGTGCAGTCGGCGGCCACCATGATGGCGTACGCAGCTCGTCTCCAATGCGAGCGCGTCGACACCGGTCACCACCTCCGCTACTGGTCGGAACGGATCGAGCTGCTGCTCAGGGCGTCGGTGCGCGACGCGCATCTGCTCGCGCGCGAGCGGCGCGTCGATGTGTTGTTCCACGAGTTCATGGCGGACGACGTCGCCACGGTTCGCCGGATCCTCGAGCGCGCGGGGATGTCGTGGAACGCCGAGTGCGCGCAGCAGGTCAGTCGGCGTCACGCCGAACGCCCCCGACGCAAGCATGGCCAGGTGGCATACGACCTGCGCGCCGACTTCGGCGCTGAGCCGGCGGCCGTGCGGGAGCCGTTCGACTTCTACCTGCGCGAGCACCCCGAGCTCCAGATCGAGGTCACCTGACGCATGACCCCCGTCAGTGCGGGACCATGACCCCCGTCAGTGCGGGACCATGACCCCCGTCAGTGCGGGACCATGACCCCCGTCAGTGCGGGACCAGGCCGCCGTCGACGAGCAGCACCTGGCCGGTCATGAAGCTGCTGGCGTCGCTCGCGAGGAACAGCACGGGACCGACCATCTCGTCGGGATGCGCGGCCCGACCCAGGTGCGAAGCCCTGGCCATCGACGCAGCCGCTTCGGGGCCGTTGGCGCGCACCATGTCGGTGTCGACGGTCCCCGGCGCGAGCGCGTTGACGCGGATCCCTCTCGGTGCGAAGTCGGCGGCCATCGAGCGCGTGAACGACATCATCGCGGCCTTCGCCGCTGCGTACATGGCAACAGAGCTGGAGAACAGGAACGCGCCCGCCGAGATGACGTTGACGATCGCGGCGTGCTCGCTGTGTTCCAGGTGCGGCAGCGACTCCTGGATCAGGAACACCGGACCTCGGAGGTTCACGGCGAAGCTCTTCTCCCAGGCGTCGGGCGTGAACTCACCGAGCGGCTGGGTGAGGGCGTTGGCCGCGTTGTTCACGACGATGTCGATGCCGCCGAACGCGTCGACGGCCTTCTCGACGATGCGGCGTGCGTCGTCGAGCTCACCGAGGTGTGCGCTGAGCGCGACACAGCGGCCGGGGCCCATCGTGTTCAAGGATGTCTCTGTCGCTGCGCACGCGTCTGCCTTGCGGCTCGCGACGACGACATTCGCGCCTCCGGCGACGAACCCTTCGGCGACTGCGCGTCCGATCCCCCTCGTGCCGCCGGTGACGATCACCCTGCGATCGCGAACGTCGAACAGCGTCGAGAGCTTCTGCGGATCCAATCGCTACTCCTGGGGGGCGATGGCGGCCCGGCCGCCGAGGTCGAGCACCCTGGTGTGGGTGGGATCGGTCTCCATCACATCGGGTTGCCCATCACATCGGGTTGCCCATCACATCGGGGTTGCCCATCACATCGGGTTGCCCATCACATCGGGTTGTTCGCGAAGTGGTGGTCGACGAGATGCGCGAAGCGGTGCCGTGCGGCGGCGACACGTTCGGGCAGGTGCTGGGTCGGGAACATGCCGGGCGCGGCCTGGTAGCCCTTCATCACCTGGCGAGCCACCGTGACCTTGTGCACTTCGGTCGGACCATCCGCGATACCCATGACCGGTGCGGCCGTCCACATGCCGATCAGCGGCATCTCGTTGCTCACGCCGAGGCTTCCGTGCAGGTGCATCGCCCGGAACACGATGTCGCGCAACACCTTCGCGGTGGCGACCTTCACACCCGCGATCTCCTTGCGCGCCTTGTGACCGCCGAGCTGGTCGATGACCCACGCCGCGTGGAGCACCTGGAGCCGGAACTGGTGGAGCTCGACCCAGCTGTCGGCGATGTACTCCTGGACGGTGCCCTTGGACGCGAGCAGCGATCCCTGTGTCGTCCGGGAGAGGGCGCGTTCGCACATCATGTCGAGCGCTCGCTGGCACATGCCGATCGTCCGCATGGCGTGGTGGATCCGTCCCCCACCGAGGCGGGTCTGGGCGATCACGAACGCTTGACCTGGGCCGCCGAGCACGTTCTCCGCAGGGACCCGCACGTTGTCGTAGCGGACGTACGCGTGGCTGCCCTCGCCGAGCGGCTCACCGGCGAGACCGACATTGCGGATGATGTCGATGCCTGGCGTGTCGGTGGGCACGAGGAACATCGAGGCGCCCTTGTAGATGGGCACGTCCGGGTCGGTCACCGCCATGACGATCGCGAACGCCGCGTAGCGCAGGTTGGAGCTGAACCACTTCTCACCGTTGATGACCCATTCGTCGCCGTCGCGCTTCGCGCTGCACGTGAAGACCTGAGGATCGGAACCTCCCTGCGGTTCGGTCATCGAGAAGCACGAGACGATCTCACCGTCGAGGAGTGGTTGCAGGAACCGGGCCTTCTGCTCCTCCGTTCCGTAGTGCGCCAGGATCTCGGCATTCCCGCTGTCGGGTGCCTGACAGCCGAAGGTGCTCGGGGCCCAAGTCGATCGGCCGAGTACCTCGTTCATCAGCGCGAGCTTCACCTGCCCGTATCCGAGGCCGCCGAGGTCCGCGCCGAGGTGGCACGCCCAGAGGCCCTGGGACTTGACCTGCTCCTGGAGCGGCTTGATCAGCTCGCGGTGGACGGGATGCGTGCGGTCGTACACGAGATGGTGCGAGAACGCGAGGTCGATTGGCTCGACCTCGCGTTGCACGAAGTCGCGCAACCAGTCGAGCTTCTCCTGGAACTCGGGTTCGGTCGAAAAGTCCCAGACCATCGTGAGCCTCCTGGTGTCAGTGCCGCCGCGGGGGGCCGGCTCCGGTGTGCAGCGTGCCGGGCGGATCGACCGCCCACGCGGGCGCCGTGCCCCACGTGTCCGCGAACACGAGGTCCGACAACGGGAGCCTGCGCACGGGGCCATGCCGGCCCACGGGTCGGCCGACGGTGATCGTGGCCATGATCACCGCGTTGGCCGGCAGAGCGAGCAGCGTTCGCAGCTCGGCCTCGACAGCCGCGTGAAAGCCGGTGAGGACGCCACCGAATCCCAGCGCACGTGCCGCGAGCAACAGATTCTGGCAGGCCGGATAGATCGACGCTCCTTCGAAGCTGTGTGGCGCGCGGTAGCGCAGCAGGCACGGCAGGATCAGGACGGGAACGAGCTCGATGTTCGCGACGTACTGCTCCATCGCTGCCGCCATGCGGGCCTTCGGCGATCCCTGGGATGCGCCCGAGCCGTCGTCGTATCCGTCGGCGGCTCGCTTCTCGCTCCAGAACCTTCGCGCGGTCGTACCGATGAGCTGCTTCGCGGCGAGCGCATTCGGGCCGTCGGTGAGCACCATGAAACGGAACGGTTGACGATTCGAACCGCTGGGCGCGCGCGTGGCCGCGAACAGCATTTGCGCGAGCGCGTCGTCGGGGACTGGCTCGTCGCGGTAGCGGCGGATCGCGCGCGTCGAGGCGAGGCCAGAGAGCAGCCCGATCTCGCTGCCTGCCATGTTCACCGCGAGGATCCTCGCACGGCGAGGATCATGGCACGTGCCGTAGTCTGCGCGGGTGACGGCGATCGCGCTCGACGACTTCGACGGCCTGTTGAACTGGGCCCATCTCCAGGAATGGATCGCGGGCCACGACCTGCCGGGCGATGGTGCCGTCACCGCGGTCGAGCCGCTCGCGGGCGGTTCACAGAATCACATTTACCGGTTGCAGCGCGGCGACGTGCAGCTCGTGCTGCGCCGCCCGCCGCGTCACCTCCGGAAGAACAGCAACGAGACGATGCTCCGCGAGGCCCGGGTGCTCGGCGCGCTCGCCACCACCGATGTGCCGCACCCGAGGCTCTACGCAGCCTGCGCCGATCTCGACGTGATCGGCGTCTGCTTCTACGTGATGGAGCCGATCACCGGCTTCACGCCGATGGGTGAGCTGCCTGGCCGGTGGGCGCAGGCGTCGTGGCGGGCTCGCCTGGGCGAGGCGCTCGTCGACGGGGCGGTCAAGCTCGGAGCAGTGGATCACCACGCGGTCGGTCTCGACGACTTCGGCAAGGCAGACGACTGGATCGCGCGGCAGGTCGCCCGTTGGCGCGCGCAGCTCGAAGGGTACGGGCAGCTCGAAGGGTACGACGGGCCGGACATCGCCGGCGTCGAACGCGTCGGCGACTGGTTGGAGGCGAATCGACCGTCGTCGTGTCACATCGGCATCATTCACGGCGACTACCAGTTCGCGAACGTCATGATGGCGCCCGACAAGCCGAAGCTGGCCGCGATCGTCGATTGGGAGCTCTCCTCGCTCGGTGATCCGTTGCTCGATCTGGCGTGGATGCTGACGGCATGGTCGGAGCCCGACGACCCGCCCGGAAAGTACGCGCAGGTCTCGCCGTGGGAGGCCATGCCGTCGCGCGCGGATCTGATCGCGCGCTACGGCGAGCTCAGCGGCCGCGACATGTCGGTGATGCCGTGGTTCTTCGTGCTCGCGTGTTACAAGCTCGGCATCCTGCTCGAGGGCACGCACGCCAGGGCCTGCGCCGGCCAAGCACCGAAGGAGATCGGCAACGCGCTGCACGACTACACCCTGTGGCTCTTCGCCAAGGCGAACCAGTACCTCGACCACCTCTGACCAAACGCGCGCGGGGTTAGAGGCGGTAGACGCGGCGGGCGTTGTCGCCGAGGATCTTGGCGCGGTCGGTACAGGGGTGGTCGGCGAGCAGGTGGTCGGTCGCTGTCGACCACTCGGTGTAGGTCGCGGCGAGGGTGAGCACCGGCCAGTCACTCCCCCAGACGACACGGTCGGGCCCGAAGCATTCGAGCAGGTGGTCGACGTAGGGCCGCAGCGATTCGACGTTCCACCCCGGCCCCGCTTCGTTCACCAGGCCGGACAATTTGCATGCCGCGTTCGTGTTGCGGGCGAGCGCGGCGATGTCGTTCGCCCATGGTTGGAACCCGCCTGCGCCAATGTCGGGCTTGGCGCCGTGGCAGACGACGACGCGCAGGTCGGCGTGGCGATCGAGCAGCGTGAGCGCGTACGGCAGGTGCATGGGGTTGATGAGCAACTCGAGCACGAGATCGAGCTCGGCGAGCGCGACCAGCGAAGGGCGGAGGGCCGGCTGGAGGATCCAATCCGGGTCGGGCAGGTCCTGGAGCATCGGCCGCACACCCTTGAACACGGGGTCGGCGGCCCGCGACTCGAGCTCGCGTCGCGCGGCCGGTCCGGCGAGGTCGGCCCAGCCCACGACCCCGCCGACGATCGGAGCCGACGACGCGACGCGCAGCAGGTGGGTCGTCTCGGCCGCCGTGGGCGCGGCCTGCACGAGCACGACGCGGTCCACCTCGTGCGCGGTCGCGACGGCCGCGTAGTCATCGATCGTGAAGTCGCGGTGGATCGACCCGAGCTCGGGCGTCAGCCACGCATAATCACCTCGGGCGAGCTGCCAAACGTGCGCGTGTGCGTCGACCACCACACCGTTAGTGTCCCACGACACTCAGCGGTTGGCAGGGGGTGCCATGCGAATCACGGGCATCACGACGCACGACGTGCGCTTCCCGACGTCGCTGCACGCCGATGGTTCCGACGCCATGCATCCCGACCCTGACTACTCGGCCGCCTCTGCGATCCTCCACACCGACGGAGAACACGAGGGCCACGGGCTGACGTTCACGATCGGGCGAGGCAACGAGCTGTGCGTGGCCGCCATCGAGTCGCTGGCGCCGCTCGTCGTCGGGCGCGACACCGACGACCTGTTCTCCGACCTTGGCGCGTTCTGGAAGATGCTCACGAACGACAGCCAGTTGCGGTGGGTCGGACCCGACAAGGGTGTGATCCACCTCGGGGCCGCCGCGATCGTGAACGCCGTGTGGGACCTGTTCGCGCGAACGCAAGACTCCGCGGTGTGGCAGTTGCTCTGCCGGCTCGATGCCGCCGAGATCGTCGGGCTCGTCGACTGGACGTACCTGCGTGACTATCTCGATCCAGCACAGGCACGGGAGCGTCTCGAGGAGCTCGCGCCGACCCGCGCTGCCCGCGTCGACGATCTCGTGCGCTTCGGCTACCCGGCCTATACGACGACGCCGGGATGGCTCGGTTACTCCGACGAGCGTCTCGTCGATCTCTCGAGGCAGGCCGTCGCCGACGGCTACGCCGGTATCAAGTACAAGGTCGGTGCGAACCTCGAACGTGACCGGCACCGACTGCGCCTCGCCCGCGAGACGATCGGCGCCGATGTGCTGCTCATGGCGGACGCGAACCAACGATGGGGAGTTGCCGACGCGATCGAATGGGTCCGCGCGCTGGCCGAGTACGACCTGTTCTGGATCGAGGAACCGACCCACCCGGACGACGTGCTCGGGCACGCCGCGATCGCAGGCGCCGTCGCCCCCATCCGAGTTGCCACCGGGGAGATGGCCGCGAGCCAGCTGGTCTTCAAGCAGTATCTGCAGGCCGGAGCGCTTGGTGTGCTCCAGCTCGACGCCTGCCGGCTCGCCGGCGTCAACGAGGTCATCGGCACGTTGCTGCTCGCCGCGCACGCCGGTGTCCCGGTCTGCCCGCATGCCGGCGGCGTCGGCCTGTGCCAGTACGTTCAGCACGTCGCAGCGTTCGACGTCGTTGCTGTCTCGGGCACGACAGCGCAGCGCATGACCGAGAGCGCCGATCACCTGCACGAGCACTTCGTCGAAGCGATCGACCTGCACGGCGGGCGGTACTGGCCGAGCAGCGCGCCCGGCTACAGCGTGGAGCTTCGAGCCGACTCGATCGAGGAGTTCGCGTTCCCGACGGGCAGGTACTGGCGCGCGCTGGAGCGTTCGCGATGAGCTTCGACGACGTCGCCGTCGCCATTACCGGTGCCGGCTCCGGCATCGGGCTCGCGACCGCCGAGCGTTTGCTCGACGACGGGGGGCGTATCGCCGCGCTCGATCTCGCGCCGCCACCACCGCGTGCCGGGCTGATCTCTGTCGTTGCAGACGTCACCGACCGCGCGTCAATGCTGCGCGCCGCGCAAGCGATGGAAGCCGCGTTCGGTGGCTGCGACATCCTCATCGCGAACGCCGGCGTCGGCAGCGTCGGCACGGTCGAGGACAACGACGACGACGAATGGCATCGGGTCTACGACGTCAACGTCGTCGGCATCGTGCGTACGGTGTCCGCGTTTCTCCCGTTGCTACGACGTTCGTCGTGCGGGGCGATCGTCACCACCGCATCGATCGTCTCGACGACGGGCCTGCCGCAACGGGCGTGCTACGGCGCGAGCAAGGGCGCCGTGCTCGCGTTGACGATGGCGATGGCCGCGGATCTCGCCCCGCAGCGGATCCGGGTCAACTGTGTCTGCCCGGGAACCGTCGACACGCCTTGGGTCGGGCGGCTGCTCGATCGAGCCGCCGATCCGGCCCTCGCGCGCGCGGATCTGGTCGCCCGTCAACCGATCGGACGTCTCGGCACGGCGCCCGAGATCGCGGCGGCGATCGCGTTCTTGGCCGATCCGGCAAACGGGTATGTCACCGGAACCGCGCTCGCGATCGATGGCGGGATCAGCGGCTTCCAGATCCCCCGCTGACGCGGGTGCGGACCCACCGGTTCGTCTCCGAGTTGAAGGCCCAGCGGCTCGAGGCCGGGGTGACCTCGGCTCGCTCGACGCGCGTCGTGGGCGCGGCCACTGCCGCGACCTGCTCGGGTGCGCGAAAACCGAGCCCCAGGGCGAGCGCGACCAACCCGAACCCGATGCCGACGCCCATCGCCGTGTGCGCGTCGCCGTCGTCACCGCCGTACTTCGCGGCGACGAAGACCAGCAGCGCGTGCACGGCGAGCAGGCCAACTACCAGCATGTCGCTGGATCCCTTGCGACGCACCACCCGTGGCGCGAGCACGACACCCGCCGGAACGGCAACGAGCAGCCCGAGGCACATGACCGCGGCAATCATCGACGACAGGCGCGCTCGGCTGTCGATCGCGATGGACCATGTCAGCAAGCACACCAACGCTGCGCTGCCGGTTCGACCGAGCACGAGCCACCGCAGCGGCCACCCGAACGCGCTGAATACGAGCGCCACGCCAAGGATCGACGCAGTCGCTTCGGTGTCGGGAACCGTGAAGTAGACGCCGGCAACACTGAGGAGGAACATCGGCAGCCCCACGGCCTCCGACCGCCACGTCTCATCGAGCCGGCCGGCGAGATAGCCACCGCCGACCGCGGTGACCGCGACGAGGAACCGCACCCAGGCGATGTCGACGACACCGGTGTGCCACCCGAGCAGCCAGCCGAACGGCGCAGCCCCCACCAACGCGAGCATCGGGTCGAGCCGGAGAGCGTGCACGCACGCGGCCGAACCGGCCATGCCTGCCATCGCGATCGGCACCGCCATCGGCACCGGCAACGCCGACGCGACGGCGAGCAGCGCGCTCCCCGCCAGCATCACGCCACCGATCGACGCCAGCCGGTCCCGGTATGCGGACCCGAGCGCGAACATCAACAGCGCGAACGCGGCGCCGCCGAGTCCGAACCACAGCCCCGCGCGAAATTCCGCCAGTTCCCACACCTGCAAGAGGTCCCCGTCCCGGAAGCTTGGAAGCTGCCGCATCGTAACCCTCGCGAGTTCGGCGGGGGCGCAATCGCACTACCGTCTCCGCATGGGCATCGTCGACGAGCATGATCCCGGATACGGCCCGCTCGTCGACACGACCGTCCGCATCGCCACATGGAATCTCTGGGGAACCTACGGGCCGTGGGAGGCGCGTCAGGCCGCCATCGTCGAGACTGTCCGCGCGGCCGACGCCGATGTCTATGCCCTGCAGGAGGTGTGGTCCCGCGGGGACGGTAGCCAGAACCAGGCGGACGTGCTCGCCGCCGCGCTGGGCGGCTATCACGTCGTGTACGAACCGAACCTCGACCGCGATGCGTTCCAGTCCGGCAACGCGATCGTGAGTCGGTGGCCGCTCGCGCGCCGGGACGTACGCGTGCTGCCGCGGAAGGCCGCGCCGGTCGCCGACGACGAAGGAGAAGAGCGACTCTGCGTGTTCGCCGAGATCGACGGGCCACGCGGGCCCTTCCAGATCTTCTGCGCGCATCTCTCCTGGCGTGGCGATCACAGCGCGATCCGGCAAGACCAGGTGCGTGCCATCTGTGAGTTCGTCCGTGACCAGCGCCCGCGATCGTTTCCGGCTGTGCTCTGCGGAGACCTCAACGCGGACCCGAGCTCCGACGAGATCCGAACCTTGACGGGGCGGGCGGCCGTCCCGGTGCGCGGGATCTGGTTCCGCGACGCCTGGGAGCAGGCCGGCGGCGGGCCGGGTCATACCCGACACCACACGAACCCGTGGGCCGCCAAAGACCTCGACATCGATCGCCGGATCGATTTCGTCATGGTCGGCAACCCGAAGCTGGGAGGTGTCGGACACGTCCGCCGCGTCGAGCTCTTCGGCGACAACGCGGTCGACGGCGTCGTCGGCTCCGATCATTACGGCGTCGTCGCCGACCTCCGGTATTGAGGTCCGGTACTGAAATCTCGGCAGGTGAGGGCCGAGGATGCGAAGCTGACGCCGTGAAGAGCGTGTCGCTCGCGGTTGGTGGCGCCCGGCTCAACCGAATCCCCTACTTCGACATCGCGATCGATCCCGAGCTCATCGGGCTCGATGCGGCGCAGGTCGCGCAGATTCCCTGGGCGGAGCCGGTCTGGGCCGACGAACACGGCCTCGTCCGCTTCGGGCAGGCAGTGTGGATCGTCGAATCGCAGGGTGTCCGCATCGCGGTGGATCCATGCGGCGCGACCGACGAGTTCCTACGCACCGGCAGCAGCGCGTTCGAGCATCAAGAGTCGGTAGCCCACGCGCTCGAACATGGCGGATTCTCGCCAGATTCGATCGACATCGTCTGGCTCAGTCACCTCGACGGCATCGGCATGACGGCTCGTGTCGACGCCGACGGCTCGTGGTCGCCGATGTTTCCGAACGCGCGAGTGGTCATCGGCGCCGAACACCTCGCGTGGTCGCGCGCCCAACCGGAGCGATTCGATGTCGCGGCATTCGATGCATTGTGTCGCGATCACGACGTGCTCGACGCCGTCTCGTTCCCGCACTCTCTCACGAACGAGATCGAGCTCCACGAGACGGGCGCGCACGCGCCGGGACACGCGATCGCCTGGATCCGCTCGCAGGCTGAATGCGCGGTGATGCTCGGTCATCTCGCGGTGAGCCCGCTGCACATCGTGACGGGACCGTGCACGACCCTGCACGTCGACGCGCACGCGGCGTGGGAGGTGCTGGGCGCGGTCATCGGTCAGGCGCAGAGGGAGGCCGCCATTGTGATCGGACCTCTGTGGCCGAACCCCGGCGCCGGCCACGTCGGAGAGGATCGATCCCTGACGCCGGTGTTGCACGAAGCCTCCGCATAGAGGCGAACCTCCCGATGAAGTCGCGCTGGAAGCTGGGCCTGACGCCCAGAACGTGGCGCAGGTTCGTGTGCTCGCAGCGGTCAACGCAATCGCACGTCGAAACGGCGGTGCTCGAGGCTCGGGAGGCGGCGGCGGGTGTCGTCGAGCCTCGACCAGTCGATGTCGACGACTGCGAGCTCCTCCTCGTCTCCCAGCACGACGCACTCGGCGCCGAATGGGTCCACGAGCCGGCTCCGCCCGACGAATATCGGGGCGGGTTGGCCGACTCCCGCGACGAAAACTGTGTTCTCGATCGCGCGGGCGCGCAGCAACACCGACCAGTGCTCCTCCTTCATCGGGCCGGCGTACCAAGCCGACGGGACGGCAATCAGCTCGGCTCCCGCGTCGAGAAGCGCCCGAGCGAGCTCGGGGAAGCGGAGGTCATAACACGTCATGAACCCGATCCGGTGACCGGCGATGCTGACCACACACGCCCCGTCGGTGCCGGGCACGAAGCGATCAGATTCGCGAATCCCGAAGGCATCGTAGAGGTGCAGCTTGCGGTACGCGCCGGCGAGCCGCCCGTCGTTGCCGATGACCGCGAGGGTGTTGTGGACGCGATGCTCGTCGTGGGTCGGTTCGAACATGCCGGCGACGATCGCCATCGCGTGCTCCCGGGCCAGCCCGCGAAGCGTGCTGACGAAGGAGCCGTCGAGCGTCTGCGCCACGGGAGCGAGCGACTCGTCAGCGCGTCCGAACTCGCGCATCACCCCCTCGGGGAGTACCAGCAGGTCCGCACGCTCGGCAGCTGCCGCGCGCGCTGTCGAACCGATCGCCGCGATGCTCTCCTCAACTGTCGACCGTGCCGCGATCTGACCGAGACCGATGCGCACGCGGCGAAGCGTACGCAAGTGCAACGCTCAGCGAGCGAAGCAGCGCTGTGTCATCGCGGCGTCAGTCGCGCGCTCGTGGGCCAGCCGGGCAGGTCGCCGGGGCGGCCCCGTTCGCAGTGGATCGCTGTGCCGTTCTTGCAGTGATCGGTGCCGTCGCCACCGTCGAGGCGGTCGGTGCCGGCGGCACCTCGAAGGCGGTCGTCGCCCGCCCCACCGAACAGATGGTCGTCGCCGCTCCAACCCGACAACAGGTCGTTCCCTTCGCGCCCGAGGATCACGTCGTCGCCGAAGAACCCCTCGAAGCCATTGTTCTGGTCGTCGCCGGCGAGGAAGTCGGCGAAGAACGACCCGATGGCTCCTTCGACATCGATCAGCGTGTCGTTGCCCTCGCCGTAAGCCTCTTGCTCGTACAGATCGACGTGCACACTGCGGAACGACAGGAACAGGTTGATCGTGTCGTTACCTTCGCCGCCGTCGACATGATCGTTGCCGAACCCGCTCACGATGATGTCGTCGCCTGCCCCGCCGCACACGATGTCGTTGCCGCTCAACGCCCAGATGATGTCGTTGCCGCCGAGCCCCGCGATGACATCGGCAGCGTTCGTTCCCCAGATCACCTCGCTGCGTGGTGTACCCACGCGCGTCGCCGTCTTGCCGCCACATTCGGGGTTTCCTTCGGCGGCATCGAGGATCGCGCCGATGCGCACCTCCTCACCCGGCCCGACATGGAACATCGTTGCCCGCGCGAAGGAGGGAGCATCCTTCCAATACTCCGCGACGAGCGGGATGCGGCCACCGCAGTCTTCGAAGTAGAGCGTGTAGTCGCCCACGGGGATGGCCTCGAACGTGAACGCCTCATCGCGGTACCCGTCGAGATCGAGTTGCTGGACCAGCCGAGTTCGACCACCGGAGTCGAGCAGCCTGATGCATCCAGTGATTCCCACCGATCCTGGCGTCGCGATCCATAGCCTGACTGCGCCGCCTGCCTCGAGTTGCGCGTCGATGCCCTCGATGGTCTCACCGGGCGCGAGCTCGATCGATCGCCTCGGCTCGTCGAAGTGGGCGTTGCTCCAACCCTCCGCCGCATAGCGATTCTCCGAACAAGTGTTGAACTCGATTCGATAGCGACCGGGCGCAAGCTCGTCGATGCGATAGCTGCCGGTCATCGATGTCTGGAGCGTTCGCACCCGGATGAGGTCGTTTCCGAACTCGTCCTCCGCGGTGACACACACATTGATCAACGCGTGACCGTCGGACGCGGCACTGACCGTTCCCGAGATCGTCACCGGCGGATGCACTTGGATGTCGACACCGGAGGTGGTTTGACCCGCTCTCACCACGACCGGCTCGGTAAGCGCATTGCTGATTGCGCCGCCGTATCCCGTCGGTCCGTGCCGCTCGGCAGTGCATGAAATTGCGGAGACGCGGTACATGCCGGGCTCGAGACCTAAGACGCGATACGCGCCGCTCCGACTCGTGCCCACACCGAACGATCCGCTCGGACCGTTCGCCTGTACGCAAGTGTCTACGCCGCGACCATCGGCAGCCCAGGTTACCGTTCCGGTGATGTAACCGAGGTCGAACCGATACGCGAGCGCAGCGTTGATCCCTCGGATGTGCTCTTGCCGGTCGAGTTCGACGGTCGTCGCCGCATCGCGGCTGTCCGCATCGTCGTACCACTCCTCGCTATAGAGATCTGCAACGCAGGAACTGAAATGAATGTCGTACTCGCCCTTGGCCAATCCGATCAGCCGATAGATGCCAGATCGGTTTGTGTACGCGGTAGCAGCCGGATCCTGCGCAGGGCTCCCACCGTCAGCGACGAAGGCCTGAACGCAGATGTCTCTCAGAACGCGGGCGTCGCGCGAGTTTGTCACGATGCCTTCGATCGAGCCTCCCACTTCCATCTCGGCATCGATGCCAGCGACGACCTCGTCATCGTCGACTTCGACAGGACGCGCGTCCACATATCGCTCTGCGCCCGCATACCACTGCGGCGAGATGTCGCGTGCGATGCTCAAACAATCGTAGAAGCGAACCACGTAGCGGCCTCGGCGCAGCCCGGCGATGCGGTAGATGCCCGATCGATCGGTAGCAACGCTCGGCACCGCGTCGAACGGATCGTCAACGTTGGTGGCGGCGACGCAGACGCTGACCACCGGACGTCCGGTCCTGGCCGATGTGACGCTGCCGGTGAGGACACTCGGTCGCGACAGGCTGGCGTTGATGCCCCGAGTGACGCGCCCAGCCCGAACGGGAACCGGCGTCGCGAACACGCCCGACGCGACATCGTCGAAGTGCTCGGCCGCAACTGTGTCCCCGCCGAAGCTGCAGTCGCTGAAGCGAACGAAGTAGTCACCTGGGTAAAGCCCGGAGAGCAAATAGCTGCCGGTCGCGGACGTTCGCGCTGTCGCGGATGTGTTGGCACCTCCCGCACTCACGCACACGTCGGCCAGCGGCTGTCCTGACCGGTCGCCCGTCACGACACCTTGGATCCCACCGGTGGGCAGCAGGTCGATCTCGATCCGTATGGACTCACCGTCGTGCAATATGAGTGGGTGAGCGTCGGTGAGATCCGGACTGTCGTCGTAGAACTCTTGCGCGTAACGACCATACGAATAGGAACAGTCGCCAGCCGAAATGGCGTAGAGGCGATCCGGATCGAGGCCGGTGAGGCGCAGGACGCCGGTGATCGAAGTGACATCGGATGTGATCAACCGCAACCCGTAGTACTCGTGGAACGTAAAGAGGTTCACGCACGCGTAACTGACCGGGAGGCCGGTGACCTCGTCCGTCGTCGATAGGACGATCGTGCCACCGAAGGGGGTGAGCTGCGCGTCGATCCGATGCGACTCGAGAGACGTGATGGTCACAATGCCGGCCGTTCCAAGACTCGGTTGATCGTCGAAGTACTCGTCCCTGTAATCACGACGACCATTGCAGTCGATGAATCCGACTCGGTAGGAGCCCCTGACATTGGTGAGGCGATACGCGCCGGTCGAAAGGGTGGTGGTGCTCGCGATCGGTATCGGATCGACGTCGTCGTAGACGACGATGCAAATCCCAGCGATCGGGCTGCCCTCGCTCGCGTCGGTGACCGTTCCCAGGAGCACCGCGATCGGATCCATGACAACGTCGATACCCGCTACACGCTGCGCGTCTGTCAATGCAATTGGTTCGCCCGGACCGCCGTCAGCGAGGACACCGCCGCTGGCGGTCCACTCGTGGGGCGGGTACCGCTCATGCCGGAGACCCAGCGGACCTGCAGGTGGTCGACAGTCCTCGACGCGCACGCGGTAGGTGCCCGCCGGTAACCGCACGAGTGCATACGAGCCTGTCGGCGACGTCGTCGTCTCGTCGATCAACGCCTCGGTCGTGCTGTCGAGCGCTTGAACACACAGGCCCATGATGGATTCACCGGTCTCCCGATCCGTCACCGTTCCGGTGATCGCCGCGACCGGGGTGAGCGCAGCATTGATGTCGCGACGCGGGCTGTCGAGTGCAACAGAGATCAGATCGCCCCCGTCGAGCCGATCGTCCCAATGCTCCGACCGGTAGCGCGGAATGCCGTCCGGTGGTCCACAGTCGCTGAAGGAGACCCGGTAGGTGCCAGTCGAGAGGGGCGCGAACCGATAGGAGCCGGTGGGCGTGGTTCTTTCGGATGCTCGGCCGGATCCCCGGCTGCTCCTGAGCGTGACGCAGACGTCGGCGGCCGGCGCGCCAGTGAGCTCGTCGGTCACGACACCGGATATGGCCGGCGCGAGCTTGAGCGCGATGTCGATGCCGGACTCCAGCTCACCAACGTCCACGGACACCCGCGCGCTGCCGACGGCAAACCGGTTGTCGACGGGCCGGCAATTGTTCGCGCTGACGCGGTACTCACGCCCGCCGCGGACCGTGAAGTGGTACGTCCCGGTCGGCGAGGTCACTGCCGAGTAACGGTTGCCAGCAGTCGCGAGCATGCAGATACCGCCGAGCGGCTCGCCGGTCTCGGCACTCGTGACGATGCCCGTGATCGATCCGTCGGTCGTGGCTGCGGGCGCTGCGGTGTCTGTGTCGGGGACTGGCTCGAGTTCCGGCTCCGGAGTTGGCTCGGCCTCCGGTTCCGGTTCGGGGTTCGACGCGCCGGCGTCAGCGACCGATTCGACGAGCAACTGCACCGCGCCCGTGGTGCCGTGGTGCGAGGCGACGCGGACGATGTAGGTGGTGCCGGCGTCGAGATCGACCGTGAGCTCGGCATCGACGGTCTGGTCGGACGCGTCATCATTGCAGTCGATCACGCGTGCTGTGCCGACGCGGTGGCGGTAGAGGACGACGATCGGATCGGCGTCGACCCCCGTCGCCTGGGCGCCCAGGCGGTAGCGACCGCTCGCCGGCACGGTGAGGCGGTAGAAGACGTCTGCCTCGACCTCGCCGCAGTCGCGGGGACTCGCAGGGCGGGTCGCCGTCGCGCCGGTCATTTCGACCGCGATGGCGGTCCCGGGGCTGACGACGCTCGCGCCTTCCGGGTCGTCGTTTGCAGGTGTGGGTACGCCGGTGGACGACACGTCGCCCGCGCCGACGGTCGCGCTGAGCGGTGACACGAGCGCAACGAGCGCGGCGAGGCCCCACATCGCCCAGCGCGTTCCCGCACGCGATCGCCGCATGTCCCCCCGCTCGCCACCGCGAGTGCCCGGTCCTTCGGCCCGCGGCAAACTATCAACACCTTGAACAGGCGCGCACCCATCGTGGCCCCGGCGGCACCCGACGCGCGGGGCTGGCGCTTGCTGCTCGGAGCCGTCGCTTCGGTGGGGCTGGTGTTCTCACCGATCACGGCCGACGTGTTCATGTTGCCCAAGCTGGCGCTGTTCGCCATCGGGGTGACCGCTGCGGGCGCCCTCCTCGGGATCGGCTGGTACCGGGCTCGGGTTCGGCCGGCCCTCAGCCGCTCCATGTGGGTCGCGGTCGGCTATCTCACCGCCGTCCTGCTCTCGCTCGCCTTCTCGGTGGCGCCGCGGCTCGCGTTCGTTGGTAACTACCAGCGGTACGGCGGCACGCTCCCCGTTGCGCTGATGGTGCTCGGAGCGTTCCTCGTGGCCTGGTACGCGGCCGGTGACGACACCTGTACCGGCCAGCTCGCCGCAGTGCTGGCCGCCACCGGGGTGGCGGTCGGTGCGTATGCCACCCTCCAACGTGCCGGGATCGACGCCTTCGACTTCCAGGGACCGCAAGGCGGCGAGACGCGCTATCCCGGCTCTTCGATCGGCAACTCCAACTTCGCCGGCGGCTGGCTCGCGATCAGCCTTCCGCTGGTCGCGATCTGGGGTGTTCGACAAAGCGGTCGAGCTCGCCTGATCGGCTGCGCCGGCGCCGCGGTGGTCGTACTCGGGATCTGGTGCACGCAGAGCCGCGGCGCGATGGTCGCGACCGCGGTCTCGGTTGCCGTCCTTGCGTGGGCCCTCGCGCCGCGCGGCACGCCGGCGCGTCGTGTTGCCGTCGGCGCGGCGACCGTTGTCGCCGGCGTGGTGTTTGCGCTCGCAACCCTTGCGATCGTCGCGCCTGCGGCTGATCGTTGGCCGGGTCCGTTCGCCCGGCTCGACGTGTTGCGATCCGAGAGTGCCCAGGTCCGCCACTACGAGTGGTCGGCCGCGGTGCGGGCGACGGTCGATCGCCCGATCCTCGGGCACGGGCGCGACACCTTCCTCGTCGTCTACCCACGCCACCGTTCGACCGCCGACGGCGCCGAGCTCGGCCTCTTGCTATCGGACAAGCCGCACAACATCTTCCTCGAGCACGCGGTCGACATGGGCATCACGGGCCTGCTCGCGTATCTGACGTTGATCACGGTCGTGGTGGTCGCGGCGGCTCGCGCGCTGCGCGCTGCCCCGACGACCGACCGCCGCGTGTTGCTCGCGGGATTCCTGGCCGCGTTCAGCGCGTATCTCACGCAGGGCTTCTTCTCGATCGACGTGCCGCCCCTTGCCATCGCGGGGTGGCTGCTGATCGGTGCGCTCATCGCGCTCGCCGATCCGCCGCGTGTTCGACGCTCGACACAACGCGAGCGCGTCGTCGCTCGCAGTGCACGCGTGCTGGCGTTCGCCGCGGTGGTCGCGCTGATCGTCCCGTGGTTCGTCGCACTCGCAGCGTCGTTCGCGCAATACCGGGCCGAACGGGCCGACGGGCGGCGTGATCTCGCGGCCGCGACGATCTGGTATCGGCGATCGGTCGACTGGTTCCCGATCGAGCCTGCATATCACCGCGCACTCGGATTCGCCGCGGAACGCCGCGCCGCCGGTAGCAGCGATCGGAGTGTGAAGAAGCGGCTCTTCTCCGATGCGATCGCGGAGTACACCGAGGCTGCCCAACAACAGCCCGGCAACGTTGCGCTGCTCGTCGACCTCGCGCGGGCGCACACCGTGCGTGCGCAGCAGGTCGACGCTCGCGGCTACGGCGAGGCCGACCGCTACTACGGCGAAGCAGTCGATCTCGACCCGCACGACTGGCAGCTCCGCGAACTGTACGCGCTCACGTTGAACGACTGGGCGAACGCCAGCGGTGGCGCGGTCGAGATCCGTCGGCGGGCAGCGTTCGAGTTCGGTGAGGTCGTGCGGCTGAAGCCGAGCTACTTCCGCGGGTGGATCAACCTCGGCAGGGTGCAGCTCGCGCTCGGCGATCTCGATGCGGCGTTCGACTCGTGGCTCAGCGCGGCTCGGATCTCGCCGTGGACGACGGAGGTCGGCGACCTCTACGACGCGATCGTCGCAGCCGGTGGCCCCACCGTCGACGAGTTGCCCTGACTCGCAGTGATCTCGCGCACGAACACGCCCGGGCGGGCGATGTCCTCATCGCCTGCGGATCACCAGGACGGCGCAGTCGAACGGCGCGCGCGGCCGGAACGCGGAGCGAGGCACCGGGCGGTCGATTCGGGCGTCGAAATGTTCGATCCAGCGCCCGGCCCCCCGAACGCGTGCATCCGCGATGCGCCGGGCGGCCGCGGTCTGCAGCACCAGATCGGCGCGGAGCAGGCGACTGCCTGGCGCCAGCAGCCGGCGCACGAGCGCGGACGTGATCGCGAAGGGCGGGTTGGCGACGACGCGAAACGGCCGTCGCGGAAGCCGGAGATCGCTCGCGTCCGCGCGCACGACGACCAGGCGGTCGCCAGCGAAACGGTCACGGAGCTGGTTCGCACGCGCCGCGTGCCACTCGACGGCAATGACGCGGGCGCCGGTGCCGATCAGCGGAGCGGTGAGTGCACCGATCCCGGCGCCGACGTCGAGCACGATGTCGGCGCGTCCGACCCCGGCTCGCTCGACGATTCGCCGGGCCCAATCGTCATCGAGCTGATGCCACCCCCATCGTGGCGCGGGCACGGAGGACCGCCATCACGATGCCAGCCATCTCGTCGCACCTCCGGGTTCACCGATGTCGCTGCACGCTACGTCGCCGGCCCGCGAGTCAGCGATCGGGTTCCGCGCGATCGACCCTCAGCTGCAGCACAGGTACCGCCAGACCTCGGCGTAGCGCGGCTCGCCGTTGACCAACGGCGTCGCCGAGTCGCCGGCGACCGCGCCGTGCGGGTTGGCGACGTTCAGATCGGTGGTCAGCCGTTGCGCGCCGCCGTAGGGAGGACTCGCGCCGTCGATCGAGGTGTTCGCGCCGGGCAGGCCGAGGAAGAACCAGTTCGCGAGGAAGACCGGCCCGTCGTCGATGTGCACGAACCCGTAGTAGTCCTCGATCGGGGTCGCGTGCGGCTCCAACAGCCACGGTGCCGGGCCCCCGTTGATCCAGTCGCCGGGGGCGGCGAAGAACACGACGCGTGCGACCACGTGATCTTTCGCGATCATCGCAGCGTGGCCACCACCTTGTGAGTGACCCGCGATCACGATCTTGTCCCAGCGCGGGGCGTCGCCGTCGAGGAACTGTGTCCAACGCAGGCGCTGCAACAGCTTCGTCAGCCGGTTCTGGATGGAGTTCGCCGGCGACACGTTGACGAGTGTCGACTCGTTGACGCCGTACAGCCGCTCGCGGCGGACCTGCTCGAAGCAATCGGGGTCGGTCCCCCCACCGCAGAGGCTCGCGACGGAGGGCGTGTTCGGATACGAGAGCCCGATCGCCGGCATCCCTGCGTCGGCGACCTCCTCCAGCAGCAGCTCGTACCCGGCGGGCGTACCACCGCTCCCGGGAAGGAACACGAAGAGGCGATCGCCGAGCGGTTGCTGCTCGTCGAAGACGACGATGTGATCTGACAGGGCGATCGTGATGGCCGGATCGGTGCTCTTGGGCGTGATGTGGAGCTCACACGCACCGAGGATGACCACCGCGGCCAGCAGGAGCAGCATGGTCTTGCGCATGGACCGAATCTTGCACGGGATTGTGATGATGGCGTGAGGTGATCGTCAGCGCTACGAGGACGAGAGCCGCGCCAGCGGCGCGCTCGTGCCCTTGCCGCTCGCCGCGGTTGGTGAAACACTCGGAGTGCACGTCGGGGCGGCTGAGGCGTCATGAACGGGGGGGGCGATGCGGATCCGGTTCCTGCTCGCGGTCGCGAGTCTCACCCTGCTCAGTACCGGATGCCGGGCGTTCACGTGGGGCGCCAACGGCTCGGGGCAGGGCGGCGATGGCACCACCACCGACAGCCCTATCCCTATCGACATTGGCGCAGGGTGGGCCACGGTCAGCGCCGGTGCCGATTACGCGGGATTCCCAGGCCCGGGATCGCAGAACTTCACGTGCGGCATCCGAATCAGCGGATCGCTGTGGTGCTGGGGCAAGAATGCCGAAGGGCGGCTCGGCGACGGCACCACCACCGACCGGCTGACACCCACGCAGGTCGGCACCGCGACGGACTGGGCGGCCGTCGCTCCCGGCGGCTACCACGCCTGCGGGATCCGCGCGCCAGGCACGCTCTGGTGCTGGGGCAGCAACAGCAACGGGCAGATCGGCGTCGGAACCGGCCCCGACGGCCTTGTGCCCGCCCAGGTCGGCGTCGACACCGACTGGACGGACGTGACCGCGGGCTTCACCCACACCTGCGGGCTTCGTGCTGCGGGGACGCTGTGGTGTTGGGGCAACAACAGCGGCGGGCAGCTCGGCGACGGCACGGGCGCCGACCGACCGACCCCGATTGTGGTCGGCGCGGAGACCGATTGGAGCGTTATCACGGCGGGCGAGACCCACACCTGCGGGCTTCGCGCTGCGGGGACGCTGTGGTGTTGGGGCGAGAACTCGGCCGGCCAGCTGGGCGACGGCACGACGGACTCGCGGAGCTCGCCCACCCAAATCGGTACAGAGAACGACTGGACGATCGTCACAGGGGGCGGTCCCCACACCTGCGGGATCCGCGCGCCCGGCACTTTGTGGTGCTGGGGCTTCGGCAACAACGGGCAATTGGGTTGGGGTGGCTTCGAAGGACGGTCGATACCGACCCAGGCCGGCACCGACGGCGACTGGAAGGCGATCACCGCCGGTGGTGCGCACACGTGCGGCATCCGCGCCGCGCGCACCCTCTGGTGTTGGGGCAGCAACTACCTCGGCCAGCTCGGCGACGGTACCGACGTCGACCGGGGGACCCCCACACAGGTCGGCACCGCGACCGACTGGTTCACGGTGAGCGCCGGCGGCAACAACACCATCGGGCTGCGTCTGCAGGGTTAGCCGGTTCCTGACGGACGTGTCGACGCTTGTCAACATGTCGTTCCTGAGCGACGAGATGCTCGCCGACATGGCGCAACGCACACCCGAGGAGTTGGACGACACGACCTCGATCGTGCGACGATCCGGCCAGCGTCGGGCGGCACCAGGGGCTCACCCACACGGCCTCTGGCAACCCTTCGCAGAGCGCCTCGCCCGTTCGCCGCAGGCGAGGCGCTCGCCTTTTCCGCGCCGACCTGGTTTTCCGCGCCGACCCGGAGGTGCGGCCACGGGAATCGCGTACCGGTGCGACGCCGCGCTCGGCCTGACCGTCGCGGAGTGGGACGGCACGGTGACCGGCGACGACTGCGCCGTCCAGTTCGTCCACTCTTGACTCCTAGATCCGGTGGCGGAGCATTGCCACCCAGTAGCCGTGTTCGATCATGGAACTCTCATCCTCGCGATCGACCACGTAACGAAGCGATCGGCCCGACTGGATCGAGCCGAACAGGGTGTCGCTCCGAGCGACGTGCGCGGTATCCAACCGATCTGGCAAGGCCGAGCCTTCCTTGAGAAGGGCTCGGGGGCGGTTTGGATTCGGGATCGGCGCGGCAAATCGACCTGCATCCGTCTCCACGAACTCGGTCCATGGGTAATACGTGCGCGAGTCGGGACCCCCCTGATGTTTGAAGACGATGGCACGCTCTCGTTCGCGCGCCCAGACGTTGCGCCTACCTCGTGCAACGCGAACCCAGACGGTGCCGTTCAAAGTTCGCGCCTCGTAGAGGCGAGATGCAGCGAAGATCTCAGGAGTCGGCTCGCCTGGCCACCTGTACGGCCAAGGGCCGGCATCGCCGCCACCGGTTACCGTGACCTGCACAGCCAGCCCACGACTTGTTGCGCGACCCGTCTCGAGGGGCGGCTCAACCCGCCCTCCGCGCCCGCCAATTCATCCGTTTGGATTTGACGGTGTCGGCGACGTTCGACGGCGGAGCTTCCGCCCCAGCCACATCACCGGGTCGTAGCGGACGTCCACGACCCGTTCCTTGAGCGGAATGATGGCGTTGTCAGTGATGTGGATGTCCTCGGGACAGACCTCGGTGCAGCACTTGGTGATGTTGCACATCCCGAGACCCATCTGTGCGCGGAGCAACTCGCGACGATCGTTGGTATCGAGCGGGTGCATCTCGAGCGCGGCGTAACGAACGAACATCCGCGGGCCGGCGAACGCGGTCTTGTTCTCCTCGTGATCGCGGATCACGTGACACACGTTCTGGCACAGGAAACACTCGATGCACTTGTGGAACTCCTGGACCCGGTCGACGTCGGCCTGCTGCATGCGGTAGGTACCGTCTGCCCCTCGCGGCTTGGGCTTGAACGCGGGCACCTGCTTCGCCATCTCGTAGTTGAACGACACGTCCGTAACGAGGTCGCGGATCAAGGGAAACGTCTGCATCGGCGCGATCGTGATCTTCTCGTCCGGCTCAAAGACGTTCATGCGGGTCATGCACATCAGCCGGGGGATCCCGTTGATCTCCGCGCTGCACGAACCGCACTTGCCGGCTTTGCAGTTCCAACGCACGGCAAGATCGCCCGCCTGCGTCGCCTGGACGCGGTGCACCACGTCGAGCACGACCTCGCCCTCCTCGGCGGGTACTTCGTACTCCCGGAAGTCACCCCCGGTCTCGTCGCCGCGCCAGATGCGCATGACGACTTCAGTGGTCACGAGGCCTCCAGGAGCTTGGCCAGATCGCCCGGCATCACGGGAAGCGGTTCGAGCGCCAAGTCGACCTCACCGTTGCACTGTCGGACAACCACATTGACCTTGGCAAGCGCGGGGTCAGCAGCCAAGTAGTCGTCGCGCGTGTGGCCGCCGCGACTCTCGCGCCGCTCCCGGGCCGCTCGCGTGATGCACTCGGACACAGCGAGCATCGAACTGAGGTCGAGGGCCAGGTGCCAGCCCGGGTTGTACTGTCGGTGCCCTTCGACGTGCACGCGTTCGGCGCGTTCGCGCAGCGCGGCGAGCTCTTCGAGCGCCTTGTCGAGCTCGTCCTCGGTGCGGATAATGCCGACGAGGTTCTGCATGCACTCCTGCAGGTCTTGCTGCACTGAGTACGGATTCTCGCCACCCTCTTCGAACGGCCGTGTGGCCTGACGCGCGATCTCGTCGACCTGGTCCTCGTCGATGTTCGGTCTGCCCGCCAGCCCCTTGGCGTACTGCGCCGCGTGCAAGCCTGCGCGTCGACCGAACACGAGCAGGTCAGAAAGCGAGTTGCCGCCGAGACGGTTCGCCCCGTGCATCCCTCCCGCGCACTCGCCGGCAGCAAACAGCCCAGGTACGGTCGACTCCTGAGTGTCGGCGTCGACGCGGACACCGCCCATCATGTAGTGACAGGTTGGCCCGACTTCCATGGCCTCCCGGGTGATGTCGACCTCGGCGAGTTGCAGGAACTGGTGGTGCATCGAGGGCAGGCGGCGGCGGATGTACTCGGCGTCACGGCGGCTCGCGATGTCGAGGTACACGCCCCCGTGCGGGCTGCCCCGGCCAGCCTTCACCTCGGCGTTGATCGCGCGGGCGACCTCGTCGCGCGGAAGTAAGTCGGGAGTCCGACGCGCACTGCGGTCGGTGTACCAGCGATCGGCCTCCTCCTCGGAGTCGGCGGTCTCCGCCGCGAACATCTCGGGGATGTAGCGGAACATGAACCGCTCGCCGTCGGAGTTCTTCAGCACCCCTCCGTCGCCGCGAACTCCCTCGGTGACGAGGATCCCGCGGACCGACAGCGGCCACACCATGCCGGTGGGGTGAAACTGCACGAACTCCATGTCGATCAGATCGGCACCCGCCCACAGCGCGAGCGCATGGCCGTCGCCCGTGTACTCCCAGGAGTTCGACGTGATCTTGTAGGCCTTCCCGATCCCGCCGGTCGCTATCACCACCGCGGGTGCGCGGAAGAGGACGAACCGGCCCGACTCGCGCCAATACCCAAACGCCCCGGCGATGCGGTCGCCGTCCTTCAGTAGCCGGACGATCGTGCACTCCATGAACACATCGATGCCGTCATGCACCGCGTGCTGCTGGAGCGTGCGGATCATCTCGAGGCCCGTGCGATCGCCGACGTGGGCGAGACGCGCGTAACGGTGCCCGCCGAAATCCCGCTGGAGGATGCGCCCGTCGGACGTGCGGTCGAACAGGGCGCCCCATTCCTCGAGCTCGTGTACTCGATCTGGCGCCTCTTGCGCGTGGAGCTGCGCCATGCGCCAGTTGTTGAGGAACTTGCCCCCCCGCATGGTGTCGCGGAAGTGCACCTGCCAGTCGTCTTCGGGGTAGACGTGGCCGAGCGCGGCGGCGATCCCGCCTTCGGCCATCACCGTGTGCGCCTTGCCGAGCAGCGACTTACACACCAGCGCGGTGCGCGCGCCCTGTGCCGACGCTTCGATAGCGGCGCGCAGCCCCGCGCCACCGGCGCCGACGATGATGACGTCGTAGTCCTGGGTTTCGTACTCGGCCATCAGAAGAACCGCGGGTCGGTGATCGTGCCATTGGCAACGAGACGGACATAGACGTCGGTGAGCGCGACCCCGAGGAGGCTCACCCACGCGATGAGCATGTGGTGTTTGTTCAAGTACGACACCATCTTCCATGCCCGGTAACGCCGCGGCTTGCGTGACAACACATCGATCATCCCGCCGCACAGATGACGGCAGGAGTGGCACGACGCGGTGTAGGCACCGAGGAGCAACGCGTTCGCGAGCAGGATCAGTGTCCCGAGCCCCAGGCCGAAGCCGTCGGGGAACCTGAAGCCCTCGATGGCGTCGTAGAGGAGGATGAACGGGAACGGCAGCACAAGGTAGAAGAACAAACGGTGGATGTTCTGGAGGATCAGTGGGAACCGCGACTCCCCCGTGTACTTCTTGCGGACGTCGGGGATCGCGCACCCAGGAGGTGACCAGAGGAACGAGCGGTAATACGCCTTGCGGTAGTAGTAGCAAGTGAGCCGGAACCCCAACGGAAACGGCAGGATCAGCAGCGCCGGTGAAATCGTCCACCAATCTCCGATGAACGTGACCGTCGAGTGCTCACAGTTGGCGGCGATGCACGGCGAGTAGAAGGGCGACATGTACGGGTCGGCGTAATAGTCGCGATTGATGAACGTCACGTACAGCCCGTAGATCACAAACGACGAGAGCACGCCCGCGGTGATCAGCGGCACGATCCACCAGCGGTCGTGCCGTTGGGCTGGGAGGAGCCGCGCGTCACGTACGCGCAGTTGGTCGGCCGCCGTTGTGCTCATGCACCCCCCTCGCCATGCCTGTGGCGGACGGCAACGTACTATCCCAATGCCCTGTTGCGTGTGGGAGGCGCCACCTGCAGCACACGTGGCCGCACGGCTACTCGAGGGGCTGCTCGATGTCGACTGGATGAGGCCGAAGGTGGTCACGCTGGATCGTGCGGAGGCACGCGTTCCAGCGCAAGATCGCGTCGTTCTCGTCGTCGGGACTCATTGGGCTCGCCTGCTCGTAGCACTCCATCGCAGCGCAGAGACCCTCGTACGCGAAGGTCGAGCCCATTGGCCGCGCCAGGCTGGCACGCGCCGCGCGTTCGTGCACCAAGCCCGTGTAATAGAGCCGCTGGTATGGATCGTGCAAACCGGCGACACACTCGCGAGCACGCTGGAGGCCCGGCGCGCCGTTCCGGCCGAAGCGATCGGTGATCGAGAGGATGAGCATGACGAGCGCGCGCTGGTCGTCGGGATCGGCAGCGAGGATGTCGAGGCAGATGCTCTCGGCCTGCTCAGGGTCGTTGAGGAGGCGATAGCGTTCGGCCTTCTCGAGTGCGCGCGGGATCGCGCCCTTCGAGATCGACCTCAGCGTGAGGGACTCGGACACGTCGCGCCCTGCTTCCCGGAACGCGCCAGTCATCGCGGGTGTCCGTCCAACCCGGTCAAGCCCATTCGTCCTCCCCTTGGGATCAGGTGGCGTCGCGGAGTTGGTGAGGGCGGATGCGGGGTTCGTGTTGGTTGATGTTAGAAGCGGGTTGACCGCCGTGCCGGGCCGCGGCGCCGTCGCCAGGATTGCCGCCCGCCGTTTCGGCCCAGAAGTACCGGTGCGGGCGAACCCTGTCAACTTCGTCAGGCCCTGGGAACTTCGTCGGGCTGGGGAGATTCGAACTCCCGACCTCTTGACCCCCAGTCAAGCGCGCTAACCAAGCTGCGCCACAGCCCGTTGCCGTCGAGCGGCGGGGCGAGCGTAGCCGTTGCGATCACTCGCTCCGTCGGCTGTTCGGCTGCGACCGAGCCCGCTCGGTGACTTGCGCGGCGATTCCCGTGCCCCAAAGAAAGTCCGAAGAACATTGGCGAATCCTCGCTTCCTTGTCCCACCCCTCTGCTACGATACGAACTGATGTTCGATGAGTTGCACTCGGTGCGGACGACGCTCGCGGAGCTTGCTTCCGACTTCGAACCGCAGACGCTGAGCGGCGATCAAGCCGTTCGCGTCGTGCGAGAGTTGGGCGTCATCCGCCGGCTCACCGATGGCATGCTCGCCAAGGCGGGCAAGCGCGTCGACGACACGATGGCGCACGCCAAGCAGGGCACCCGCGACGCGGCCCAGCTCCTCGCCCGCGAGCTCGGGGTCGGCACGGAGCAGGCGCGCCGCGCGATCGACAACGCCCGCAAGCTCCAGGATCTGCCACAGACCGACGAGGCCGTCCGGGCAGGGAAGCTCTCCGATCAGCAGGCCCAGATGATCGCCGACGCTGCGATGCGCAACCCGGAAGCCGAGCCCGACCTGCTCGCGGCCGCCTCCCGCGGGCTCGTCCCGCTGCGAGACGCCTGCGTGAAGGCGCGGGCCGATGCGGAGGACGCCGAGACTCGCCGGCGCCGGCTGCACGCACAGCGGGCATTCCGGATGTGGGCCGGCCCGGAAGGCATGGTGGAGGGCCGGTTCTCCCTCACGCCCGAGGTCGGCGGCAAGATCAAGGCGCTGATCGACGACGACGTCCAGCGCCGCTTCCGGCAACAACGAGCAGAAGGTGACCGCGAGGCGCACGAGGCCTACGCGGCCGATGCGCTCGCCGCGAGCATCCTCGGCGGCGACGAAGCCAAACGCGGCGTACGCGTGAACGTGCACGTCGTGATCGACCACTCGGTGCTCGTGCGGGGCAACAGGGTTGCCGGCGAGCGCTGCGACATTCCCGGCGTCGGCCCTGTCGACGTCGGATGGGTCCGCGACCTCCTCGGCGACGCGTTCGTCACCGCGGTGATCAAGAAGGGCGTCGACATCACCACGGTCGCGCACCTCGGTCGCCACATTCCGGCCGAACTGCTCACCGCGCTGATCGTGGGAGGGCGCGAGTGCGACATCGAGGGCTGTCACCACCGCGGCTACCTCGAGATCGATCACAGCGAGATCGACCACGCCGACGAGGGACCCGCTGCGTGGTGGAACCTCGAGTGGCTCTGCTACGCCCACCACAAGCGAAAAACTCAGGGCTGGAAGCTCGGCCCGCGCGTCCCCGGCACCCGCAAGCGCACGCTCCGGCCACCCGAGGCCGAATCAGACGCCGCGTGATCCATCGGTTGGTCCATCGTGCGCGCGCCCGCGCTGAGTGACCGCGCCGCGGAACATGCGATAGGCGGCGGTCGAGCGCAGATCGACATCGGCCGGGGGCAGCTCGACGTCGACCTCGACGAGGCCGTCACCGATGAAGCGGGTCCGGCCCCCGAGGCCGCGGGCGACGTCGAGCATCGGATCGTTCTCGGCGAGGACCGTCGCGAGGAAGTGGCGGATGCCGTGGGTACGTGCGGAGCGTGCGAGGTGGCGCAGGAGCACGGTTCCGACGCCGCGCCGCTGGTACTCGTCGATCACGACGATCGCCCACTCCGAGGACTGCGGATCAGTGCGATCGCGGATGTAGCGGGCGACCCCGATCCCCCGCGCGGCCCGTGAGGCCGGGTCGCCGGCGATCGCGACCCAGGCGAAGTGGTCGTCGTAGTCGATCTCGGTGAAGTAGGCGAGCTGCTGTTCGGTGAGCTGCTCGACGGCCGAGAAGAACCGGAAGCGTCGCGACTCGCGCGAGAGCGCGGCCATACCGGCGCGCAGCGCCTGCTTGTCGTCCGGAAGAATCGGTCGGACGGTGACCGCCTCGCCGTCGGCAAGTGTCTCGAGGAACGTGTGCTCCGCGACCCAGCTCGCCGAGGGCGCGCTCATCGCGACCCGCTCAGAACCGGTCGGCGAGCCACTCGATCCCCTGGAACGCTCGCCACCCGAGGTAGACGACCGCGGCACCGACCATCAGCTTGAGGTGCCATGGCACCGGAACCTCGGGCGCGAGTTCCTCGCCCTTTGCCTTGGCGACCTCGAAACGACGGTGGCGGCTGTAGTCGACGACCTGCTTGCAGAACGGGCACGTCCCGTCGGTCGCCATCGACGTCGGGGTCAGGAAGCGCGCGCACGCCGGGCACCACGGCACGAGCGCGAGTCAAGCACCTCGACCTGCGAAACTCCGCCCGTGGGCGATTTCGACGAAAGGGTGGTCCTCGTCACCGGCGCCGCCGGCGGGATCGGCGCCGCGGCCGCACTGCAGTTCGCGGCGGGTGGCGCGGCAGTCTGCGTCGCCGACCGCGCGCCCGTCGACGAGACGGTCGGCGCCATCCGCGCTGCGGGTGGGCACGCGATCGGTGTTCGCGTCGACGTCACCGACGACAACTCCGTGCAGAGCTTGGTCCGGCGCTGCGTGGACGAGCTGGGCGGCATCGACGCCGCGTTCAACAACGCCGGTATCGCGGAGCAGCAATCGCGGTTCCACGAGGTGAAGCTCGAGGAGTGGGACCGCATCCTGCGAATCAACCTGACAGGCGTGTACCTCTGCATGCGCCACGAGCTCGCCGCGATGGTCGAGCACGGCAGAGGAGGCGCGATCGTCAACACATCGTCGGGTGCAGGCGTCGTGGCGTCGCCGGGCAACCCCGCCTACACCGCCGCCAAGCATGGTGTCCTCGGGCTGGTGAAGGTCGCCGCCGCCGAGTTCGCGCGGGCGGGGATCAGGATCAACGCGATCCTCCCAGGTCCGACCGACACGCCGATGCTTCGCTCCGCGATGGACGCCAGCCCCGGCCTCGAACAGTTCCTGACCAAGATCCTCCCGCGGGGCCGCCTCGGCACGGCCGACGAGGTCGCGGCCGCCGCGGTGTGGTTGTGCTCCGACGCGGCTGCGTATGTCAGCGGCGCGTCGCTGCTCGTCGACGGCGGCCAGATCTGTCGTTGACACGCGCCACGCCCCGTCGACGCGCGGTCGAACGCTCAGACGGGCGGGACGCCGCGGCGCTTGGTCGGCGCCTCCCGCACCCGCGATGCGGCGATCGCGAAGCGCTCCACGAGCTCGCTGCGCAGATCCTCCGGCTGGACGACCGCATCGACGATGAGGTCGGCGGCAAGCCGCACGAGGTCGACGTCGGCTTCGTATTCCGCCCGCCGCTCCGCGACGAAGCGCGCGCGCGGCTCGTCGCCGTCGATGGCCTGGATCTGGTTGTAGAAGACGGCGTTCACCGCGGGCTCCGGGCCCATCACGGCGATCGCCGCGCTCGGCAAGGCGATGACCGCATCCGGCTCGAACGCCGGTCCGCACATCGCGTAGAGACCGGCGCCGTATGCCTTGCGGACGATCACCGACAGCTTCGGCACGGTCGCCTCGGCGACCGCCGTGATCATCTTGGCGCCGTGCCGGATGATCCCTTGCCGCTCGACCGCCGTGCCGATCATGAAGCCGGGCACGTCGGCGAGGAAGAGCAGCGGGATCCCGAACGCGTCGCACAGCCAGATGAAGCGCGCCGCCTTGTCGGCGCTGTCGACGAACAACACACCGCCGAGATGCGCGGGGTTGTTCGCGACGACGCCGACTGCTCGCCCGTCGATGCGCGCGAAGCCGATGATGACCTCTCGCGCCCATAGCGGCTTCAGCTCGTAGAACGTGCCGTCGTCGACGAGCGTGTCGAGGATCCGGTGCATGTCGTACCCGCGCGCAGCGTCGGCGGGCAGCGTCGCGCCGATTGGCGGTGCTGCGGGATCGGGATCGCACGGCGCGACGAGCGGCGGTGCGTGGTCCCAGCGCGTGGGGAGGTACGACAGGAAGCGGCGGGCGGCGTCGATGGCGTCGTCGTCGTTCGTGCACAGGTTGTCACCACACCCACTGACCGTCGCATGCAGGCGGGCGCCGCCCATCTCCTCGAGCGTCACGTCCTCGCCGATGACCTCCTGCGCCATGCGAGGCGATCCGAGGTACATCGAGGCGTTGCCCTCGACCATGAAGACCACGTCGCAGAACGCGGGGATGTAGGCACCACCCGCGGCCGACGGGCCGAAGAGGCAGCACACCTGCGGTACGCGACCCGACAGCGCGACCTGGTTCGCGAAGATCCTGCCGGCGCCACGCCGGCCGGGAAACAGCTGGACCTGGTCGGTGATCCGTGCGCCGGCCGAATCGACGAGGTACACGACGGGGATCTCGAGGCGTAGCGCGCTCTCGGTCAGCCGCACGATCTTCTCGACGGTCCGCGCGCCCCACGATCCCGCCTTGACGGTCGGGTCGTTCGCCATCACGCAGACGGGCCGCCCGTCGATCCGGCCGGTTCCGGTGACGACACCGTCGGCCGGCAGGTCGGTCGCGGTCGCGTTGGCGAGCAGGCCGTCCTCGACGAACGAGCCGTCGTCGAGCAGCAGCGCGAGACGGTCGCGGACGAACAGCTTGCCCTGCTTTGCCAGCTTGCCGGCATCGCGTTCGACGTTCCCGGCGCGGGCGCGCGCGGTCGCCGCGGCGATACGCGGGTCGGTCACGACGCTCGTACCAGACGGGTGCGCGGACCTGCGTGCAGCATCGCGCTCGGCAGCTCCCGCCCCACCAATGCTTGCGCGAGGGCGGCGCATCCGATGAGCGCGTCGAGGTCGACACCCGTGTCGATGTTCATGTCGTGGAGCATGTGCACGAGATCTTCCGTCACGGCATTGCCGGAGGCACCGGGCGCGTACGGGCAGCCGCCGAGCCCACCGATCGAGGCGTCGTAGCGGGTCACGCCCCGCGCGAGCCCGGCGAGGACGTTCGCGAGCGCGGTGCCGCGCGTGTCGTGGAAATGCAACCCGATCGCGAGCACGTCGATGCGGGCCGCTTCGAGCGCGTCGCAGAGGCCATCGACGCGGGCGGGTGTCGCCATGCCGGTCGTGTCGCCGAAGCTGAGCGCTGCGCAGCCGGAGTCGAGCAGGTGGCCGGCGAGCTGGGCGACCCGCTGCGGTGCCACCTCCCCTTCATAGGGGCATCCGAACGACGTGCTCACGATCCCCTCGACCGGCACCGCCGCGGCCGACGCGAGCTCGACGATCTCGTACACGCCGGTCAGCGACTCGGCAACGGTGCGGCGCACATTCTTCTGGTTGTGCGTCTCGCTCGCAGAGACGACGACCTCGAGCTCGTCGACCCGCGCAGCGACGGCATCGTGCGCGCCGCGCGCGTTCGGCACGAGGGCCGAGTACACCACGCCGGGGCGTCGCTCGATGCGCTCCATCACCTCGGCCGCACCCGCCATCGAGGGGATCGCCGCAGGACTCACGAACGACACCGCCTCGATCCGGCGCAACCCTGTCGCCGACAGCGCGTCGATCAGCCGGACGCGGGCGCCGACGGGCACCGTCGCCTCGTTCTGCAGCCCGTCGCGGGGCCCCACCTCGCGCAGCGACACCGCGGGCGGGTACGACGTCATCGACCGATGCTAACTGTGCCCTGCGTTCGGGTCCTGCGTTCGGGCCGCGCCCGCCGGCGCGACCCGAACGCGGAGCTTGCCCCGCTCGCCGGCGGGTTCGATCAGCCGTTCGGCACCAGGTGGAGCGGGTCGCCGATGATCGCCACCGACCACGTCGTACGGTCGGTCACCGCTGCGGCCGACGTCGTGTAGCGCAACCGCCACCACGTCTTGGCGCCGTACAGGGAGGTGTAGTTGCCTGGCAGCTGCACGACGAGCTGCATCTTTCGCTCGTTGAACTTCGAGGTGCTCGCACGGTTGGGTGGCTGTGGGCCACTGCCGCTGACGTTCAGGAGGCTCGTCGTTCCCGAGTAGTTCGGCGTGAAGCCCTCGACGTTCTGATAGTCGAACGTGACGGGGTTGCCGTTGGGGTCGAGCAGCTCGATCGTCTGCGCACCCTCGCCGGGGTCGAAGAGCTGGATCACCATCTGCTTGCCGGCGTGCACGGCGTCGACGTCGGCGAGGTAGAAGCTCGCGGTGCCGCCGGCCTGGTTCGCGAACACCGAGAGCTCGCTCTCCGCGAACACCTGCGGGCACGTCACGCTGTAGCCCGGGTCGCCGACGATCGTCGTGCACTGCGTGAACGACGCGCCGACCCTGGCGCGGATCCCGAAGGCGTTCGCGCCGGCGCTGTTCAGCTGACCGGTCTGCGATCCGACCTGCAGCCGGTAGCGACCGGCGGTGGCGCCAGCGGGGATCGTGTAGATCGACCGCCATGTGCCGTGCCACGACGCATCGCCGGAGTTGGCCGTCACCGAGATGAGCAGCGGGTCGTCGGTCGGGTCGAGCGGCGTCTGGGTCGCGTCGTACACGCGGTAGATCGTGTTGATCGTGCTCGGCGCGCTCGGGTTGTTCGAGAGCCCGAGGTCGACGCCCGGGCCGCCGAACGCGCCGTCGAACACCTGGATCGTCACGGGGGAGGCCGGCACCGAGGGGATGTCGACCGCGTAGTTGTACGCCGCCGCGTCGTAGTCCGGGTTGTCCTCCTTCGGGCTGCCGACGCACACCGCGCCGCCGCCCCCGGGGCGGTTGCCCTGGTAGCGCGACAACCGCAGGTCGCCGTCTTCCTTCGCCGTGCAGTAGCCGTTGACGGCCGGGTTCACGCCCAGCGTCGCCCGGTCGAAGATGTTGCCCGGGCTGCCCATCGACACCGGCAGCACATACTCGGCCGTCCCGCACTTGCTGATCGTCGGGTCGGCGTCGACGACCTTCGTCAGGTAGGTCTCGACATCCGTGTCGGTGACGCACACCTTCAATCGCCGCGGCTGCCCTGTGACCGGAGAGATGGAGACCGACATGCCGCCGCTGCCGTCGACGACCCCGTTCTTGGCGAGCGTCGTCGTCGCGATCGCCTGGGCCTGCGAGAAATTGCCGGGCATGTACACCACACCGGCGAGGGCGGCCGCGTCTGCGGCGGCTTGCGCGTCCTGCGCCTGTGTGAACCAGATCCCGAGGTCGAGCCCGAACCCTGCGACCGCGAGCAACACGGTCAGGCACGCCGCGGTCAGGTAGAGCACGTACCCGCCTTCGTCGCGGCGAGGGCGGCGTCGGGCGTGCATCGATCGCGGTCGGGTGATGGCGTCCGCGCTCACAACGTCGGCTCCAGCCGCATGATCACGTCGTCCTTGACCGGTCGCTGGTTCAGGATCAGGTTCGTGATCGAGTTGTGGGTCCCCTTCACGTAGATCCCGAGATAGTCAGGACCACCGGGGGCCGACTGGCTCGTCTGGCGCGAGGCCGCAGGCCACGAATCGTCCTTGGTGTAGCTGCCCGACTGGAAGCTGGCTTGGCTGATTCCGAGGTCGGACGCGTCATACACGTTGCAGAGGCCGGCGACGCCGCTGCCGGCGAGGCACGATGCCGGAACGGCGCCCGACGGCGTCGACGCCTTGTAGACGACCACCGTGTCGACGTTCGCGAGGCTCCCCGTCGCACCCTGCACCGCCTGGAGCACCTGGAAGTCGGCCAGCGAGTCGGTGCCGGCGGCCGAGCCCACCCTGGCGCCCGCCCGGGAGCCGTTCGAGACGGTCAGGTGGTCCTTCGCCAGCAGACCGAACTCGACAAGGCCGAGCAGCAGCGTCATGACGAGCGGCGTGATGACCGCCGCTTCCACGAGCACCGAACCGCGTTCGCTCCGCCGACCCCACGCCTTCATGTCCACCATCCCGGCCCTGCGCCCAGCTCGACGGTCGAGCTATTTGTCCTAATTCGGGCGATAGGCGTAATGACAGCACGTCCGGCGGACTGACGCAAATAGGTCGTTTGGCCCGGACTGGTTGATCTCGGGCGACGGCCGGGCCGGCGGCTTTTGGGTTCAGCCGATGATGCGCACGGGGTTGCCGTCGAGGGTGGCGGACCATGTGGTCGTGTCGCTCACCCTCGTCGTTGCCGCGTACTGGAACTTCATCTTGATCCAGCAGCCAGCCGGATCGTTGTAGTTGCAGGTGTAGTCGGAGGGGATCGGGATCACCCATTCGATGACCTGGCGGTTCCAGCTCGCAGAGCTCACACCGCCGACCGAACAGCCGCCGCCGGTCGCCGCCGGTGTCCCGAACGGCGGGCCGGAGGTGTTGCCGGTGGGCGCGGTGTACGTGCAATTGGGGAAGCTGGTGTAGTTGGAGTCGGTCGGAGGGATCACGGTCAGGGTGCCGACATCGCTGGCGTCGCCGACGTCGAAGAACACGAGCCGCAGGTTGCGGTTCGCCGAGCCGGGCAGCACGCGTGCGAGGTGGAAGCGCGTGTCGGCTCCCGTCGCGTTCGCGTACATCGGAAGCTTGCCCACGGCGTACATGCGCACGTCGGGCGACGACAGGCTGCCGTCCTGGGCGACGCGCAGCGAGAAGCGGTTGTGGCCTGCGCCCTCGCCGTTCGAGGACCCGTCGAGGTGGCGGTTCGTCTGCATCTGGATCACGTACTCGCCGACTGCCGCGTTCGTGACAGTGCACAGCGGCACCCAGTTCCGGAAGTACTGCGAAACGAGCGGGGTCAGCGTCGAGGACGGCGCGATCTCCGCCTGGTACCGGTTCCACAGCGTGTCGACGTCGCCGTCGCCGTCGTAGTCGTACGCCCAGTACGGCTCGAACTCGCGCGCGCAGCTCGTGATCTCGACGTTGTCGGAGATGTCTTCGGGCGTGATGTCGGGTTCGTAGAACCGGTAGGTCGTCCAGGGGCCCTGGTTGTCGTCGGGCGTGAACCACTGGTCACCTGTGCAGTACGGCCAGCCGGGGTCGCTCGGGTTGGTCCTGTCGATCACGTACTGGTAGCGGGCGTTCAGCGTGTTGTTGTAGAGATCGTCGAGATGGCTGCCGTTGTCGTTCGCCGCGCAGTTGTCGCCGACGTTCACGAAGCCGGGATCGAACCCGTCGAGCTGCAAGGTCGCGCCCGCCGTGTCGTTACGCACGACCATCAGGTAGCCGTCGCTGTCGTAGTCGTCGTTGGCGCTGCTGCAGTTGTCGGTCTGCCCGCCGCTGCAAGTGTTGGCCTGGAAGCGGTCACCGTTGCCCTTGCGCGACTTCGGACCTGCGATGTTCAGCCAGAAGTCGGGACGGGAATCACCCGTGGTGCAGGGTGCCGTGCAGTCAGGCTGGTTGCCCATCGTGTTGGACGGGCTGCCCATCGTGACCGGGTTGTCGTAGTCGGCGGTCGCCTCGCGGTTCACGTGGACCGACCCGAAACCCATGACGCGTGCGAACAGCGTCGGGACCTCGGTCTTCACCTCGACCCGGATCTGCGTCGGCTGCAGGGACGCGTTCTCGTTGACGGTCTCGGTCGTGATGACGGTGCCGCCGCCTGAGGTGAACCCGTTCTCGTTGACGGTCGCGGCGGCCCTGACCTTTGCCGTGGTGGGCTCGTCGGGCAGGAAGATCGTGCCGGCGAGTGCACCCGCGTCGGCCGCGTTCTGCGCACGCTGTCCCACGACGTAGGCATGGATGAGGTCGATCGCGAAGCCGGCGGCGATCAGAAGGAGGAAGAGGCAACCGCCGACCCAGACGAGCGCGATCCCCCGCTCGTTTCGCTCGCGGGGGTCGGCGGTATCGGCGATCCCGTCACTCTCCCCCGTCGACGATTGCCGGTGGATCACGTCGCGTAGCACACGCCGCTCCCGACGTAGGGCTCCAGACGCACCACGGTGCGATGTTCGAGCGTGCGCGAGGTGCCGAACATGCCCGACAGGTAGTCGTGCTCGGCCTTCACATACACGCCGAGCCGATCGGGGTGGCTGGCATCGACGCACGCGTTCTGTTCGTTCGCGGTCCAGGCATCGCCACCCATCGGCGACGCGGTGTTGAACGTGCGTGCCGCGGGGTTCCATGTGTAGCCGATGCAGTCGCTGCACGACCCGAAGCTGCCGCCGATCGGGTCGTCGTCGGTGCCCGTTGCGACCTTGTATATCCACAACTCTTGGGGCGCGTCCGATCCGAGGGAGGTCAACGCGGTGGCGACGGCGTCGGCCGTTTTCGTCGCGTAGTCGGTGTCCTTCGGCAGCGCGCTCGCGGTGCGAGCACCGGCACGTGTCGCGTTGGCGACCGTGGCCGACTTGTTGAACGCCACCGAGTACTCGACGATGCCGAGGACGAGCATGACGAGCAACGGCAGGACGATCGCTGCCTCGACGAGTATCGCCCCCCGCGATCGATCGCTCCGCGACCGGTGCTCAGCCCGCGATTGCGCCTGACGATTTCGAGTCATGACCGCCTCCGACACTCTCGTCGGCGCGGCGAGCGTCCCTCTTGAGGGTCCAGCGTCAGGCGCCGCGCCTGCGAACCCGCAACTTGACCGGCGTCGGTCCGAGTTCGAATGCTTCGCGTAGTTTGCGCTCGAGGTAGCGGAGGTAGGTCGGGGGCAACGTCCGGGTGGCGAACAGCGTGAAGGTCGGCGGGTCTGCGGCGCCCTGGGTGGCGTACAGGATCCGGGGCCGGTGCTTGCGATCAAGCGGCGGCGGATGGGCAGCCTGGGCGTCGCGGATCACCCGGTTCAGCGCGGCGGTCGGGACGCGCCGGTGGTATGCCTCTTCGGCCTGCCGGAGCGCCCGCAGGAGCTGGTGGACCCGCCGGCCCGTGAGCGCGGAGATCGGGAGCACGGGCGCGTAGCCGAGGAAATGGAGGCGCTGCCGGACCGCCTGCTTGACGTCCTCCCGCCTCGCAGTGTCGAGCAGGTCCCACTTGTTGAGCACGACCACCATCGCACAACCGGCAGCATCGACCCGCTCCGCGAGGCGCTGGTCTTGGTGCGTCACGCCTTCGGTCGCGTCGATCACGAACAGGACAGCGTCGGCGTGGTCGACCGATTGCAGTGCGCGAACCGTCGAGTAATACTCGGTCGGTTCGTCGACGCGGCTCGCGCGCCGCATCCCCGCCGTGTCGACGAACCGCAGATTCCCGTCGTCGGTCACGAGGACCGTGTCGATCGAATCGCGGGTCGTGCCGGGCTGGTCGTGCACGACGGCGCGATCCTCGCCGACGATCCGATTGAACAGCGTGCTCTTGCCGACGTTCGGCCGCCCGACGATCGCGACCGAGAACGGCCCGGCGGTCCTGGGCTCCAGCGCCTCGTCGCGCGCCGGGTCGTGACTCGGCGGGAGCGCGGCCACGATCTCGTCGAGGAGATCGCCGCTCAGCCGGCCGTGCAGCGCGGAGACCGGCAACGACTCGCCGAGCCCGAGCCGCACGAACTGCCACAGCTCGAGTGCCCGTCGCTCGTCGTCGACCTTGTTCACGACGACCCGCACGGGTGTAGTGCCCCGACGCAACATTTGCGCGACGTGGTCGTCCTCGTCGGTGATCCCGGTGTTCACGTCGACGACGAGCAGGACCAGATCGGCGTCGCGCATGGCGGCCTCGGCCTGGCGGCTCACCATGGCGGCGAGCGAGGGGTCGTCGGTGGTCAGGCCGGCGTCGCCGGGCGTGAGCCAGCCCCCCGTGTCGACCACCCGGAACGAGCGCCCCGCCCACTCCGCGACGAACTCCTTGCGATCGCGGGTGACACCGGGAGTTTCCTCGACGATCGCATCGCGCCGCCCGACGAACCGGTTGACGAGCGTGCTCTTGCCGACGTTCGGCCGCCCGACGACCGCAACGATTGGCAGCTCGTCCCGAGCGGGTACTCCTGGAAGCTCGTCCCGGGCGGGCACCACCGGAAGCTCGGGAGCGCTGCTCATGCCGCTCGCGCCAGGCTCGCGACGAGGGAGGCGCCGTCGGTGCGGACCACCTCGACCCGGCGCGGGAGTGCCGCGACCGTTTCGCCGTCGAGAAAGTGTCCGCGCGACAGCGCGACATCGGCGAGCAGATAGCGGTGATGTGCCGGCTCGCCGGCAAGGACATCGGAGAGATCACGGCCGGTGAGGAGCCCGGTGACACCGATGTTGCCACCGAAGAACCGGTTGGGCACCGCGACGACGCGCACCGCCGCACCCGCCCGCTCGCTGAGTGCCGGCAGCAGCGGTGTCAACACCTCGGCACCCAACTCGCCGCTGAGGATCGAGACCGGCGCGTCGTGCGCGACCTCGCCGAGGGGAGGCGTCGCGGGTGTGACCGCCCTGTCTCCCGAGACCCGGTAGCCATCGGGTCGCGCCGCGTCGACCCAGGCGAAGAACCCCTCGCGCGTACCCTCGCCGCGTACGGGGTGTCCGCGGAGCGCCGCGCGCACCTCCGCCTCGAACGTACGCGCCATGCCAATGCCGTTCTCGTGCTGCGGGCACCCCTCGTACTCGTCGAGCTCGGGAAACGGACGCCGGGCGAGCAGAAAGTACTCGTCCGACGCGAACACCAATCGGCGGCCGAGCGCTGCGCAGAAGCGCTCCTGCCACCGCGCCACCGTGTCGAGCACCGCGCTCGCCTCGGACCGGTGGTGACGCCGCATGTCCGGTTCACGGTTGAACGCGCTGACGCCGAGCGGTACGACACCGACCGTCGCGATCGTCGGGAACCGGTCGAGCACCCCGAGGAGCGTGTCGTCGAGGGCGGGACCGTCGTTGACGCCAGGGCAGCACACGACCTGACCGTGGACCTCGATGCCGGCCGTGAGCAGCGCGTCGAGCCAACGCAAGCTGGTCGCGCCGCGCCGGTTTCGCAACAGGCGGGCGCGGAGGTGCGGATCGGTCGCGTGGATGCTGACGTACAGCGGTGAGAGCCGTTCGGTGAGCACGCGCTCGAGATCAGCCTCGGTGAAGCGGGTCAGCGTCGTGAAATTGCCGTAGAGGAACGACAGCCGGTAGTCGTCGTCCTTCAGCGAAAGGCTCTTGCGCATGCCAGCCGGCAACTGGTGGATGAAGCAGAACGGACAGTGGTTGTCGCAGGTGCGAACGCGGTCGAACACCGCGCTGTCGAGCTCGAGTCCCAGCGGAGCGCCTGCTCGCTTGCGCAACGTGATCGTCGTCTCGAGCCCTCCGCGCCGCAACTCGAGCTCGACGACCCGTTCGTCGGCCTGCTGCTGATACCTGATGACGTCGCGCACCACCTCGCCGTTGAGCGCGACCAATTGATCGCCCGTCAACACGCCCGCCGCTTCGGCAGGCGATCCGGGCGCGACCGTGAGAACGCGAGCAACCGACACGCTCGGATTGTAGGGCCGGGGCGATGCAGGACTTGCACGCCACGTAGCCTTCGATCGATGGAACGAACCGCCACGACGCGCGTGTTGCTCGCCGAGCCACGCGGGTTCTGCGCGGGGGTCGAGATGGCGATCAAGGCGCTCGCGTGGATGGTCCGTGCGTTCGAGCCGCCGGTGTACTGCTACCACGAGATCGTGCACAACCGGCTCGTCGTCGAGCGCTTCGAAGAGCTCGGCGTCGTGTTCGTCGACGATGTGCGCGACGTTCCGCCAGGAGCACCGCTGATGCTCTCGGCCCACGGATCGGCGCCCGACGTCGTCGCGGCTGCCCGCGAACGCGGGTATGTGGTCAACGCCGTGTGCCCTCTCGTCACCAAGGTGCACCACGAAGCGCGGGTCCGGGCAGGCAAGGGGTACACGATTCTCTACGTCGGGCACGCGGGACACGACGAGGCGGTCGGAACACTCGCGGTCGCGCCCGGTGCGATCCGTCTCGTCGAGCACGACGACGACCTCGCCGCCGCGCTCGACGCGGTTCACGACGACGAGCCGATCGCGATGCTCGCGCAGACGACGCTCGCGCTCAACGAGTGGCGCGGCATGCTGGATCGCACCCGCGTCCGGTTCCCGGAGCTGTGGACGGCCTCCCGCGACGACCTCTGCTTCGCCACGACGAACCGGCAGGCCGCGCTCACGGCGATCGCGAGCCGCGCGGACGCCGTCGTCGTGATCGGGAGCGCGAACTCGTCGAACACCTTGGCGCTCGTGAAGGTCGCCAAGGACGCCGGTTGCGCGGTCGTGCTGAGGGTCGACGGTCCCGACGAGCTCGATCTCGACGCACTCGGAGCTGCCCGGGTCGTCGGCGTGACGGCGGGCGCGTCGGCGCCAGAGGAGCTCGTCGACGCAGTGATCGCGAAGCTGGCACCCGCGGAAGGAGTCGAGCGGGTCCGGGTCACCGAAGAGGACGAGTATTTTCCGCCCCCACGGGAGCTGCGCGAGCTCATGCCCGCGCTCGACACGCTCGCCGCGCTCGTGCTCGGTGCCGATCCGGCGGCGGCGCGTGCACTCGGTGGCCCGTTGCGTTCGGATCGCGACCGCGACGCGTCTGCCGTCCTCGCCGAGCTCGGGATGCGCGTCGACGGCTAGTCCGCGGCTAGCCCGCGGCTAGCCCAGCCCGGTCGCTATCGGTGTACCTGGGCTCGCGCCTCGTCCCAGAGCTTTTGGAGCTCGAGATGGAGCCGGGCGTTCAGCTCGTCGACGAGCTCTCGCTTCACGACGCTCGACGCGCGTCGCGGCGGCACGATCGAATCGCCGACGAGCACCACACCGGGCCCACCGAACCGGGGGAAGCGATGAGCCCCGCGCCAGGGATGCTCGCTGCCGTACATCGCCACTGGTACGAGCGGCACCTGCGCCTTGATCGCGAGATACGCGGCACCGGGTTGCAGCGCCGCGATGACACTGCCCCGCTGGCGTGTGCCCTCCGGATACACCGCGAGAGGTTCGCCGCTCTCGAGGATCCGGAGCGAGTCGCGCAGGGGTCCGCGATCGGAGCCGTCGCGCTCCACGGGGAAGCCGCCGAGAATGCGGAACAGCCCGCCGAGAACGGGGACGCGGAAGAGTGGAGCCTTGCCCATGAAGCGGATGCGGCGCTTCGTGGTCGCAGCGAGCCAGGGAATGTCGAGCATCGACCGGTGCGACGGCGCAAACACGAACGCCCCCGACGACGGCACCTTCTCGGCGCCGAGCACCCGAACCCGGTAGGGCCACACGCAGGTGACCCGCACGACCCAACGGCAGAACCTGTACAGCCGGTATTGGAACCGGGTCACTCGTGGCTCCCCGTCGAGCCGGGACCGGTGGGGAAGGGATCGGACTTCCGGTACCGCGCAACGATCTCGGCCACCACGTCGTCGATCGTACGACCCGTGGTGTCGACGAGCACGGCATCGGAGGCCGCCAGCATCGGCGACACCGACCGCGTCGCGTCGAGCCGATCGCGCGCCTCGATCTCGCGGACGAGGGTGGCGACATCGACGTCGCGGCCGGCGGCCTGTTCGTCGTGCCGGCGGCGCTGCGCACGCTCCCACGGGCTGGCGACGAGGAACACCTTGAGCCGCGCGTCCGGAAAGACGACGGTGCCGATGTCGCGGCCCTCGACGACGCCGCCGCCCGAGACATCGGCCCATCGCCGTTGATGGCGCACCATCCGCGCCCGCACACCCGGATGCGCGCTGACGGCGGAGACGGCAGCCGTGACCTCCGGGCGGCGGATCGCAACCGAAACGTCGATGCCGTCGGTGACGGTCACGTCGCCGCGCTGATTGATCGTGAGGCGCCCAGCGGCCGCGGTGCACCCTTCGGCGTCGGTCGGTGCGATCCCGGCCTGCAAACACGCGAGCGTCACCGCTCGATACATCGCGCCGGTATCGAGCACCGTCAGACCGAGCGCCGCCGCGCTGCGCCTCGAGACGGTCGACTTCCCCGCGCCGGCCGGCCCGTCGATCGCGAGCACGTTCACGGTCGGTGTCACGCGCCGGTGACCAGCTCGAGATCGCGGTGAAAGGTTGGGTAGCTCGACGCGACCGCACGCCATCCGCGAACGCGGCTCTCACCTTCGATGGCGTTCGCCGCGATCGCGCCGGCCATCGCGATGCGATGGTCGCCATGGCTCTTCAGCGAAGCCGCTCGGGGCGCCCCACCTCGGATCACGAGACCATCGGCGAGGGCCTCACACCCGATGCCGAGCTGCGCGAGCTCTTGCTGGATGGTGCCGATGCGATTGCTCTCCTTCACCACGAGCTCTGCTGCGTCGCGGACCTCGGTGACGCCCTCTGCGAATGCCGCCGCGATCGCAAGCGCCGGGATCTCGTCGAGCACTCGCGGGATCTCTCCGCCGGCGATCGTCGTCGCGCGCAGCCGCGAGTAGCGAACGCGGATGTCGCCGACCGGTTCGCCGCACCGAACCTCGCGCTCGTGCAGCTCGATCGACGCCCCCATGCGTCGCAGTACAGCGAGGAACCCCACACGCGTCGGGTTCAGCGCGACGTCCTCGAGCAGGAGATCGGAGCCTGGCGTGATCGCGGCGCCGACCGCGAAGAACGCGGCCGACGACGGATCGGCGGGCACGGAGAGGTCGAAACCATCCCACTCTCCCGCGATCACGGAGATCTCGAGCCCGTTGACCCGCACCGGCACGCCGAGCGCGGCGAGCATCCGCTCGGTGTGATCCCGGCTGGCCCCTGGCTCGATGACACGAGTCGTGCCCGTCGCCTGCAAACCCGCGAGGAGAACCGCGCTCTTCACCTGCGCCGAGGCAACGGGGAGCGTGTGGTCGATGCCGCGGAGCGGGCCACCGTGGATCGCGAGCGGCGCCCGCCGTGCACCGTCTTGTCCGTCGCAAGTGGCGCCCATCGCCCGTAACGGCTCGACGACTCGTCGCATCGGGCGGGATCGCAGGGATGCGTCGCCCGTCAAGATGGAGAGGAAGGGCCTGCCGGCCAGGATGCCGCTCATCAGGCGCATCGTCGTGCCGCTGTTGCGGCAGTCGAGGACGTCGTCAGGCTCGTGGAGGCCGCCGAACCCGGCGCCGGCGACGGTGACGCAACCGTCGCGATCCTTGATCCGCACGCCGAGCGCCTCGAACGCAGACCGTGTCGCCGCGACGTCGTCGCCGGTCGCGAGCCCGGAGATCGCGCTGTTCCCGCAGCCGGCGGCGGCAAACATCAACGCTCGGTGCGAGATGCTCTTGTCGCCTGGGACGCGCAAGCGGCCGACGAGCGGTCGCGCACCCCCGAGGGCGATCTCCGCAGGTGGGGACGCGCGTGGGTTCATTCGTACTTCCCGTGGCTGACCGTATAGCCGAGGTCGCGCAGCCCGGATTCGAACGCGTCCGCGGCGTCGCCCGCCGCGACGACGAGCGTCATCACGCCCTGATCACCCTCGATCGAGTGAGCGATCTCGAGGTCGTACACGTTGACCGCCCATCGACCCGCCAACGTCGTGATCTCGGCGAGGACGCCGGGGCGGTCGGGGACGGGGACGTGCAGCTCCACGAGCTCGTCGACCGTCGCCGCGCCGACCGGCAGCGCGCGCCGCCCTTGGCGGGCACGTTGGAGCATCGTGAGCAACCCGACCCTGTCGCCGTCGACGACCATCCTTCGCACATCGCCGAGCGCCGCGAGATACCGGTCGAGTGCGATCAGGACGGCTTCCCGGTTCGCGGTGAGGATGTCCGGCCAGATGGCAGGGTTGCCGGCCGCGACGCGCGTCATGTCGCGGAACCCGCCGGCTGCGAGCCGGAGCAGGGTCGAGTGCTGCGCGCTCACGCCGAGCGCAGAGTCCATGAGCGTCGACGCTGCGAGCTGGGGAACATGGCTCACCATGCTGACGAACAGGTCGTGATCCCGAGGCGAGAGCGCGATCGCCTCCGCCCCGCAAGCCGCCACGACAGCCCGCACGAGAGCGAACGCTTTCGCGTCGGTGCGCTCCGTCGGGGTGAGCACCCAGCTCGCGCCACTGAACAGGTCTGCATGCGAGCCATCGAGGCCGTCTTGCTCCGAGCCGGCCATTGGATGACCACCGACGAAGCGTGTCGCTGCGTCGGGGCGCGCCAGCTCGACGGCTTCCACGACAGCGCCCTTGACCGATCCGACATCGGTGACGACGATCGCGGGATCCGCGTCGAGCGCGGCCGCGGCGAGCTCGGGTGTCGCGCCGACCGGCACCGCGACGAACGCGATCTGCCTCCCCGCCACTGCCGCAGCGAGCGACGCCGCCGCCGAGTCGACGACGCCGAGCTGTACCGCCCGCTCGAGACGGTGGCGGTCGTGGTCGTAGCCGGCGACGTCGACTCCGAGCCCGCGTAGCACCGCGCCCACCGACCCGCCGATCAGACCGGTGCCGAGCACCGCGGCGCGGCGCACGATCGGTTCGCGATTTCCACTCTTGGCGCCATTCTCGGCAGCATCCATGGGGGCGCTCATTCCGGCAGGTCGTCGCGCAGACCGCGCGCGCCCTCGAGGTACACGTGATGCAGTGTGCGGCGATCCTGCGGGCCGTAGAAGTGCATGAGCACGCGAATGCAGCGAGACATGCCGTTTTCGACGTCGAGCTCGCGGGCGCACAGAAGTGGCACGTCACCGAGGCCGAGCCCTCGGGCTGCGGTGGCAGGGAACTGGCTGTGCAGATCGTCGGTGGCGGTGAAGATGATGCTCACGAGATCGTCATGGGCGATCGTGTTCCGATCGAGCATCTCGGTCACGAGCCGTTGCGTCTTCGCCTCGATCTCCTCCTGCGTGTCGAGGTCGCAGGTGATCGCGCCCCGCAACGCCAGCAGTTTCACGGGTGGCGAGACTACCCGGGGCAGTTCAGGTTCCCTTCGAGCGTTCCGAGGTCGTCGTCGCCGCATCGAGCGCCCGTACCTCGTCGCTCGAGAGCCGTCGCCACTGGCCCGGCGCGAGGGACCGATCGGTGATCGGTCCGATGCGCACGCGCACGAGGCGAGCCACGGGGTGTCCGACCGCGCCGAGCATCCTTCGCACCTGGCGTTTGCGTCCTTCGCGGATCGTCAGGGCGACGATCGCGCGACCCGCGCTGCGATCGATGACGCGAGCGCGAGCCGGAGCGGTGCGACCGTCGTCGAGCTCGACTCCCTGTCGGAGTGTCCGGAGCGCGCCAGCGCTCGGCACGCCCTCCACCGTCGCCCAGTACTCCTTTTCGACACCGTGACTCGGATGCATGAGCCGGTGGGCGAGCTCACCATCGTTGGTGAGGATCAGCAGACCTTCGGTCTCGAGGTCGAGCCGGCCGACGCTGAAGACCCTCGGATCGCCCGGGACCAGCGCGAGCACCGTCGGTCGTCCTTCGGGGTCGGCCGCCGTGCTCACCACACCGCTCGGCTTGTGCAACAGGTAGTGCACCAGTGTGTCGTCGACGATGACGCGTACACCGTCGAGCTCGATTCGATCGCTCGCGACATCGACGCGGCGGCCGAGCACCGAGACCTCACCGTTGACCGTGATGCGACCCGCTTCGATGAACGCCTCCGCCTTCCGGCGCGACGCGAATCCTGCCCGCGCGAGCACTTTCTGCAGGCGCTCGCCCTCGGGGGCCCCGGTCACTCGTCCGGGTCGAGCCCGTCGGCGAGGTCGGCGGCCACGGATTCACCGACGGCGGCCCCCGCCGACGCATCCACGTCGACCTTCTCGAGCGCGACCTGCGCAACCACCTCGAGCGGCGGAGCATCGTGCTCAGGCGCGTCCTGGCCGTCATCGAGGATCTCGGCGACGTCGGGTTCGCGCACCTGCAGACCCCGCTCGAGCGCCTCGACGATATGTGCGTCCGGCATGAAGTCGGCGAGTGGTGGGAGGTCGGCGAGGCTGTCGATCCCGAGCTTCTCGAGGAACGTCTGCGTCGTGCCGAACAGCGCCGGGCTCCCGAGCGTGGCCTCGTGGCCGATCTCCTCGACGTATCCACGCTGCACGAGTGTTCGCAGCGTCGCTTCGACATTGACCCCTCGGATGGCCGACAGCTGCGCCCGGCTGATGGGTTGTTTGTACGCCACGATCGCGAGCGTCTCGAGCGCGGGTCCTGAGAGCCGGCTCGCTTGCCCTTCGAGCACGAACCGCTCCACGTAGGGAGCCTGATCGGGATGGGTCTGATAGCGATAGCCACCGGCCACGCGCGCCAGCACGAAGCCGCGGCCGTCGCGCGCGTAGTCGGAGGCGAGCTGGGTGCACAGCTCCTCGACGCGTGCAGTCGCGATCTCCAGGAGCTGCGCGAGCTCGGCCGGCGCGACCGGTTCGGTGGCGGCCATCAGCACCGCCTCGATGGCGGCCGTCATCTCGCTCGTCGCAGGGCCGATGTCGGTCGGGAGGTCGTCAGCCACGATGCGCGGCCTCCTCGCGCTCGGCCTCGGCGAGTGCAACGACAGAATCGTCATCGCCCCACTCGGCGAGCGACGAGAGATCGAGGTCGACTCCCTCGCCGGGTGCGAGTGCCCGAATCCGCAGCTCCGCGAAGTTCTCAGCCTGTTCGAGGTCGACGAACCCCTGCTTATACAGCTCGAGACACGCAAGGAAGCGCACGATCACCTCCAGGCGGTTCGCGGCGTTGCGAGCGAGATCGCGGAAGCTGATCGAATCGGTCGCGGGCAGCAGAGCCAAGACCGTCTCGATCTGATCGCGGACGCTGATGCGGATGGGGGCAACGTGGTCGGTGCGCACCTCCGCCGGCGGCGCCACGGGCGCGAGGCCGCGTGCGGCGGCCGCGGCGAGCTGGTCGGGGCGGAGTCGCTCGAGCGGATCGGGGACCATCGACCGGAACGGCTCCTCCGGCCCGGCCCGGCGCGCAAGGCTTCGGCTCGCCGCGAGCATCCGCCCGTGGAGTGTGTGGGCGGCGTCGCGGAACGTCTTGCACTCGAGGAGGCGTGCGAGCAGGTAGTCGCGTTCCTCCCAGCGCGTGAGCTCCTCGTCGAGCTCGACCTCGTCCTGCCCTGGCAGAAGCCGGCGAGCCTTCAGGTCGACAAGGGTTGCCGCGATCAGCAGGAAATGGGTCGCCGTCTCCAGATCGAGGTGCTCGAGCTCAGCCGCGCGTGCGAGATACTCGTCGATGATGCCGGCGATGGAGATCTCCCACAGGTCGACCTCCTGTTTGAGGATGAGGTGCAGCAACAGCTCGAAAGGACCCTCGTACACGGGGGTGGCCACCGCATAGGCGGTGGCGCAGAAGGCACCAGCCTTACGAGTGCGGCCGGGAGTGGGCGCGACATCATCCATAGCAGCAACCACGCGCCACAATCTAGCCGCGAACTACACGCGTGTGATGAAGCATGCCTGTCGCCGCCGCAACCCGCCCAGCAGCGAATCGGCCGAGCCGTAGCATCCCCGGGCTATGGCACGGGTCTTCTCGGGTATCAAACCCTCCGGCGACCTCCAACTCGGCAACTTCCTCGGTGCGGTCGGCCGGTGGGTCGACGCGCAGCCCGCCGCCGGCTCCGCAGCGGCGCTCGGCGGCGATCAAGTGTTCTGCGTCGTCGACCTGCATGCAATGACCGTGCCCTACGAACCGCCCGAGCTGTCGTCGCGGACGCGAGAGGTCGCCGCGCTGTTGCTGGCCGCCGGGCTCGATCCCGACCGCTGCCTGCTGTTCGTGCAGAGCGACGTCGGCGACCTGCATGCCGAGTGTACGTGGCTCTTGAACTGCGTCGCGAGTTTCGGCGAGCTGCGGCGTCAGACCCAGTTCAAGGAGAAGTCCGAGGGCCAGGATTCGGTCAGTGTCGCGCTCTTCGACTACCCGGTGCTCATGGCGGCCGACATCTTGCTGTACGAGACCGACGAGGTGCCCGTCGGCGACGACCAGCGCCAGCACGTCGAGCTCGCCCGCGACGTGGCGACACGGTTCAACGCTCGATTCGGTGACACGTTCGTGGTCCCCCGCGCGACGTTCCCTCCTTCGGGGTCGCGGATCATGGATCTCCAGCACCCCACGCGGAAGATGTCCAAGTCCGAGGATTCGCCGCTGGGCACCGTACGCGTGCTCGATGACGCGGCCGCGATCACCAAGAAGATCAAGGCGGCGGTCACCGACAACGACGGCGAGATCCGCTACGACGTCGAGGAGAAGCCGGGTCTTTCGAACCTGCTCGAGATCTTCGCCTGCGTCACCGGTGGCACGATCGACGGCTCGGTCGAGCACTTCGCGGCGGGCGGCTACGGCGACTTGAAGCTGGCGGTGGCCGAGGCGGTCATCGAGTACCTGCGCCCGACGCGAGAGCGCTACGACGCGCTGGCTCGCGATCCGGGCGAGCTCGACCGGACGCTCTCGGTGGGTGCCGCCCGCGCCAGGGACCGGGCGGTCCCTGTCCTTGCGCGGGCCAAGCGCCGCGCGGGCCTCGGCCGGGGCTGATCCGGGCCTGATCCGGGCCCCATCTGGGCAAACCCGGGCGCTCGGCGGAGCCGGACGCCCCGAAACGTCGTTAGGTCGAGCGCTCCGGGCGCCGATCGATCCTTCACGGAGCAGGAGGCACCGTGGAGGATGCAACGACCAAGAGCCTGGGGCGGCGGGCGCGCGGCGCTGGCTCGCCTGGGCAAGGTCGATCGCGACCGGCACGCCCGGACCGATCGATCTGGCGCCTGGCGGGAGCGACCGGTGTCGTCGCCGCCGCGGTCTGGCTGCTCGTCGTCCCCTCTCGTGTGGACGCCGGCGTCCAACTCCATCCCGTGTTGGTCGCCGCACTGTTCACCCTGTCGGAGATCGTCGCCGTGCACCTCTGGGTACGCGGCGAAGCGCACACGAAAAGCCTCTCGGAGATCCCGCTCGTCATCGGCCTCTACGCGCTCGCCCCGTCGCAGCTCGTCGTTTGCGCGACAGCCGGCGTGCTCGTGGCGCTCGCAGGATTCCGGCGCCAGCGCGGAGCGAAGCTCGCGTTCAACCTGACCCAGTTCGCGATGCAGATCGTCGTCGCGCTCACCACGTTCGAGTTGCTGGTCGATCGCAGCGCGCCGCTCGCGGGGCGTAGCTGGCCTGCGGCAATCCTTGCGGCCCTCGCGGCCGAATTCGCGTCGTCCGTGCTCGTCACGGTCGCGCTCTGGATGCACACTCGCGCGGTCGACCTCGGTGCGCTCGTTCGGGCCGAGCTCGCTGCAGTGCCCGCCGGTGTCGCGTCGGCGTCGGTCGGTGTGCTCGCGTCGCTGGCACTCGCGGGGATGCCGACCGCGCTCGTGTTGCTCGCGACGGTCGTGGTCACGACGGTGGCCGCGTACCGCGGGTACGGGTCGCTGTTACGTCGTCACCGGCACTTGCAGCAGCTGCAGGAGTACGGGCGAGCGATCTCAGAGGCAGTCGCGCGCGACGATGTCACGCCAGCTGCGTTGCGAGGCGCTGCCGAGCTGCTCGGTGCCGCCCGCGCGTACTTGCTGTTGTTGGTGCCTGATCGGCCGGGACATGTCTGGCGCGCACGCTTCGCGGCAGGCGACGTTCGCAGCGGCGTCGAGGCACTGGATCCCGCCGACCCGATCGCCGCCGTGCTCGGCAGCGGTGAACCGGTGCATATTCGTCGCCACGGTGCGAGCTCGCAACGTCGCACTTCGCTCGCCCATCTCGGGATCGGCGAGCTGCTCGCTGCACCCTTGCGCGCCGACGGCGCGGTTGTCGGTGTCCTCGCCGTCGCGAACGACACAGGCAGCGTGGACGCGTTCGACCGCAACGATCTCGCCCTGTTCGTGACGCTCTCCGACCAGACTGCATTGACGTTGCAGAACGGCCGCCTGCTCAGCGCGTTGCGAGCGGAGATCGAGGAACGAGAGCGCCGGGCGCTGCACGACGAGGTCACCGGGCTCGGCAACCGCGCCGCGCTGCTCGAGGACCTCGGTGATCGGTGCGCGAACGATCCGGCTCCGCTGGCCGTGGCGATCATCGGTCTCGAACGCTTCGGCGCGGTGAACGAAGCGCTCGGCTACGAACGCGGTGATGAGGTGCTCCGGCTACTCGCCGACCGGCTGCGCCGACGCCTCCGACTCAGCGATCTCGTCGCACGGCTCACCGGCGGCGAGTTCGCGGTCGCGTTCGACGAGGTCGCCGACGAAGAGGCCGCACGGGCTGCGATCGGATCGCTGCTCGACTCGATCTCCGAACCCATCCCTTTCGGTGGGATCGAGGTCACGCTCGGCGCCTGTGCAGGTGTCGCGCTTCGACCAGAGCACGGCAACGACCCGGCGGTGCTCCTCCGCAGGGCCGATGCCGCCTACCGGGTCGCCAAGGACGCGCGCCGCGCCGTGGAGCTGTTCGACGAACAACGCGACCACGATGCCGCGGGGCGCCTCTTGCTCGCCACGCAGCTCCGGCACGCGATCGAGCGCGAGGAGCTCACGGTCGTCTACCAGCCGAAGTGCGATCTCGACGACGGGGCAATTCGCGGGGTCGAGGCGCTCGTGCGGTGGGATCATCCAGAACGCGGGTTCATCCCCCCGGACGAGTTCGTGCAGCTCGCCGAGCAGACCGGCTCGATCCACGCGCTCACGGCCTTCGTGTTCCGCCGGGCCCTCGCCGACCGGCGCCGCTGGGCCGAGAGCGGCCTCGAGCTCGACCTGTCGGTGAACGTGTCGGCCCGCGATCTCGATCACGACTGGCTTGTACGGGAGGTGCCCGGGCTGTTGTCGATGACGGGCTGTCCGCCCACGAGCCTGACGCTCGAGATCACCGAAACCCAGCTGATGGCCGACGTCGAGCGAGCACGCGCGGCGATCACTCCCCTCCACGAGCTCGGCGTGCGGATCTCCATCGACGACTACGGCACCGGGTACTCCTCGCTGGCGGTGTTGCGGGCCTTGCCGATCTCGGAGATCAAGATCGACAAGAGCTTCGTGCTCGACATGCGCGCCGATGACAACGACGCGGTCGTGGTCCGATCGACGGTGCAGCTCGGCCAGGCCCTCGCGTTGGAGGTCGTGGCGGAGGGCGTCGAGACGACGGTGAGCTGGGAGCTGTTGTGCGAGTGGGGCTGCAATCGCGCGCAGGGCTACCTGATCGCCCGGCCAACGCCGCCGGACAAGATTCCAGCGATCATCGCCGCGTGGCGGATCCCCGACGCCGCGGCGCCGAAGCGAATCCCCCTCAAGGCCAGCTGAGCGCGTCGCCGCGACCGTTTGGACGGTTCCCTCGGCGGGCAGGGGAAACGGTCCAATCACCCGACGTCACCAGGGGAAGGGGACGTTCGGGTCGAGCGGACAGCCCGGCATGCCGTCGATGTCGCCGACACGCTCCCCGTCGACGAGCAACCGGCTCACCGTGCCGCGGGCAGTCAACGTCGACAGCACGACATGGCGAGGGCCGCAGTAGGCGATCGACAGGCCGACCGGGAGCTCGTAGGTCGGATCGTCGGGATCGAAGTCACTTCGGTCCGGGTAGCGCCCCTCGCGTTCGTACCAGGCGTCCATCACCTCCTCGGCGCGCCGCAGCTGCGGATCCGCGGTTGCCGACTCCACCCCGCCCTGCACACGATCCCACAGCTCTCTCGCCCGGGCAGACACGCCGCCGTCGGTGCTCGCCGCCCACAGCGTCCAACCCCCGAGCGCGAGCAGCAGCGCGATCCGGATCCACGGGACGTGCATCGGTCGCGAGCGAGGCCGCCGGGGCGTGAGCCAGTCGTCAGGAGGTGGCGGGCGGCCCGAGGTCGGGGCGCCGGGCGCGGGACCTTGACCCAGGTGCACGAAGTAGTCGCCGATGCCGCCTTATCGGCATTTCGAGCCCTCGAAGTTCAGCGCCGCATCTCGCCGTCGGCCGTGGCCAGCGCCTCGCACACCATGACGGGGATCCCGGTCTCGGCCCACCGGTCTGGATCGTGGTGCATTTCGGACCACGCGGCGACATCGACCCGGCCCCCGGCGACTCGAATCGCCAGCGCGCCCAGCTCGGCGTGGCGCAGGTAGAGGCCGACCTTGCGCAGCATCCCGCGTGACTCGCTCCACGCGGCAGGGGCCGCGGGCCCCGCGAACGCTCCGACCATCGTGGCGATCGCGCGCCGGTAGGTGCCGAGGCCGCAGTCGCGTTTGCCCACGTCGTGGAGGAGCGCCGCCGCAATCCAGCACGAATCGTCGCCATAGGAGGTCGCGGCCAGCGCGCGCTCCGCGCGGCGCGCGACCCGCACCGACTCGACGGCGTCGATCCGGCCCATGCGTTGCCAGAGCGCGAGCTCCGCTGCGTCCAGATGGCCGGCGACCCACTCGCGCTCTGCGCGAGACACCGAACGAGGTACCAGCGAAACGAAGAACCGCCCGACGAGATGCGCGGCGCGCGTCATCCGCGTACGAAGCGCGCGAGCCCGCGCATCGCGGGGTCGAATATTCGGTCAGCGCCGCCGTACAGCACGACCAGGAACACGATCATGAACCCGTACGGTGTGATGCGACGCCAGGTCGGCAACCAGCGGACGGGGAGGAAGCGCTCGACGAGCCGCGAGCCGTCGAGCGGCGGGATCGGGATCAGGTTGAACAGGCCGAGGAACAGGTTCACGAGCGCGAATGCGACGGCGAAGCGGGTGACGACGTGCAGATCGCTCCACTGGTCGACCGTCGCCTGCGGATCCGGCAGCGTGAAGCGCGCGACCAACGCACCGGCGCTCGCGAGCAGCAGGTTGCTGCCAGGTCCGGCGAGCGCCACCAGCACCATGTCCCGCCGCGGCGAGCGCAGCCGCGCAGGGTTCACCGGCACGGGCTTCGCGTAGCCGAGCACGGGCAGACCCGACAGAGCACCGAGCAGCGGAAGCATGAAGGATCCGATGGGATCCATGTGCTTGATGGGGTTCAGGGTGAGCCGTCCGGCTCGTTTGGCTGTGTCGTCGCCCAGCCGGTACGCGACCACGCCGTGCGCGAGCTCATGGAGGACGACGGCGATGATGAGGGCGACGAGAAAGATGACGGTCGTCGCGTCGATCGTCACGACGCCGGCCGGTCCGTCAGCGCTTCTTCGATGCGCAGCTGATGCAGAGTCGAGCGGTGGGCATGGCCTCGAGGCGCGCGGATGCGATCGGCTGGTGGCATTGCTCGCAGATCCCGTACTCCCCAGCGTCGAGTTTCGTCAGCGCCCGCTCGATGTCTTGAAGGGTGTCCAGCAACGTCCCCACCAGCGCCTCGACCTCACCTCGTTCGGCGGTCACCTGCCCGATGTCGGCGAAATTCTCGTCGAAGGAGTCGCGGGCGCCGTCGTGCCCGAGGTGGGTGAGCTGTTCGTTGACGCGCAGGCGCTCGGCCTCGAGCGCCAGTCGCGGCGTGGGGGTCACGGCATCAACCATGGCGGCAGAGTGTACCGCCGGACCGGCCCCCTCGGATGGCCCAAACCGGGTCACTCGCGACATCAACCCGAGCGCCGAGCGCGTGGGTGCGCGGCGTCGTAGACCGCGCGCAATCGCTCGGGCGAAACCTTCGTGTACACCTGGGTCGTCGACACGCTGGCGTGCCCGAGCAGCTCCTGGACGACGCGGATGTCGGCGCCGTGGTCGAGCATGTGCGTCGCGCAGGAGTGACGCAACACGTGGGGCGAAAGGCGTTCGCCGAGGCCGGCACGAGACCCCGACTCGTGGACGATCCGCCAGCACGCCTGGCGCGTCAGCCGACCTCCGCGCGCGTTCAGGAACACCGCGTTGCAGTCGGGACGTCCGCGCGGTCGCTTTGTGCGCAGCGTCAGACGGCCGCCGCGCAGGTACTCCCCGACGGCGACGCGCGCCGATCGTCCGACCGGCACCATTCGTTCCTTCGAGCCCTTGCCGAGCACGCGGACCGAGCTGTCTTCGAGGTCGAGCGCGTCGAGGTCGAGCCCCACCAGCTCGGAGATGCGGAGGCCGGAGCCGTACAGGAGCTCGAGGATCGCTCGGTCGCGCGCTGCGAGCGGATGGTCACCTGTTGCCGCTCGCAGCAGCGTGTCGATCTCTCGTTCGCTGAGCGCCTTCGGGATTCCCTGCGGGACACGGGGCGCGCCGATGTCTTCGGTCGGATCGGTCGCGACGATGCCCTCCTCGATGCAGAACCGGTGGAACGAACGCACTGCGACCAGCGCTCGCGCGATCGACGCCGCGGCGAGGCGAGCGCGTCCGTCGGTGTCGCGGAGCGCAGCGAGGTGCGCGACGTAGCTCTGCACGAGCCCGGCGTCGACGTTCGCGACGTTGCCGATACCGTGCGCCCGCAGGAAGTCGTCGTATCGACGCAGGTCGCGCCGGTACGCCGCGCACGAGTTCGCGGCAAGGCCCCGCTCGACCGCCAGCCAGTCGTGGTACTCCTGGAGTGCGTGCTCGAGCGCGTCGGCCACTAATCGCCCGCGGCGGGAGCGACCTCGAGACGCGGGACGTCGAACGCGATGTGAGGGTTGCGGCCTTCGGCGCGGAACGCCGACGCAGCGACGAAGCCGGCGAACAGAGGATGCGGTCGGGTCGGGCGGCTCTTGAACTCCGGATGCGCCTGAGTGCCCGCGAAGAACGGGTGCGCGCTGCGGTCCAGCTCGATGAACTCGACGAGCCGTCCGTCCGGCGACGTGCCCGACATGCGCAGCCCCGCGTCTTCGAGCTGCTGGCGGTAGCGGTTGTTCACCTCATAGCGGTGCCGGTGCCGTTCGTAGACGACCTCCTCCCCGTACAGGTCGCGCACGAGCGATCCGGCGGCGAGCTTCGCGGGCCACGCACCGAGGCGCATGGTTCCACCCATGTCGATGACCTCGCGCTGCGCGTCCATGAGATCGATGACGGGGTGTGGCGAGTGCGAATCGAACTCTGAGCTGTTCGCACCGGCGAGGCCGCAGACGTTTCGTGCGTACTCGATGATCGCGCAGTGCAGGCCGAGGCACAGGCCGAGGAACGGGACGCGTTGCTCGCGGGCGAACGTCACCGCCGCGATCTTTCCCTCGATGCCGCGGAACCCGAAGCCACCCGGCACCACGATGCCGTCGAGCCCTGCAAGGCGCCCGTCGGCGAGCATGCCTTCAGCCTCGTCGGAGGCGATCCAGTCGATGACGACCTTCGCGCCACACGCGAATCCGCCGTGCTTCAACGCCTCGACCACCGAGAGGTAGGCGTCGGGGAGATTGATGTACTTGCCGACCAGGCCGATGCGGACCTCTTGCTCGGCGGCGCGAACCCGGGCGACGAGGGCCTTCCACTCCGCGAGGTCGGGGGCGTGCTCGTCGAGATGGAGCAGACCGCACACGTAGTCGTCGAAGCCTTCGTCGTGGAGGACGAGAGGAATCTCGTACAGGCTCTCGGCGTCGACCGCGCTGACGATCCCGGCGACGGGGACGTCGCACAGCGCGGAGATCTTCTCCTTGAGGCGATACGGGATCGGCCGGTCGGAACGGCACACGATGGCGTCGGGTTGGATGCCGCGGCTGCGAAGCTCGGTGACCGAGTGCTGGGTCGGCTTCGTCTTCTGCTCGCCGGACGGCCCGATGAACGGGACCAGCGTGACGTGCACGTAGAAGACGTTGTCGCGGCCCACGTCCTTGCGGAACTGCCGGATCGCCTCGAGAAACGGAAGGATCTCGATGTCGCCGACCGTGCCGCCCACCTCGGTGATGACGACGTCGACGTCGTCGGTCGCAAGGCTGCTGATGCGTTCCTTGATCTCGTTCGTGACGTGCGGAATCACCTGGACCGTCTCACCGAGGTATGCGCCGCGGCGCTCCTTGGCGAGCACGCCCTGGTAGATCGAACCGGTGGTCGCGTTGCTCTTGCGAGAAAGTGCGACATCGACGAAGCGTTCGTAGTGCCCGAGGTCGAGGTCGGTCTCTCCCCCGTCGTCGGTGACGAACACCTCGCCGTGCTGGAACGGGTTCATCGTGCCGGGGTCGACGTTGATGTAGGGATCGAGCTTCTGCATCGTGACCCGAAGGCCCCGGCTCTTCAGCAGCCGTCCCAGCGAACTCGCTGTCAGCCCCTTGCCGAGGCTGCTTGCCACACCACCCGTCACGAAGACGTGCTTCGCCACTCCCGACCTCCAACGATTGCGGACCTGTTTGGGCGCTCTGTTTGGGTTTCGTCTCTCTGGCCGGAATCCGAAGGTACCACCAGTCCGTCCTGCGAATCGCGGATACTCCGCGATCGGTGCGCCCGTCCATACCGGTAGCGTCGCCGCGCGATGCGATCCGGCACCGACGCCCGGCTGCGTCACCTCGAGGTGTTCGCGATCGGGTTCGGTGCGCTGCTCCTCCGGCTCCCTGCGTTCGCCGCGAGCCGCCACTTCCACCCCGACGACGGTACGTACGGAATGTCGGCGCTGGCGATGCGCGACGGCGCCGTGCCCTTCGACACCGTGTTCTCGAGCCAGGGTCCCCTCCATCTCATCCTCGTGTACCTCGGCGATCTCCTCACCGGCCGCGCGACGAACTCGCCCCGGGCGATGGCGGTCGCGAGCGGCGTCGCGGCGGCGGTGCTCGCCGCGCTCGTCGGTGCGCGCCTCGCCGGTCGACGTGGAGGCCTGATCGCCGGCGCTCTCGTCGCGGCGAGCGGAGCGATGCTGTGGACGAGCGGGCCGCTGACCGCCGACGCGCCGACGATCGCGTTCGTGCTCGCCGCTCTCCTCGCCGCGCTCCGCTACACCGACGCGCCGAGCGCGTCCCGCGCCGCGTTGGTCGGCGCGATGGCCGGCGCCGCGCTCATGTGCAAGGTCGCGGTCGCACTCCTGGGACTCGCTCCCGCGCTCGTTCTGGTGCTGGGCGGCCACACTGCCCGTTGGCGACATCGCGGCGCGCTCTCGGTGAGCGCGTTGGCGGTCGGTGCCGGCCTCACCCTGCCGTTCGGTGCCGGTCGAGTCTGGGACCAGGCGATCCGCTACCAGCTGGAGACGGAACGGGAGCGCTCGATCGGCGGGAACGCGGTCAAGGTCATGACCACCTTGTGGTCCCGCGATCCCGTCGCGCTTGCGCTGATCGTGCTTTCGGTCGTGACCCTCGCTCGCGGCGGCGGCGTCCAGATCGCCCGTTGGTACGCAATGTGGACCGCGGCGATGGCGGCGTTCCTCGTCGTGCAACCCGCGCTCTGGCGCAACCACATGTCGCACCTGATCGTTCCGGGTGCGCTCCTGGCAGCCACGACGCTCGGGCCGGCGAGGTCGCGCGCCGCGGCCCGGGGCCACCGGGCGCGGCGCACGGCGATCGCCGTCGTGCTGGTGGCGATCGTCGCGCTCCAGGCCTGGTTCCTGCGCACGATCCTCGCTCCCTCGCCGTATGGAGGTCCCGAACGCGAGGCCGTCGCGGCCTTACGCAACCTTCCTGCCGATGCGCGCGCCGTGAGCGACGAGGTCGGCCTCGTCTGGCGAGCCGGCCGTCGTACCCCAGACGATCTCGTCGACATGTCGATCAAACAGTTCCAGCAGGATCGCATCGACCTCACGCGACTCGCCGAGGTCGCGCGCCGGCCGGAGGTGTGCGCATTCCTCGTATGGTCTCACCGCCACCTGGCCGCCGTCACCGGGCTCCCCGACGCGCTGACGAGCGCGGGCTTCGTCCGTGCTGATACCTACGTCGGCTCTGGAGGAGCTCGCGTGCTCTGGCTGAAGCGCGGCTGCGAGAGTCCCGGCTGACCTCAGTTGCGCCCGAGGCGATCGAGCCGTCGCAACACTCCGACGCGGTCGATCACGCTCGAGAACGACCACAGCTCGGAGACAACATTGAGCAACACGACGGCGCCGAGCACGGTGGCCCGCGCCGGCGTGCTGTCGACCCCGAGCGCCACGCCGAGGCCGAGCACCGCGCCGAACACGTTGGCGCCGGTGTCGCCGATCATGAGGCGTTCGCGCAGATCGAAGGGCGCGAGGGCGAGTGCGCCGCCCATGACGGGCGCGATCGCGATACCGACGAAGTTCGAACCCAGCGCGAAAGCGAGCGGCACGTACGCGACGAGCGCAACCTTGATGGTCCGGCCGGGCGCGCGGTCGAAGAGGTTCGCCAGGTTCGCGCAAAGAGCGACGAGCACCGCGTCCAGCACGAGCCGCCGACCGTCAGCGAACCCCGGCGTCGCGACGAGCACGATCGCGACCATGCCGCCGCCTGCCAACTTCACAAACCCCGTGGAGAGGCGGCCGTGCATCGCGAGCGCGAGGTGTCCCCGGAAGCCCTTCGCCTCGCCCGAAGCGAGCACATCGTCGATGAAGCCGAGGAAACCGAAGGCGAAGACCGCGAACAACACGAGGCTGCGCTCGATCGTCAACCCAGGGTCGCGTCCGACGCCGAGCGCGCCGATCGTCGCGCGTCCGGCCTCGACGAGCAGCAACGCCAGCATGACGACGACACCGCCCGCGGTCGGGAGCCACGCGCCCCGAAAATTCTGGCGTGCCAGCACGGGCGTCGCGAGCAACTCGCGGCTCGAGACGAGCACGAACGAGGTCGCCAGCAGCCCGACCGCGAAGGCCACCGCCCAATCGAGCACTGGTCAGGTCTCGGTCCGCAGCAACAGGTACCCAACGGTGGGCGCAACGAGCGCGAGCATCATGCCGGGGATCGCGACACCCGAGTCGTTCAACGCATAGCCGAGCAAACCAGCGATGGCAATCGCGGCCAGCATCCTCTCCGCGGGCGCAAAGCGCTCACGCAACGCTCGGAACGGACGCGGGCGGGTCCACGCGACAACGACCGCGCTGATCAGCACAGGGAGCAGGATGAAACGCCACACCGAACCCGTGAGCGTGCGCAGGTTCTGTGAAAACTTCCGGTTGAGGACCGTCGTCAGGCCCGAGAAGCCGTCGGCCCCGATCCGTTCGAACAGGCGGCCGAGGTGGGTGCGATCGGCAGGATCGCGGGCAAGGTCGAGCAAGCCGAGAAGTCCGAGCACGGCGACGGTCGCCACGATGGCGAGGACGACCGTGCGCAGTCGGATGCGCCAGCCCGCGAGCAACGCCGCCGCGATCGCGAGCGCAGGGATCCCCGCGAGGATCCCGCCGACGTCGGATCCCCACATCGGTGCCACGTCGACGGCGATCACCGCGCCGAACACGAGGAGGAGCGCTGGGATCGCGCGTCGGCGTGGGAGCCCGTGTACCAGCATCGCGCCCAACAGGATCGCGGCGGCGACGATCTGGGCGAACGTCACGTTGTTGATGCCGCTGAAGCGACCCGCGATGATCGGCGAATCGCCGAACACGGTGCTGAGCTGAAGCCTCGAGTCGAGCAGGACGACGCTCGCGGTGACGACGAGCAGGAGCAGCACGAGGGGCACGATCACAGGGACGAGCCAGCGGCGATCCAAACGTGCGACCGCGGCACCGATGGCCGCCGACCCACCGAACACGACGAGGCTGTAGACGGGAGCACCCCATTCGTGCATCGGTGCCAGCGCGACGAGGTAGGTCAGCGACGGCAACGTGAGGATGCTCACGGCGAACGCTTCGAGCAACCGGCGTGGCAGGAAGCGCCACGATGGCCGAAGGAAGCGCAACGCGACGAGCACTGCGAACAGCGAGGCGAGGGTGATGAAGGCCGTCGCGGTCGGCAGCTGCATCCGGTCGCGAAATCGAGCTGCGGCATCGCCGTCGACCAGGAAGTCGAGCCGGTCGTCCGCGCTGCCACCGCGCCGCGCGACCGTCGCGGCTCGCCCCTCCAACTCCTCCGTGTCGACATCGGCACCGGCGAGACGAGCGATGGTCGGGCCGACATCGACGAGCGTCACGTAGCCAGGCTGTCGAGTCGTCGGCGACATCAACAGACCCGGCCCGTAGCCCGGCCCGCGGACGGCGAGCACGGTGAGTCGGGCGGACGCCCCGGGCGCCGCGGGTGCGACGAGTACGACCGCATCGAGCGGGTCGGCGCGCTCCAGCAGCGCACCGACGAGCTCGTCGGTGGCCGACAGCGCCGCCTGCCAGCGAGGCTCGCGGGTGTCGGGCGAGACCACGGCCTCGTAGAGGCGTTCCCTGCGAAGCTCCGAGGCTTCGACAAGCACGACCGAGCGATCCGTGCGACACGCCGCGTACGCGTCGACCGCCGCATCGGTGTCGTATCGCTGACCGAAGGCGCCGTCGACGTCTTCGGTGAGGAGCGCGTCGCTCACCTCGCCACACGGAACGATCCCGTCCGTGGTCATGAGCGCGAGCGCGGCCTCCCGGTGATGCTCGATCGTGCCTGTCGCGGCCGTGGGAACGTCGGCGTTGGCGACCACCGCCCGCTCGATGCCCGCGGCATCGAGCGCGTCGCCCAGCGTGCCGGCGACCCCCTCGAACAGTCCCCGTTCGTTGTCAGCCGCGATCTCGCCGACGCCGAGGACCCCGATCGCACCCGCCAGATCCTGGCCCGTCCGTCTGCGGAACTCGTCGCCGGCCAAACCGACGTTGCCGAGCGACTCATGGGGCTCGAAGGCCTCCCCCGCGATCGCGGCACGTCCGTACGCGCGGGTGCCGGCACCGAGCGTCGCGTAACCGTCGCCGGGCTGGGTCGCGAGGCGCTCGATCCGCAGCGAGAGGTTCGCGACCGCGCTGGTATCGACGAGCGCTCGCACGTTCGGCATCTCGTGCTCGGCGATGTCCTCCCACGTGAGGCCGGGAACGGCGATCACGAGCACCGTCTTCGCGCGGAACGTGACAGTCGCGCCGGCGGGGGGCGCTGCCGCCGAGGTTGCCAGGACCGCGCACACAGCGATCAACAATCGGCCGAGCCGGGCAGCGCTCACGCGGCTCCTCGCCGGCGGACCTCGAGACGACCGCCCAGGAGGCGCATCGTCGCAAGGTACGCGATCGATCCCGCCAATACGGCGATCGCACCCAATGCCAAGGTCTCGCCGCGCCCGTCGGGGTTACCGATACGGGCAACAGGAAACGCCGCCGCGCACGCCACGACCGCGGCCGCGAGCGCTCGGGCGATATCGGCCGAGAGCAGTCCGCGCCGGCCGCGGCGGGCGAGCACGAGACCGAGCGCGGTCGCGCCCACCACGTAAGCGGCGCTGTGGCCCGCACCCAGCCACGCCAAACGAGCCTCTCCGGCGCTCAGCGCGGTCCCGAGCGCCATCGTCGCCACCCCGACGGCGCCGGCGGCGACCGCGACGAGCGCGGGCGATCGACTGTCGCCGAGGGAGAAGCAGGCGCGGGCGAACAGGAGAAACGCGCTGTACGGCAGCAGACCAACGACGAAACCGACGAACGAAGCAGCCACCATCCGAGCACCACGTTCGTCGAGCTCTCCGAGCCGGAACGCGACGAGCACAGGACCCGCAACGGCGATCGCGATCGCGGTCGCAGGCAACACCAGCTTGGCGATCGCGCCGAGCGTCCAGCGTGTGGCATCACACCACTCGCGGTCGCGCCCGCGATTCTCGAGCGAGGCCAACTCGGGCAGGACCGCGGTGTGGAGCGGTTGCGCGAGAACGGCGTACGGCGCCAGGAACAGCACGAACGCGCTGTAGTAGGCGATGACTCCGCCGCGCACCGATGCGCCGAGCACGATCGCCGCACCGAGGAGCAGCCCGACGATCGAATGCATCAACACCCCCCATGCCCCGAGGCGCAGCAATCGCGCGAACGCAGCGTCGCGCAACGGCACCCGGCGCGGCATCACCCGAAATCCCTCCCGGCGGGCAGCGATGACGAGCACGCCGACGAAGCCGACGACGCCGCCGGTACCGGCCAGCCCCAGCAGCAGCCTCTCGCCGTGATCGAGATCGAGCCCCGGCTCGGTGCCCGCCGCCGACCGGAACGCCAAGAGCACGACAACGATGACGATCGTGTTCGCGATCGGCGCGGCGGCGGTGATCGCGAAGCGGCGTCGCGCGTACAGGAGCGCCGTAGCGACCGCGCCAAAGGCGTAGAGCACGACCTGCGGAACGAACCAACGCAACAAGTACGTGACGAGAGTCCGTTGCTCCGCAGCGCCTTCGCCGGCGACACCGGCGGTCAGGAGACGGGCGATCACCGGGGCGCCCACCACCGCGATGAGGCTCACCGTGCCGAGCGCGACGCTCGCCCACCACAACAGCCCACCCGCGAGGCGCCCCGCCTCCACACTGTCCGATCGGTCGAGCATTGCGACGAACGTCGGCACGAGCACCGCAGAGAGTGCACCCGCCGCGAGCAGCTCGAACAGCACGTTGGAGAAGGCATTCGCACTGCCGAATGCGTCACCCAGCGCGCTGGTCCCGAGCACCCCGGCGATCACGAGCACGCGACCGAGCCCGACGACACGCGAGACCGCGGTCGCCAGTCCCATCCCAGCGGCGGCGCGCCCCACCGCCGCGCGCTCGACCTCGATCGCTTCGCTCACGCGCTGGACCACTCCGGGGTGCTCCTGCGGGCACCGGCGCCGAACCCGTAGTGGCCGACCACACCGCGGATGACTTCCTGCAGCGCGAGCACCATCGAGATCCGGCCCTGCACCTCGTCGACATCGTCGACCGTCGCGACGGCTGCACCGAGATCGCCGCCGATCACGGGGGCGAGCAGCGTGCCGCGATCGGGAGCGTCCGGATCATTGTGATCGGGGTACATCTCCCCGACCACCGTCTCGACACCGGCCGCGTCGAGCGCGGCCGCGAGCGGCGCGAGCAGTGCCTGCGCCACGAGCTTGCTCTCGCCACCGCCGAGGATCATGGCGCGGCGGGCGATACTGGGCGCGAAGTCGTACAGGCCCAGGCCGTCGCCGTCGATCGACACGAACCCGGCGTCTGCGAGCTCGGCGAGCAGGTCCGGCGCGGGTGCGAGAGAGGTGGTGCTCGATGCGTCGTCGGTGGCGGGAGCAACGAGCCGATCGGCGAGGGCTCTCGTTGCCGCGGTCGTCAGGCCGTCGCGTTCGGCCGCGGTGAGGCCGAGGATCTCCGCCAACCGGGTCGCGTCACCCTCGCGGGACAGCGTCAACTTCGGCTCGAGCCACAGGAGGAGCGGCTCCCCGACTCCCGCCGCGCGCGTGAGCTCGATCTGGTGGTCGACAGCGTCTTCGTCGATGCCGCGCTCTGCGATGATCGCCAACGCGCTGCCGTCGAGTCGTCGATCGACCGCGAAGGGGCCGCTCGAGCTGAGGTAGCCGTCGAAGCGGTCGAGATCGCTCTTCAAGCGCTCGTTCTCGTCGAAGGCATCGGCGGCGTTGTCCTGGATGTCCGTCAGCTGGTTCTGGAGGCCGTCGACGATCGCCTGATCGACGATCGTCGACCCGACGACGATGCCGACCGCGAGTGCGAGGAAGACCGCGACGAGCGAGACAACATGGAACCGGAAGTTGATCATGGTCGTAGGCCGATCATGGCCGGGCGAGCCTAGATTCGCTCAGGAGAACCAGTCCGTCACCGAGCCCCACCAGTCCTGCAGCGTGACCCAGAATCCCTCCGCGAAGGCACGACCAGCTTCGGTCGCGACGATCACGATCGCCATCGCGGCGAGCGCGGCGAGCACGAGGAGCAGGAGGTCGCTGCGCCGCACCCTGCCCTCGTAGAGCTGATGCACGCCCTTGGCGTCGACGAGCACCGGCCCGAGCCGCAGCCGCGTGAGGAATGTCGACGCCATCCCCTTGCGCCCCTTGTCGAGCATCTCGACCATCGTGGAGTGGGTGCCGACCGCGACGATGAGCGTGGCACCTGCCTCGTACGCGAGCAGCATCGCCACGTCCTCGCTCATCCCTTCCGCGACGAACTCTTCGTAGCTGCTACCCGCATGCAGGCCGGCCGCGTGCAACTCCTCCCGCCCTGGGGCGCGCCCGTCGGGATGGACATGGTGGACGAGCTCGGCGCCGCAGTGCATCGCACGTTCGCTCAACGAGTCGAAATCGCCCGTGATGATGTCGGGGGTGAGCCCGAGCTCGAGCAAGGCGTCGGCACCGCCGTCGACCGCGATGAGCACCGGCTGGTACTCCTTGATGTAGGGCCGTAGCGTGTGAAGGTCGGTGCGATAGTCGTGGCCGCGCACGACGACGAGCGCGTGCCGACCCTTGATCGTCGTCCGGAGCGGTGGCAGGGTGAGCGGCTCGAACGTGAGCTCGGCTTCCTTGTCGATGTACTCCAGTGTGTTCATGGCGAACCGGCGCAGCTCGCCACCGATACCGAGCCGCGCAAGGTCCATCGCGGCTTCGATGTGGTCGATCGTCAGCACGGAGCCCGCAGCGACGACCTCGTCGACGCGCCAGAGCGCGTCGTCGTGGACGGTGAGCGGCTCACCGTCGCGGACTGCCTCGATGACATGAGACCCGACGGCGTCGAGCAGGACGATGCCGGCCTCTACCAAGCGGATCGGGCCACCGTTGGGGTACCGGCCCGAGATGGATGCCGACGCGTTCACGACGGCGACGACCTCGGCGGCAATGAGCATCTCCGCAGCGACCCTGTCGATGTCCTGATGGTCGATCACCGCAATGCTGCCCGGCGGGAGTTGTTTGGCGAGGTCCTTGGTGCGCTTGCCGGCAAATGCGGGACCGCTGATCGGACGAGGTGGTCGCTGGGCGCGGCCTCGGCGCCAGAGCCTCATGCCGGCGCTCGCTTCCGCCGGCCGCTCTGGTCGCCCGCGAGCAGTTCGAGCGCATGCGATCGCGCGTGGTCCGAATCGCCGATCCCGCCGAGCATGCGCGACAGCTCGACGACTCGCGAATCGTCGAGGAGCAACTCAGCCTCGGCGATGGTGCGCCCCTCGATCGTCTCCTTGCGAACGTGGATCTGCGCGCCCGCTTGCGCGGCGACCTGGGCGAGGTGTGTCACGCACAGAACCTGATGACGTTGCGCCAGTTGCGCGAGCGCGGCGCCGACCGCGATCCCCGCCTCACCACCGACCCCCGCGTCAACCTCATCGAACACGAGTGTCGGTGGTGCATGCTCACCGCGCTCGCCCAGCACGACACGGATCGCGAGCATCGTCCGCGAGAGCTCGCCTCCCGATGCAGCGCGGGCGAGCGGGCGGGACGGCTCGCCGGGGTTGGGCGCCAGGTCGAAGATCACGGCGTCGGCACCATCGTCCCCGAGCTCGATGGACTCGATGCGGACGAGAAAGGACGCGCTCGGCAGTGCCAACGCCCGGAGGCGATCGGTGACGGCGCGCGAGAGCGCCGGAGCCCCGGCACGACGCAAGCGTGACAGATCGGCCGCGAGCTGCGATCGGTGCGCGCAGAGACGGGCGCGCTCGCGCTCGATCGTGGCCGCGCGGGCATCGTGCGAGTCGAGCTCCGCGAGTCGAGCTGTGGTCGCCTTCCCGTAGGCGATGACCTCGGCGAGGGTGGCGCCATACTTGCGGCGCAGCTCGCGGATCCTCTGGCGACGTTCGCGCACCACAGCGAGCCGCTCCGGGTCGGCAATGACGGCGTCGGCGGCGAGGCGCAGATCCGACACCAGCGCCGCGATGTCGGCCTGCGCGACGCGGATCCGTTCGTGAAGTTCATGGAAGGGTGCCCGCCCCGAGATCGAGCCCGCGGCGGTACCGATCGCCTCGTTCGCCACCGAGTCGAGCACGGTCCGCGCCGTCGTCAACGCCTCGCGGTGGTTCTCGGCATCACCGAGCAGTGCTTCCTCGGCCGCGAGCTGGTCGTCCTCCTGCTCGTCGGAGAGGCCGGCGCGCTCGATCTCGTCGAGCTGGAAGCGCAACAGGTCGATCTCGCGTGCACGGGCCCGCTCGTCGCCACCGAGACCGCGGAGCTCGTCGTCGAGACGTGCGAGGCCCGCACGTGCCACACGGACCTCCTGGCGCGCCGTGAGCGCCTCTGTGCCGCACCAGACATCGAGCAGGTTGCGTTGGGCGGCGGGCACGAGGAGCGACTGATGTTCCTGCTGACCATGCAGGTCCACAAGCGCGCCGCCCGCTGCGGCGAGCTCTCCCGCCGTCGCGGGCCGCCCGTTGATATAGGCGCGCGATCGTCCGTCGCGTGGCACGACGCGCGTGAGCACGAGCTCTTCGAGGTCGCCGCCGCCGTCGGGTGTGACCTCGAACCGGCCGTCCACGCGGGCCTCGCCGGCACCCTCGCGTACCAGCGAGCCGTCGGCGCGGCCGCCGAGCAGGAGCTGCAGGGCCTCGACCAGCAGCGTCTTGCCTGCCCCGGTCTCTCCCGTGATGGCCGTCATCCCGCGGCCGATCGGCATGGTCAGCTCCGCGACGATTCCCAGGTTCTCCACGCGGAGCTCGGTGAGCATCGGCTACCAATCCCGGTCGGGCAGGACGAACTTCTCACGCAGGATCTGGTGGAAGTCGCGGTTCGTTCGCGTCACGATGAAGACCGGATCGGCGGCGGCACTGCAGCAGACACGCGTTGCGGGCGCGAGCGTGCCGCCGTGGTGCCCGTCGATCGCGATCGCAACCGGCCGCTCGCCGACCTCGAACGTCACCCCTTCGTCGGGACCGAGGACCAACGTTCGGTCGAACAGCATGTGCGGTGCAACCGGTGCGACGACCATGCAGCGATGGCGCGGCGACACGATCGGTCCCCGAACGGAGAACGCGTAGGCCGTGCTGCCCGTCGGCGTCGCGATGATCACCCCGTCTGCGCTGTACGTCGTGAACGGACTGCCGCCGATCTCAACCGCAATGTCGACCAGACGCCCGGACTCGATCTTTTCGAGCACTACTTCGTTGAGCGCGAACTCCCGACGGGCCGGCGCCTCGGGTGGTTGGATCTCGGCAGCGATCGCCATGCGAGGCGCGACGTCGAAATGTGCACCATCGCCGCGGTGGAGCTCGAGGAGCGACGGCAGCGTGGCCGAGAGCTCGTGCGCCTCGATCGTCGTCAGGTATCCGAGCCTGCCAGCGTTGACGCCGATGATCGGCACCGGCGCCGGGTACACGAGATGGACTGCGTGCAGCATGGTGCCGTCGCCGCCCAGCGCGATCACGAGATCGAGGCCTTCCGCGAACGTGTCGCGATCCACGCCGAGGCGATCGAGACCGGCACGCGCTGCCGCGTCCACCGGCAGCCGGACCTCCACGCCCCGTTCGCCGAGCGCCGCAGCGGTCTGAGCTGCGAGGTGGTGCGCGGCGACCCGGTCAGGATGGGGAACGAGCCCGACAGCTTGCATCGGACCTAGTCTGGCCGAAGCTCCGCGCCTGCCCCGCTCGCTGCGCTCGGTGCATCGGACCCCCGCGGCTCGTCGGCGACATCGGCGCACGCCCGGTCGAGCTCCCCCGGATCGACCGTGGCAGGACCGGTACGGGCCAGCACCAGGATCTCGACGTTGCCGTCGGCCCCCGTGATGGGTGACCGACGTGCTGCGACGGCGCCGAGACCCTCCTCGCCCAGCGCTTCGACAACCTCCCCGAGCACCGCCCGCCGGACGGCGCCATCGCGCACGACGCCGCCCTTGCCGACCCTCGAACGCCCCGCCTCGAACTGCGGTTTGACGAGCAACACGAACGGCGCGGCGGTCGTCGCGACGCGCCGCAACGCCGGAGCCACCGTACGCAGCGAGATGAACGACAGGTCGGCGGCGACGAGCTCGACGAGCTCGCCGATCATGTCGACGTCGAGATCGCGAACGTTCGTACGGTCCATGACGGTCACGCGAGGATCGGAACGCAGCTGCCACGCAAGCTGACCGTGTCCGACGTCGACGGCCACGACGTGGCCGGCGCCGCGCTGGAGCAGGCAGTCGGTGAAGCCGCCCGTCGACGCGCCGGCGTCGAGCGCCCGCAGTCCGGAACCGTCAGGCCGGGAGAGGTCGATCCTGAACGCGTCGAGCGCCGCGGCCAGCTTGTACCCGCCACGCGACACGTACGGTCCCCGGGGCGTCTCGATGTGCACGGCCTCACCGGCAGCCACCAGTCGCGCAGCTGTGGTGGCCGGCGCGCCGGCCACGGTGACACGTCCCGCCCTGATCGCGTCGGCGGCCTCGCCGCGGCTGCGGGCGAGGCCGCGCCGCACGAGCTCGACGTCGAGCCGGCGCCGCATCGGCGCGCCTAGCTCGCGGCCTTTTTCGCGCTGGCCCGCTTGGCGTTTGCGGCCTTGGCAGCTGGGCGAGCGGAGGTCTTCGGAGAGGTCGTCCCGCTCGCTGTCCGTGCAGTGGTCGCGACCCGGCGCGCGAGACGCTTCTCGAGCGCGGCGAGATCGCTCTGGGTCGCCAGGCCGAGCGCGCGGATCTGCCGCTGCACCTCGGCCCGGATGCTGGCGCGCAACTCCTCGGCACGGTTCTGGCCGAGCGCGACGATCTCGTCGACCGTCGCGGCCGCCTGGTCGCGGGCGACGTGACCCTGCGCGACGAGATCGTTCACGAGCTGGCGCACCTGGGCGCGACGCGGCTCGGCGAACTGCATGCCGACCTCCAGCACATGCTTCCAGTCTGGGGTCTTCGGCAACGACGGCATGGATCTCCTCGGGGGTGGGGCGTGGCGACGGGCGCGAGGGTCGGTGATGCGGGCGGCTGGCCCCGTCGCGGCGTCAGCGGACGGCGGCAGCGTAATCGCCGAGGTCATACCGTCCCGTGTTGGTAGTGGGTCAGTTTGAAGGACAAACCGTGTCCCACCCCTAGTTCATACTGGGGACATGAACACGTTGAGCCCCGCCAAGCAGGCCCAGATCATCGCCGCGATCTGCGAAGGCGCGTCGATTCGTTCGACCGCACGGCAAGCTGAGGTCAGCAAGAACACGGTGTCCCGCCTGATCCGCCTTGTCGCTCACGCGGTGAACCTCTACCAAGACCGCGCCTTCCGCAACCTCAACATCCATCGCATCGAAGCGGACGAGATCTGGGCGTTCTGCTCGGCCAAGGACAAGAACGTCCCCGAGGACCGCCAGGACGACCCCGACTACGGGTCAATCTGGACCTGGATCGCGATCGACGCAGACACGAAGCTCGTACCGACCTGGCACGTCGGCGATCGCACCGGCGAGGACTGCTACTACTTCCTCTCCGACCTCCGCCGCCGCATCCGCGTCGGGAACCGCATTCAACTCACCACGGACGGCCTCGGCGTCTACGAGACAGTTGTGGACTCCCTGTGGCGCAACAAGATCGATTACGCGGTCATCATCAAGGAGTACGGCAACCCTCCCGAGGACGAAGCCCGCCGCTACTCGCCCGCGACGTGCAAGAGCATCAAGAAGTTCCGCATCTGCGGCGACCCTGACGAGGGACTGGTGAGCACGTCTTATGTCGAGCGTCAGAACCTCACCATGCGGATGAACCTTCGCCGATACACGCGGCTCACCAACGGGTTCTCCAAGAAGGCCGAAAACCACGCCGCGGCCACGGCGTTGCACTTCGGCTATTACAACCTCGTACGACCTCACCAGACGCTCACGAAGCGCGCCGGTCGCAAGACGACTCCGGCGATGGCTGCGGGCGTTGAGCGCCACCCGTGGACGGTGTATGACCTCGTGGGACTGCTCGATCGGTACGAAGCTGCGGCGTAACCTAGACGACGGCTGTGTGATCGGGCCGCGCCGGAACGATCGGCGTTGCGAGCACGCCTCGGCCGAGAAGCGCGGTGATCTTCGCTTCGGTCGACGTGTGCCCACCGCGGACTTGCTCAATGAACGGTTGCAGTTCGGCGCGCACGTCGGCATCCACGATCCGCGGGAGCAGCACCTTCATTGCATCATCGGCTGACACCTCGGCAAGCCCGTCGGAACCACGGGCTAAGGCGCGCATCTGTGTTGTGTAGGCCTCGGTGCAGAGCCCCGCGACGAGGTCGAGCAGCATCGACTCCGCTTCGAGGGTCGCCTTGAGGCGCACCCGGAGGAACCCGTTCGTTACCACGATGGCCGGTGGATCCTCGGTTCCAATGAACAGCCACTTACGGACGCTGCCCCAGATTCCGCCGAGGTAGAGGTCTCCGGGTTCGGCCAGGTGCTTCGCGCGGTCAGGTAGTTCCCAGCCGCGCATTTCCTGCCATCGGTAGGTGCCGACAGCAGCGTCGCCGATCTCGACGTAGCGGTAGATGCCGTCCTCGGTGAACTGAACTGGCGCGCCGGTGCTTGTGCGACGTTCAGGGATCGGGTCGAGGATGTCACCGAGGGGGAAGTGCGGCCGGGCTTCGATCGCGGCACGTACTTCGCTGACCTTGCGGCAGAGTCGCTTCGGATCGCTCGTGCAGTACCCATCCCCCGTGATGCGCCCCGCGGGGATGGTCCACCCCGCGTCACCGGCTGGCGTGTCGGCGCGCAACCAAGGGAAGTGTTCGGCCGCGTCGCTTGACCGTACGGCGGTGAGCACGTCGGGAAGGTCGCTGTCGAGGATCTGATCGTCTTGGTCGTCGAGCATCAACGTGCCGTCGGTCGGGTCGCGTCGATACAACGGCGCGGCGCGTTTGTCGCCGACGCTCCATCCGACGCGGTCCACGATCTCGATCGCAACCTCGTAGTCGTCGTCATCCGACGCACGCGTGATCGGCGTCTCGCGCTTCTCCAAGAAGATGACGCTCGCCGACACATCCGCCCCAGAACTCTTGAACGTGAACCGCGGGAAGGCGACGATCGCGGCGACGCGACAGTGGCGAAGGAGCCACTCACGAAGCGCGTGGTAGCGGGTCGAGACGTTGCCGAGGTATCCGTTCGGGACGATTAGCGCGATGCGACCTCCAGGAACCACGAGGCGAACGCACAGCTCGGCGAACATGATCCCCGTCTCTTGGCTGCTCAGCACCTTGTCTCGCTGGTCTAGGTGCCCTTCCTCGGTGAACCCCCACTCGTGCCCCAAGTCAAACTCGGCGAGTACCGAGTGCCGACGCTCCAAGATGCGCGTACCGAACGGCGGATTGCAGACCACGATTCGACAGGACTCGGCGTTGCTCGACACCTTGACGAGGCTGTCTTCCTGCTGGACGTTGGTCTTCCCGTCCCCGTTCAGAATCATGTTGAGCACAGCAACCTGTACCGCTTCGCGAGACACGTCGCTTCCTCCCACGCTGCTCGCGTAGTCGGAGAAGCCCTGACTCTGACCGCGGCGGAACGCGGCGGTCAGGAAATCCGCGCTCCCGCACGCCGGGTCGCGGATGTGCTCACCAAAACCCGGGTTCAGCATCTCAACGATGAAGTCCGTGAGGCTCGTCGGCGTGAAGTATTGCGCCATGTCCCACTTGTAGAGGTGGCGCGCGAAGTACATGTAGAAGTCCTGGATGACGCTCTGACGGAGGGCGACGACCTTGATCGGAGCGAGGACGCGCAGAACGTCCATCAAGACATTCGCCGGGATCTTGAGCTTGTCGCCGACCTTCTCGGGAAGGAACTGCTGGTAGTAGCTGACCGCGTCGGCGAGCACCCGGTCGAAGCGTTCCGCGGCAATGACCGGGTCGACGCCGAGCGAACCGAAGTCCTGTATGTCGACCGGCACGTCGGGTTGAGCCACGTGGTGATGCTCGTCGTAGAGCTTTGCGAGCAAGAGTTGCAGGATCACCCCATAACGCTTCGCGGGACCGATCGACGCCGCGTGCAGCGTGTCCTCGATACGGCGGAAGGCGTCGAGCAACGGCTTCGTCGCGTCGAGCGTGTTGAACGTGAGGTGCGGTGCCGCCGGACGTTCACCGAAGGCAGGGAGCGATACGAGCGGGCCTTCATGCGGAGTGTGCAGCCCGTTCTTGAGCGTGCGCCAATACACGCGCTGTTCGATGTCGTCCCAGTAGAGCGCGACGCAGTCCGCCCGATGCGCGAAGTCGAGCATCGGACGCACTTGGAAACTCTTGGCGGCCTCGGCGTCGGCGTTATCGCGCTTGACCTCGACAAGGACCACCGCGTGTTCAAGCAGCGCGTCAACGTCTCCGGGCGGAATCGCGCTGACTGGCACGTCGAGCACGGCAAGGTCGGCGCGAAAGCTGTTCCGGCCGCCATGACCGAACCGCTTCACGACAGCCTCGACCTTGAAGTTGGCTTCGGGATAGCCGCGACCAAGCAGATGCCGGATCGCTTCGACGCGCAGACGTTCTTCACTCGGGCGTAGACCGTCAGCGCTCTTGCCCCGCGCCTTCAGGCGTCCACGAATCGGACAGACGAGAGTGAGCCCTGCCGCCACGGCGTCGGCCTACCGGCTCCGCGAGGGGCGCTTCACCTAGGTGAGTTTAGGCACAGTTCGCGCGCTTCGCGCGACTCCCCACGGGGGCACGCGATCGCGTCGACGGCGGGGTACGGTGATCGACATGGCGAAGAAGCAACCGGACCCCGAAGCCGAACCAACGCCGGAAGGACGGGCCACGGAGGACAACGCCGCTACGCCCCCACGCGAGGACCGCGACTACTCCCAACGCGCGCTCGACGTGGTGCGCCGGGCGACCGCCCGGCACGAGGACGAGTAGCCGACGCGGTGACGCCCCGGCCATCGGACCGGGGCGCTTGATCGTCATCGCGTTCACGGGGGAGCCTTGGCACGGGGCCGTGCCCGGTCCACCAGCCGATGAATTTCGCGGGGCCATCGGCAGCCGCCGACCCCTAGCCGTGTCCGTTTCGTTCCTCAGATGGGACCACTACCCCCGTGTTGGCCGTCCCGTGTTGGCCGTCCCGTGTTGGGGACCGGGTCGGAGCGTGCGTCGTTAGGGTTGCACTCGGTGCTGCCGATCCGCGACGACAACCCGACCCGGCGGCCGGCCGTGGTCACGCTCCTGGTCATCCTCGCCTGTGTGGGCGTGTTCGTGCTCGTCCAGCAGTCGCAGACGACGGAGCAGGCAAATCGCTTCCTGTACGAGCGGGCCGCGATCCCCTGCGAGGTCGCGCAGGGCGAGCCGATCGAGTTCGTGAACGTTGCGTTTGCCGCCCGCGTCTCCGATTGCAGCCTGCGCTTCTCCGATCCGGACGTCGGGCCGTTCGCCGAGCAACCCTTCCCCGACAAGCAGGTCTACATCGCGGTGCTCTTTTCGATGTTTCTCCATGGATCGTGGCTGCATCTGCTCGGCAACGTGCTCTTCCTGTGGATCTTCGGGAACAACGTCGAGGACCGGCTCGGCCCGGTCGGCTTCGTGATCTTCTATCTCCTCGGCGGTACCGCGGCCGCCGCACTGCACATCCTCGCCGACACGTCGGACACGACCCCTGTGATCGGCGCATCCGGGGCCATCGCGGCGGTGATGGGCGCGTACCTGGTCTGGTATCCCCGAGCGCGGGTCACGGTGATCCTGCTCCCGCTGTGGTTCTTCCCCTTCGTCGTGCCGGCCGCGGTCGTGCTCGTGTTGTGGTTCCTCATGCAGTTCTTCACGAGCCCCGACGAAGGTGTGGCGTGGCTCGCGCACGTCGGTGGTTTCGCCTTCGGCGCGCTCGCCGCTCTGCCGTTCCGCGGCGCACCGCGACCGCGCCCCGTCAGTACAAGAGCCGTCACAACAGACGCTCGACGAACGAGGCGAGGTCGGGCGTGACATAGTCGGGCGCGGGTTCGGGAACGGGTTCCTCCCCGCCCTCGCCCGCGACCCCGCTGAGGACGAGCGCGAACGGCCAGCCGAGTCGTGTCGCGAACACACCGTCGGTCGACGGACGGTCGCCGACCATGATGCCTGTGTCACCGCATACTGCGCGCACAGCGGCCACCATTGGCTCGTGCGGCTTCCCTGCGACGACGTCGGGCGACCGCCCGCTCGCCGTCGCGATGGCGGCGACAAGAGCGCCGTTCCCGGGCAGCCGGCCGTGCGCCGTCGGATAGGTCGGGTCCAGGTTCGTGGCAACGAACCGCGCGCCGCGGTGCACAGCATCGGCCGCGACGGCCAGCCGCTGGAAATCGAAGTGGCGATGCCAGCCGCAGACGACCGCATCGGAAACGTCGCCGGGCGCTGCCTGCGACGCGTCGACGACCTGTTCGCAGCCGGCCGCGTGCAGCGCCTCGTGCACGCCAGCGCCCGCACAAACGAGGACCCTCGCCTCACGCCCGAGCGTCGCCACGCACCACGAGCCGGCCGCGGACGCCGACGAGATCACGTCAGAAGGACCGCTCGGGATGCCGAGGCGAGTCAGCTTGGCGGCGTACTCGCCGCGCGTCGCGCTCGAGTTGTTTGTCACGAACACGACGCGGCGCCCGGAAGAACGCAACCGGGCGATCGCGTCGGCGGAGCCACGGATCGGTGTCTCGCCGAGCCACACGACACCGTCGAGGTCACAGCACAACACCGCATCGTGCACCGATCGAACCTATCCCCGACGCGCGCCCGGGGTGTCTAGCCTGACGTGGTGGCGGAGTTCTCACCCTTCCGCGGCGTGCGGTACGACTGCGCGGCGCTCGGCACCGACCTCGGGATGCTCGCCGCGCCTCCGTACGACGTCATCGACGACGACCATCGGGATGCCCTGGAGGCGAACCATCCCGAGAACTCGGTGCGGTTGATCTTGCCGCGCGACCACGCCGGTGGCGATCGCTACGAACGAGCCGCAGCAACCTTTGCGGCATGGGAAGCAGGCGGGCTGCTCACGCGTGATCCGAGCCAGCGGCTCTACGGCTACCGGATGGATTACACCGACCACTGCGGTCGTTCCCGTCACACGATCGGGGTGCTCGGCGCGCTCGCTCTGCCCAAACACGCGGGTGCCGGCGACATCCTCCCCCACGAGCGCACGCTGCCCAAGGCGAAGAGCGACCGGCTCGACCTGCTGCGGGCGACGCGCGTGAACCTCGACCCGATCTGGGGGCTGTCGACCGGCGCTGGCCTCACGCGGCTCATCAGCCTGGATCACGAGTTGTGCTCGTGCGTCGACGACGACGGCGTGTTTCACCGGCTGTTCGCGATCGACGACCCTGCGAGCGTCGCCGGGATCGCACGCGCGGTCGCGTCGGCCCCGCTCGTGCTCGCCGACGGTCACCATCGCTTCGAGACCGCAATCGCATACCGCGACGAACGGCCCGCGGCCGACGAGGGGGCGGGGTCGATCCTGTGCCTTGTCGTGGAGCTCACCGATGACGAGCTGTGCATTCATGCCATCCACCGTCTCGCCACGGTTCCAGACCGGTTCGACGTGCTCGGCGCGCTCGACCAGGCCTTCGAGGTGAGGGCCGCCGGCGCGAACACTGCTGACGCTGTCGAGGTGCTCCAACGACGGATGCAGTCCGAGCGCGGCATCGGGCTCGCCCTCCCCGATGCGCTCCACCTCTTGATCCCCCGCAGCGAGGTCTGCGCGGCGGCACTCAGTTCCGAGCCCGAGCCGGTACGCGAGACGGACGCCGCGCTCGTGGAGGCCGTGGTGGTCCCGCGGCTGCCGTCCGCGCAATGGCGCTACCGGCACGATCGGGCCGAGGTCGCTGCGATCGTCGCGAAGGGGGACGCGTCGCTCGCGCTGCTCCTCCGCCCGGTGAGCGTTGCCGCGACGCGCGCGGCTGCGATCGCACGAGTGCGGATGCCGCAGAAGACGACGTTCTTCTATCCCAAACCGCGCACCGGCATGGTGTTCAGGGCGCTGGACGCGCCTCGTGATTAGTTGACGGTCCAGGTCGAGCCGGTGGCGAGCAGCTGGGCGAGGTCGCCGGGGCCGGACCGCTCCGACTCGGCGACGAGCTGGCGTTGCACCTCGGCGTCGTAGACCGGTCGCACCACGTCGCGGAAGATCCCGACGGGGGTCGGCATCGTTGGACCGGTCGACAGGCGCGACAGCGCGAACGCCAGTGTCGGGTCGTCGCGGTGCTCGTCGTGCACGAGCAGCGAGCCTTCTCCGACGTCGCCGACCTGCACGACACGCGGCTCGCCGAACTCGTTCACGGCGACCCCGAGCTGCCCATCGGTTCCGAACCGGATGGCGTGACCGTGCTGGAGCTCGATCAGCATGTTCGGACGGGAGTCCTTCTTCAGCACACCGTCGAACGCGCCGTCGTTGAACACGTTGCAGTTCTGGAAGATCTCGACGAACGCTGCGCCCTCGTGGCGGTGCATCCGGCGGAAGGTCTCCATCATGTGCTTGCGGTCCATGTCGTGCGTACGGGCAACGAACGTCGCCTCAGCACCGAGCGCGACCGACAGCGGGTTGAAGGGGTAGTCGAGCGAGCCGAACGGCGTCGACTTCGTCACCTTGCCGACCTCCGAGGTCGGCGAGTACTGGCCCTTCGTGAGCCCGTAGATCTGGTTGTTGAACATCACGATCTTCAGGTTCACGTTGCGGCGAAGCGCGTGGATCAGGTGGTTGCCACCGATCGAGAGCATGTCGCCGTCGCCGCCGATGACCCAGACATGCAGGTCGGGCCGCGCCATCGCGACGCCGGTCGCGATCGCCGGCGCACGCCCGTGGATGCCGTGCACGCCGTAGGTGTTCATGTAATACGGCAGGCGGGCCGCGCAACCGATGCCCGACACGAACACCATCTCCTCCGGCTTCACGCCCAGCTCGGGGAGCACGAACTGCATGGCCGCGAGGATGCCGTAGTCGCCGCAACCCGGACACCACCGGACCTCTTGGTCCGATTCGAAGTCTTTGCGCGTGAAGGCGATGGGTTCTGCGGTCACAGGATCTCCAGGATCTTGGCTTCCATCTCGGCGGCGCGGAAGGGCACACCCTGGATCTTGGTGAAGCTCACCGCGTCGACGAGGAACTCGGCCCGCACCAGCCGGCTGAGCTGGCCGAGGTTCATCTCGGGGACGAGCACCGTGCGGTATCGCCGGAGCACCTCGCCGAGATCAGCGGGGAACGGGTGCAGGTGCACGAGATGCGCCTGCGAGACCTTGAGGCCGCGGGCACGCACCCGCCGCACGCCCGCCTGGATCGCGCCCCACGTGCTTCCCCATCCGAGCACGAGGACGTCGGCGCCGTCGACGTGATCGACGTCCACCGCGGGGATGTCGAGAGCGATGCGGGCGACCTTCTCTGCGCGCAGGCGAACCATGCGCTCGTGGTTCTCGGGCTGGTAGCTGATGTTGCCGGTGCCGCCCTCGCCCTCGAGACCGATTCCCTCCTTCTCGATGCCGCCGATGCGGTGCTGCAGCCCTGGTGTGCCGGGAATCGCCCACGGGCGAGCCAGCGTCTCGGGGTCGCGCACGTACGGCAGGAACGAGCCGTTCGCGTTCGGCGCGTCGGCGAACCGCACGGAGATGTCGGCGAGCGCATCGAGGTCGGGGAGCAGCCACGGCTCTGCCCCGTTGGCGAGGTACCCGTCGGTGAGCAGCATGACCGGCGTCCGGTACTTGAGCGCGAGCCGGCAGGCCTCGAACGCAGCGTGGAAGCAGTGCGAGGGGCTCTTGGCCGCCACGATCGGCAGCGGGCATTCGCCGTGCCGCCCGTACATCGCGAGGAGCAGATCGGCCTGCTCGGTCTTGGTTGGCAGGCCGGTGCTCGGCCCGCCACGCTGCACGTCGATGAGCACAAGGGGGAGCTCGAGGCTGACCGCGAGCCCCATCGCCTCGCTCTTGAGATCGACACCGGGCCCGCTCGTGCCGGTGACGCCGAGGCTGCCGGCGAAGGCCGCCCCGATCGCGATCGAAGCTGCCGCGATCTCGTCTTCTGCCTGGAGCGTCTTCACGCCGAAGTTCTTGTGCTTCGACAGCTCGTGCAGGATGTCGGAGGCAGGCGTGATCGGGTAGCTCGCGTAGACGAGCGGCAGGCTCGCCTTCTGCGACGCGGCGATCAACCCGTAGGCGGTGGCGAGGTTCCCGACGATGTTGCGGTAGGTCCCTGGTCGCAGCGCGGCCGGCTTGACCTCGTAGGGATGGTCGAAGAGTTCCGCGGTCTCGCCGAAGTTGCGTCCGGCCTTGAACGCGGCGAGGTTGGCCGCCAGCACCTGTTCCTTGCTCTTGAAGCGGCTCTCGATCCATTCGATGACCGGCGCCGTCGGACGCGTGTACATCCAACACAGCAGGCCGAGCGCGAAGAAGTTCTTCGAACGCTCCGCGTCGCGGGGTTTGACCCCGAGATCCTTGGTCGCCTCGACCGTGATCGAGGTCATCGGCACGTTGTAGACGTTGAACGCGGCCAGGCTGTCGTCCTCGAGCGGGTTCGTGCTCAGGCCGGCCTTCTCGAGATCACGGGCGCCGAAACTGTCGCCGTTCACGATCAGCGTCGCGCCGGGGGCCATGTCGTGCAGGTTGGCCGCGAGGGCTGCGGGGTTCATGGCGATCAGCACGTTGGGGGTGTCGCCAGGGGTGACGATGTCGTGATCGGAGATGTGCACCTGGAACGACGAGACGCCAGCGACCGTGCCGGCCGGCGCGCGGATCTCGGCCGGGAAGTCGGGAAGGGTCGCAAGGTCGTTGCCGAATGCAGCGGAGAGCTCGGTGAAACGATCGCCGACCAGCTGCATCCCGTCGCCGGAATCGCCGGCGAAGCGGATCACGACCCGATCGAGCGTCTCGACCCGGTCCGGGGAGGTATCTACGGTCACCGTTGACCTTTCTGTGGCCCCCTGATGGAGGCGCGCGCCGATGGTGAGGACACCGACGCAAGCCGCGATCGTATCGCTCGTCCGAGGTCATCTCGGATCATGTGGCTCGGATCATGTCGTGCGAACCCACATCGGTCGCTCACGAAGTGACGTGAGTCCCGCGTCGAGGTGACGGTGGTCGCTACCCGACCGCGCCTGCGATCGCCGACGCTGGACGTCCGGAGGTCACCGATGGCGAAGTCCGACAGCGCAGAGCCGCGGAGCGAGCAGGCGGCGTTCAGTTGGGCCGCGTTCTTCATCGCCGTCCTGAGCATGATCGTGGCGGTCGCCGCCCTCGGGCTGTCGTTCGTATCCGCGGACGACAACGACGAGCGCCCGAGCGCCTACTCCGGGCCCGCGTTGGATGTCGAGGTCGAGCTCGGCGACCTGTTCATCGAACCGGACCAGCTCGACGTCGAGCGTGGCCGCCCCGTGCGCTTTCACGTCACGAACACGGGCGCGATCGAGCACGACTTCTGGCTGCCCGACGGCAGTCACACACCTGCGATCGGACCGGGCGCTTCGGCCGATCTCTCGATCGAAGGTTTCGAGAGCGGCGGGACCGCGTACTGCGCGGTCCCTGGTCATCGAGACGGCGGCATGACGATGAAGATCCGCATCGCCGGCGACGCGACCACCGACACGACGGCGACCAGCGACACCGCATCCCCGGCGCTTGATTTTTCTGCGACCGCCGCGGACGACTTCGAGCCGTACGACCCGTCGTTTCCTCCCGCGTCGACCGGTGCGGAACACCGGATCACGCTGCACATGACCGAACGCGAACTGGAGGTCGCACCGGGAGTCACGCAGACGCTGTGGACCTTCGGCGGCACTGTGCCCGGCACGCCGCTGCGCGGCAAGGTCGGTGACCGCTTCGTGGTGACGATCGTGAACGACGGCTCGATCGACCACTCGATCGACTTTCACGCCTCCAAGGTCGCGTGGAACGACGAGATGCGCTCGATCCCTCCCGGCGAATCGCTCGAGTACGCGTTCGTCGCGAAGCACGCAGGGGTGTTCATGTATCACTGCGGCACACCGCCCGCGTTGCACCACATCGGGAACGGGATGTTCGGTGCGTTGGTGATCGAGCCGGACGGCCTGCCTCCCGTCGAGCACGAGTACCTGCTCGTGCAGAGCGAGCTGTACCTCGGTCCCGAGGGACAGGTTGGTGATCTCGGCAAGATGCAGCGCGACGAATGGGACGCCGTGGTGTTCAACGGGTACGTGAACCAGTATCGGGACCGGCCGATCAGGGTCGAGCCCGACGAACGGGTGCGAGTCTTCGTGCTCGACGCCGGCCCGTCGGAGAACTCCTCGTTCCACATCGTCGGAACGATCTTCGACACCGCGTGGAAGGAGGGCAGCTACCTCCTCCGGCCCGATTCGTCGAACGGCGGGAGCCAGGCCCTCGATCTGCAGCCTGCGCAGGGCGGTTTCGTCGAGTTCACGTTCGACGAGGCGGGTCTCTACCCGATCGTCACCCACAAGTTCTCGAACGTGGCGCGAGGCGCGCTCGGCCTGTTCCAAGCCGGTGAGGTGGAGGGCGTCGGCGACGGGCACTGACCCCTCCCGGCCGAGCCCCCGGACGGTTGGGCGGCCCTCAGCCCTCGATCCCTGTTGTCTTCGACCAGAGCTGCTTTGCGACGCGCGCTCGCGCCCGCCGGTCGCGCGCACGACCGATGCGCTCCGCGACGACCTCCACCCGCGAGGCCGTCGCGCCGCCGGGGACGCCCTGTGCGCGGAAGTAGCGCCGGTGTACCGCGCCGAGCACGACGATCTCGTCGCCGGCATCGAGGTCCTCGACCCACGCGGGCGGGTCGGCCAGTGCGACCGGCACCGACCGCGTGGGTTCGCCATCGACGCGGGTGGTGACCTGCAGTTGGGCGAGCACCGTGCCAGAGGCGAGGGTGCGTAGTTCGGGAGGGCTCGACAGCGAGCCGATCAGCACTGCCACGTTCATGGTGTTCCCCTTCGTGCGGGCGCGGGTCGCGTGAAGGCCCGTGCGGCGAGCTCGACTTCGTCGGGACGCCGGTGACGGCCCGGAGGGGGAAGCGCTTCGGACTCTACGGGAGGGGTGGGACAGCGGAGTCGTCCCGCTGAACTTGCGTCACTTGCCCGGCTGCCGCACGGGTTTCTGACGCAAGTTCGGCCTGCGCAAGTTCACGGCGGCGCAAGTTCACATGGCCTACGAGCCGAGTGCGGCGAGGCGCTCGGCGACGTCGGCGAAGCCACGCTCTCGCTTGGCGACCGCGCCGAACCACCGCCGTGCCGCGGGGGCGTTGCCTGCGCGGTCGTAGAGGTCGGCCAGCGCGTACCAGAGGCGGAGGTGGTGCTCCTGGACGCGCTTGGGCAGCGCCGCGCGCCTGTCGAGCAGGGCGATCCCTTCGGCGAGCTTGCCACGGTCGGCCAACGACCCCGCCATGACGATCCGGCCTTCCGTGACGAGCTCCGCCGACGGCGACGCCGCCGCCAGCTCTTCCCAGAGCTGTTCGACCTTGCGGTGCTTGCCGGCCGCGCGCCAGCTGTCCATGAGGACGGGGTGCTGCTCGGTCGTTCCGGACAATGCCACGAACCGCTCGAGCGAGGCCCGAGCCGCGGGAAATTGCCCGATCCGGTAGTGACAGAGCCCGACCAGCTCGTGCACTCCCGCCGCTGTCGGGTACGCGCTCGCAAGCGGCCGCAGCAGCCGCAGTGCCTCGCGCTCGCGGCCGCCACGGTACAGATCGGCCGCCCTGCTCATCTGGTCGACCACCCGCGCGCGCTTCGCGCCGGCGAGACGGGCGAGCTCCTCGAGCGCCTCGGTCTGCTGCCGCCGTCGCCGGCGGGCAGGGTGCTCGCGCGCCGCTGGGCGTCGCGCCGGGCGCTCCGGGGCTGTCGCCGTTCCCCCGCTGCGCCGGACGCGTAGCGGATCGCGGCCGGGCCGGCGCGGCGTCTCGGCCGGCTCCGTGGCCGCGGGTTCGGCGCGCCGGCGGTACTTCGGCGAGGGGTAGTCGACCCAGCGCTTGATCTCGGGCGGGTCTGTATCGCGGTGGCCGCGGCGCTCCCCGGCCGCTCCCCGTTCGGTCGCCCGACCACGGTCGCCCGCCTGCTTCCGATCGCCTGCGCGGCCCGGTTTCTTGTTCGGCTTGCGGTCGCGGGCGGGCATTCGATTCCTCGTGAACGGGGAAGGCAGCCTAACGCGACGACGCCCGCCGGGTTTGACCGGCGGGCGTCGATGTGTTCGAAAGATTCCGGCGGCGACCTACTCTCCCAGGAAGTTACCCTCCAAGTACCATCGGCGCGGGCGGGCTTAACTGCCGTGTTCGGAATGGGAACGGGTGTGTCCCCGCCGCCATGGCCACCGGAAACCTGTCGGTCCTCGTTTCCTCGAGAACCCCATAGCGAGCACGAACATCGAAAAACCCAAGCCCTCGGCCGATTAGTACCGGTCGGCTGAACACGTCACCGTGCGTACACCTCCGGCCTATCAACGTGGTCGTCTACCACGGGCCTTACCTGCTTGACGCAGTGGGAACTCTCATCTCGGGGCGAGTTTCGCGCTTAGATGCTTTCAGCGCTTATCTCTTCCGTAGGTCGCCAACCAGCCGTGCCCTTGGCAGGACAACTGGCACACAAGAGCTACGTCCGCTCCGGTCCTCTCGTACTAGGAGCAGCTCCCCTCAAAGTTCCTACGCCCACGGAGGATAGGGACCGAACTGTCTCGCGACGTTCTAAACCCAGCTCGCGTACCGCTTTAATGGGCGAACAGCCCAACCCTTGGGAGGTGCTTCCCCCCCAGGATGCGACGAGCCGACATCGAGGTGCCAAACTCTGCCGTCGATGTGGACTCTTGGGCAGAATAAGCCTGTTATCCCCGGGGTACCTTTTATCCGTTGATCGACCGCGCTTCCACACGCCACGGCCGGGTCACTAAGCCCGACTTTCGTCCCTGCTCGACTTGTTGGTCTCGCAGTCAAGCTCCCTTGTGTCTTTGCACTCGACGCCTGATGGCCAACCAGGCTGAGGGAACCTTTGGGCGCCTCCGTTACTCTTTAGGAGGCGACCGCCCCAGTCAAACTACCCACCTGTCACTGTCCCCGACCCGGATCACGGGCCTAGGTTAGAGTTCCAGCACGCACAGGGTGGTATTTCAACGTTGCCTCCCCAGCAGCTGACGCCACTGGTTCCCAGGCTCCCACCTATCCTACACAATACGTACCGAAACCCAATACCAAGCTGTAGTAAAGGTCCACGGGGTCTTTCCGTCCTTCCGCGGGAAACGAGCATCTTTACTCGTAGTGCAATTTCGCCGGGTCTCCGGTTGAGACAGTAGCCAAGTCGTTACGCCATTCGTGCAGGTCGGAACTTCGTGTGATTCCCCAGTTTCCTGGGGCACAGACTATGCCTTCATCTCGAGATGTTGTTCTCGAGAGCCCGCGTATTGCCACGTCCGTAGATTTGTCACGCCCCCATTCTGCGACGGGGGTGGGACAGTGTCCGTGGCCTCGCTCTTTCGAGCTCAGTCGTTACGGGGTCATGCTCCGATCGCTCGGCGCAGAGGACTTCCCACGGCATTACCCGCCAGGCCAGAAGACCTGGGGAGGGCTTCACCGTTATGAGCGGGGTTGTCTCACGCGGTCACCCACGTGAGGGGCAGTTGTGTCTACCCGACAAGGAATTTCGCTACCTTAGGCAAGATTGTTACTCCGCGACGTGCAGTCCGCGGGGTCAGGTCATTTCTGCCTGACTCCTCATGTCGCCATGAGGGTCGGACTGTATCTTCAACTGACGATCATGCGCTGTCAGTGCCTGGCGTGCAGTCTCTGAGGATCCCGCCTTCGACGGTTTCCTGCTGATTGTCCGCACCGGTCAGATTTTCACTGCCCCGACCGCTCGATGCGAGCGCCTCGGGGCGAGTACTGCCGGATTCTCGGAGTTTCCAGCATATAGCCAGGTTTTGTAACGGCCCTAGAAAGGTTGACCGTTATAGTTCATGTCGGCCCCCATATCGCTATGGGGCATGGACCATATCTTCACCCTGTGGCTTCAACACGGGGGCTCTGCGTATGGCCTCTGAGGATTCTCGGACGCGATTGCCGTGATCGCTGCATCCAACTTCTTTGAAGCTCGCTGGAGCCTGATACGGATCGACGTGCGAGCCTTTCCTGCTGATTGACCGCACCGGTCGGATTGTCACTGCCCATGGTCGCACCCTAGAGACAGGGTGGGACAACCAGGGGCGAGTACCGCCGGATACTCGGTGTTTCCAGCATATAGCAGAGTTTGTTCTCCCAGATTACTCCGAGAGAGCCGCAACGGGTTTACGGCCGCCGTTTACCAGGGCTTAGGTTCAGAGCTTCGCCTTGCGGCTAACCCTTCCCCGTAACCTTCCGGCACCGGGCAGGCGTCACAGCGTATACATGGTCTTACGACTTCGCACGCTGCTGTGTTTTTAGTAAACAGTCGCTTGGCCCTGGTCTCTGCGGCCTCCTCGAGCTCGGGACGCGAAGTCCGTCACTCTACCGAGGCCCCCCTTCTTCCGAAGTTACGGGGGTAATTTGCCGAGTTCCTTAACCAGAGTTCTCCCGATCGCCTTAGTATTCTCTACTTGCCCACCTGAGTCGGTTTGGGGTACGGGCACCGTGTCAGCTCGCTAGAGGTTTTTCTCGGCAGCATGGGATCAGTGACTTCACCTAAAGCGGTTCGGCATCGTGTCTCGGAGTTGTGCCGGGCGGATTTGCCTACCCGACCTCCTACACACTTACCCCAGGACAACCAACGCCTGGGTTCACTTACCCTCCTGCGTCACCCCATTGCTCTCCGCCAGGGCCTGCGCCAGATTCGGCCGAAGCCAGCCTCCGATCAGTTCCCCCTTGGAGTGGGCGCGGACACGGTGGTACAGGAATATCAACCTGTTGTGCATCGACTACGCCTTTCGGCCTCGCCTTAGCTCCCGACTAACCCTGGGCGGATGAGCCTTCCCCAGGAACCCTTGGGCATTCGGCGGAGGGGTTCCTCCCCCCTCTTTCGCTACTCATGCCGGCATTCTCGCTCGACCACGCTCCACGTCGGCTTCCGCCGGCGCTTCACCGCTGAGATCGACGCTCCCCTACCCATCCTGTGTAAACACAGAATGACGCAGCTTCGGTACTGTGCTTGAGCCCCGTTACATTGTCCGCGCGAGATCACTCGACCAGTGAGCTATTACGCACTCTTTCAAGGGTGGCTGCTTCTAAGCCAACCTCCTGGCTGTCTGGGCAATCTCACATCGTTTGCCACTGAGCACAGATTTTGGGACCTTAGCTGGCGTTCTGGGCTGTTTCCCTTTCGACCATGAAGCTTAGCCCCCATGGTCTCACTGCCGCGCTCTGGAGTACCGGCATTCGGAGTTTGGCTGATTTCGGTAACCTTGTAGGGCCCCTAGACCATCCAGTGCTCTACCTCCGGTACTGAACACGCGACGCTGCACCTAAATGCATTTCGGGGAGAACCAGCTATCACCAGGTTTGCTTGGCCTTTCACCCCTATCCACAGGTCATCCCCGCCGTTTTCAACCGACGTGGGTTCGGCCCTCCACGAGGTCTTACCCTCGCTTCAGCCTGCCCATGGATAGATCACCTGGCTTCGGGTCTACAGCCCGCGACTGAACGCCCTGTTCAGACTCGCTTTCGCTCCGGCTCCCCCTCTCGGGTTAACCTTGCCACGGACCATAACTCGCCGGCTCATTCTTCAAAAGGCACGCCATCGCGGCCGTAGGGCGAACCCTACGACGACGCTTTGACTGCTTGTAAACCAACGGTTTCAGGTTCTATTTCACTCCCCTCCCGGGGTTCTTTTCACCCTTCCCTCACGGTACTCGTGCGCTATCGGTCGCCAGCTTGTACTTAGCCTTACGAGGTGGTCCTCGCAGATTCACGCGGGCTTTCCCGGATCCCGCGATACTCGGGAGACGTTCGAGAGGCAGATCGTTTTCGCGTACGCGGCTCTTACGCTCTGTGGCCCGGCTTTCCAGACCGGTTCTGCTAACGATCAGCTTGGTAACTCTCTGGAAGCGCTGCCGCACTTCCTGAACGTTCCCACGACCCCGCTGCCGCATGGCCGGCAGGCTGTAACACGACAGCGGTTTAGGCTCTTCCCGTTTCGCTCGCCGCTACTCAGGGAGTCGCAATTGCTTTCTTTTCCTCGGGGTACTGAGATGTTTCAATTCCCCCGGTTCCCTCCTCCTGCCCTATGTGTTCAGGCAGGGGTGACTGGGCATGACCCCAGCCGGGTTTCCCCATTCGGAGATCCACGGGTCGAAGCCTGTTAGGCGGCTCT
>Ga0247727_10000030_pt1:0-147500 | contig 292456 bp, 282 predicted proteins | sample WisWelCaveWW1625_FD_202498 | JGI IMG/M metagenome (GOLD analysis project Ga0247727, IMG submission 202498) | Biofilm microbial communities from Wishing Well Cave, Virginia, United States - WW16-25 | ecosystem: Environmental > Aquatic > Deep subsurface > Groundwater > Cave microbial... | reverse complement strand
ACGCGACCGTCGTAGTCGGCCGCGCCGAGCCCGTCGTCGGTGCTGACGACCTCGCCATCGACCCGAACCGCCCCCTCGGCGAGCTTCCGTTGGGCCTCCCTCGCCGAGGCGGCGAGGCCTGCGAGGGTCAGCAACCGGCTGAGCCGGATCTGTCCCTCCTCGTCGACGTGCCCGGGCAGGATCTGGAACTCGGGGATGTCGCTCGGCGCCTCCCGCTCGCGAAAGACGCGATTGAACTCCGCCTCAGCTGCCGCTCCGGCCCCCTCGCCGTGGTAGAGATCGCAGACCGCCTTGGCGAGCAGCCGCTTGGCGTCGTTCGGATGGAGCTCTTTCGAAGTCAGGGCGGCGGTGACCTCCTCGATCCGAGCGGGATCCCAACCGGTCGTGTGCTCCAGGTAACTGGGGAGGAGCGAGTCCGGGATCGACATCAGCTTGCCGAACTGCTCCGCCGCCGGTTCGGCGATCCCGACGTAGTTGCCGAGCGACTTGCTCATCTTGGGTCCGCCCGAGAGCCCCTCGAGCAATGGCGTGGTGAGCACGACCTGTGGATCCTGGCCGTCGGCGACCTGGAGATCGCGGCCGACGAGCAGGTTGAACAACTGGTCGGTGCCGCCCAGCTCCACGTCGGCTCGCACCATCACCGAGTCGTAGCCCTGGAAGAGCGGGTACAAGAACTCCGTGATCGAGATCGGGCTGCCCTCGGCGTAACGGCGTGCGAAGTCGTTGCGCCCGAGCATCTGCGCGACGGTGGCCTGCCCGGTGAGGCGCACGACGCCGTCGACACCGAGCGATCCGAGCCATTCGGAGTTGCGCCGGATCTCGAGCCGGTCGGCATCGAGGATGCGCTGCACCTGCTCGAGGTAACCGGCCGCATGCTCCTCGACGTCTTCCTTTGCGAGCACCGGCCGGGTCGCCGACCGCTCGGATGGATCGCCGACCAACGCGGTGAAGTCGCCGATGATCAGCACCGCGGTATGCCCGTGGTCCTGGAACTGGCGCAGCTTGCGCAGCACGACGGCGAAGCCCAGATGGATGTCGGAGGCCGTCGGATCGATCCCCAGCTTGACGCGCAGCCCGCCACCCCGGTGGAGCTTCCGCTGGAGCTCCGGCATCGAAATGACGTCGACAGCCCCCTGGATCAGGGCTCCCAGCTGGTCGTCGGCCCGAACACTCACGGCGGGACGGACGCTAGCCAAACGCCGCACACCCCCAGTGCCACCATTGCGAACCCTTCCTCCAGGTATCCCCGGCTTCCTTCGGCGTTGCCCATGGGGAAGAATGTTGCCGATGTGACTCATGTGCCTCATGAGACCGGCGGCCGCATGCCGGCCCGGTTGCGCGTCTGCGCGGCCGGGCTGAGCCTGCTCGCGAGCGCGTGCAGCTACACCGCCGCGCTCGACCCGGTCCCGCTCGACCCCGATCAGAGCAGCCGCATCCTGGCCGGCGACGGCACATTGCTCGCTCGCCTCGATCTCGGCGAGCACCGCGAGGCCGTCGCGCTGTCCGACATGGCGCCCGAGCTCGCCGCCGCGGTCGTCGCGATCGAGGACCATCGCTTCTTCGACCATGACGGTGTGGATCTCAACGCTGTCGGGCGCGCGCTGCGCGAGAACGTCGAGCAGGGCGCGGTCGTCGAGGGTGGATCGACCATCACCCAGCAGTACGTCCGGAACGTGCTGCTCACCCGCGAGCGGACGGTGCACCGCAAGCTGCGCGAAGCCGTGCTCGCGATCCAGCTCGAGCGGAACTACTCGAAGGAGGAGATCCTCGAGCGCTACCTCAACGAGGTCTATTTCGGGAACGGCGCCTATGGCGCCCAAGCTGCGTCGGACCGCTACTTCGCGAAGCCGGCGGCCGAGCTCACCTTGCCGGACGCCGCGCTGTTGGCGGGCCTGCTCCGAGCGCCCAGCGACTACGACCCGTTCGCGCATCCCGATCTCGCCCGGAGTCGACGCAACGACGTCCTCGACGCGATGGCTCGTTACGGCGAGGCTCGCCCGGCCGACGTGGACGTTGCCAAGCGCGCCCCGCTCGGGCTGTCGGGCGCGCACTGGAGCCGCAACACCACCGCCCCCTACTTCGTCGACGCTGTCAAGCGCTGGTTCCTCGCCAGCCCGGCATTCGGGGCGTCGGAGGCCGAGCGCGAGCACCTCCTCTATCAGGGGGGCCTGCGCATCGAGACGACGCTCGATCTCCGGCGCCAGCTGCTCGCGGAGGCCGCAGTACGCGAGGTGTTGACGGACCCCGACGACCCCGCCGCAGCGCTCGTGTCGATCGACCCCGAGAATCGCCACGTCGTCGCCTACGTCGGTGGCCACGACTATTGGGGCGACGAGCGGTGGGCGAAGTTCGATCTCGCCGGCCAGGCGAAACGCCCGACCGGCTCGACGTTCAAGCCGTTCGTGCTCACCGCCGCGCTCGAGAGTGGGATCCCACTCGACGCGACCTATGCGGCGCCGTCGCAGATCACCATTCCGGTCGTCGGACAGGAGCCGTGGACCGTGCACAACTACGACGAACGCGGGTACGGGCGGCTCGACCTTCTCGACGCGACGGTGAACTCGGTCAACACGGTCTTCGCCCAGCTGATCATGGATGTCACGCCGCAGGCGGCGGTCGACGTGGCCGCGGCGGCCGGCGTGCGCTCGACGCTGCGCCCGTATCCGTCGGCGACCCTCGGGTCGAACGAGGCGAGCGTCGTCGATGTCGCGTCCGCGTACGCGACCTTCGCGGCCGACGGCCTCTACGGCGACCCGGTCTTCGTGACGAAGGTGGTGGACCCGGCAGGCACGGTCCTGTTCGAAGAGTCGCCGCGCAGGGCTCGCGTGCTGCCGGCCACGACGGTGCGCAGGGTGAACCACGTGCTCGAGCAGGTTGTCACACGTGGCACCGGCTACGAGGCGCGCATCGGCCGGCCCGTCGCCGGCAAGACCGGCACCGGCGAAGACTTCAAGGACGCGTGGTTCGTGGGTTCGACACCCCAGCTCACGACCGCCGTGTGGGTGGGCTTCGTCGATCCGCAGCCGATGCTGCCGCCGCGCACGCGCGAGCGGATCACGGGCGGCGCCTGGCCCGCACGCGTCTTCGCGCGGTACATGACAGACGCGCTCGCCGACGTGTCGAAGGAGTCGTTCCCGCTCCCCGAAGCCACCCCGGAGCAACCCGACGACGCGCTCACCCCCGAAGCTCCGATCGCAGACGTCGTGCGGATGCCGGTCGAGACCGCGACCGACATCCTCGAAGACGCCGGCTACGCCGTTGCCGTCGTCGATGTTGCCAGCCGCCGGTACCCGCCAGGCACCGTGCTCGCGCAGTCGCCACAGGCGAATACCGCGGTGGCTGCAGGAACCACGGTCACGTTGACCGTCGCGAACGGACCTCCGCGGACGATGCCGGCACCCGACCTCCTCGGCCTGCTGGGTGACGAGGCGCTCTACGCCGGCGCCGCGAACGGCGTTCGGGTCGAGTTCATCACCGAGCTCGAGCCGCCGCCGAACGATCCGGCCCGTGCGGGTCGGATCTGGAAGCAGACGCCCGGCGCCGCGGTGCGGGTCGACGAGGGGTCGACCGTGACCGTGTGGATCAACCCCGTCGGCTGACGTGGGGATCGCCAGCGACGGCGAACCGCAGCGCAAGATCGTCGCCCTTCCCCGGTGCGAGCCCGACGCGTCTCGTCACCGAGATGTCGCCGGGCGCGAAGCCGTCGTCGGCGATTCCGAGCACGCCCCGCGTCAGGTCCGCGCCGTCATGCGCCCGGTCGAGACCAAACGCTCGCGCGAGGTTCGCGGGTCCACGCAGCAGGTCCAGCTCGCGGCTCGCGGTCGGGCGCCGTTCTCGCATCACGTCGAGACCCTCGACCGGACATGCCGCGCGGAGCAACACAGCGTGCGGGGTCGTCCCCGGACCGCACACCGCGTTCGCGCACCAGTGCATGCCATAGGTGAAGTACACGTACAGCAGACCGGGGCGGGAGAACATCGTCGCGTTGCGCGCGGTGCGCCCCCGAAACGCGTGGCTTCCCGGATCATCGGCGCCCCGGTATGCCTCCACCTCGACGAGGCGCGCGGCGAGGCGGCCGTGCTCGTGGTCGAGCACGAGCAGCTTTCCGAGCAGCTCCGGCGCGACCTCGACCGCGTCGCGGTCGTAGAAGGTCCGGCGCAGCCGGCGACGGCGCGCCGCGCGAGGCGGACCGTGCGTCAACGCGTCAACGCGCCAGCCGCGCCCGGCGATCCGCCAGCCGGTCGCGCGCCACGACGAGCTGCTTGGCAACCGCATCGGGTCCGGCGCCGCCGGCCGTCGTGCGTCGATGCACCGGCGCGCCCGGTGCCAGCAAGCGCACGGCGTCGGGACCGAGATCGGGATGCGTCTCGACGAGCTCCTCGAGCGGTACGCCCCGCTCGAGCGCTTGGCGGACCACCGCGCCGACCGTCGCATGCGCATCACGGAACGGAACCCCCCGGGAAACGAGCCACTCGGCGACATCGGTCGCCGCCATCGTTGGCGCGCTCGCAGCGGCAGCCGCGCGCTCGTCGAGGAACGTCGCGGTCTCGAGCAGTCCGGTGAGCGCGACGAGCGCGCGCGAGCACTGATCGAACGCGTCGAAGAGCGGCTCCTTGTCCTCCTGGAGGTCGCGGTTGTACGACAGCGGAAGGCCCTTCAACGTCGCCAGAAAGCCCGCGAGGCTGCCGATGAGCCGTCCGGCCTTCGCCCGCGCGAGCTCGGCGATGTCGGGGTTCTTCTTGTGCGGCAGCATCGAGCTCCCGGTGCTGTACGCGTCGGCGAGCCGCAGGAAGCCGAACTCGTCGCTCGTCCAGAGCACGACCTCCTCACCCATGCGCGACAGGTGGACCTGGGTCATCGCGAGCACGAAGAGCGCCTCGGCGACGAAGTCCCGATCGCCCACGGCGTCGAGGCTGTTCTCGAACGTGCGTGCGAAGCCGAGGTCGGCGGCCGTTGCGGCCGGATCCAGCGGCAGCGACGAACCGGCGAGCGCACCCGCGCCGAGCGGGGAGACGTCGGCTCGCACGAGCGCGTCGGCCAGCCGGTCGACGTCGCGATCGAGCGCCCAGAAATGCGCGAGCAGGTGATGCGCCAGCAACACCGGCTGCGCCCGCTGTAGGTGCGTGTAACCCGGGAGGTAGACGTCTCCCGCTTCCTCCGCCCTGCGGACCAGCACGTCTTGCAGGTCGACGATCCGCCGCCCGACCTCGCGCCCAGCGTCGCGCCACCAGAGGCGCACATCGGTGGCAATCTGGTCGTTGCGACTGCGCCCGGTGTGCAGTTTGGCGCCGGCGGGTCCGGCCAGTTGGGTGACACGCCGCTCGACCGCGGTGTGCACGTCTTCGTCGGTCGCGACGAACGTGAACGCGCCGTCGGCGAACTCGCCCTCGACGGTGTCGAGCGCGAGCAGGATCGCGTCGCGTTCGCCCTCGGTCACGATCCGTTGCTTGGCGAGCATCCGCACGTGCGCTCGCGAGCCGGCAATGTCGTGTGCGGCGAGCCGACGGTCGAAGCTCAGGCTCTCCGTGAACGCCATCAACGCGTCGGACGGCGGCTCACCGAACCGGCCGTGCCAAAGCGTCTTGTCGTGTTCGTTCATCGCGCGCCCGGACCCTGCCGTCGCGACCAGGTCTCGACGCTCAGACCCCAGAGCCGCACGAAGCCGGCGCTGTCCTCGTGCCGGAAGGCGTCGCCGGTGTCGTAGGTCGCGAGGTCATGGTCGTACAGGCCGCGCGGCGCGCGGCGGCCGACACCCGAGCAGCGGCCGGGTTCGAGGCGCAGCCGGACCTCACCGGTCACGTGCTCCTGTGTGCTGTCGACGAAGGCCTGGAGCGCGGCCATGAGCGGAGAGTGCCAGAGCCCGTCGTAGATCAACTCTGCAATGCGGATCTCGATGCGCTGCTTCTCGCGTGCCACGTCGCGCTCGAGGCAGACCCCTTCGAGGTCCTGATGCGCGGTGATGAGTGCAAGCGACGCCGGGCACTCGTACACCTCGCGGCTCTTGATCCCGACGCGACGGTTCTCGACCATGTCGATCCGGCCGTAGCCGTAGCTGCCGGCCGCGCTCCCCACATACTCGATGATGTTCACGAAGGCGAGCCGCTCGCCGTCGACGCTGACGGGAACACCCCTGTCGAACCCGACGACCAACTCGCGCGGTTCGGGCGGCGCCTGCTTGGGGTTGACCGTGAGGGTGAAGGGCTCCTCGGGAGGCGAGCTCCAAGGGTTCTCGAGCACGCCGCATTCGATCGCTCGGCCCCACATGTTCTCATCGATCGAGTAGATCTTCTCCTTGCTCGCCTCGATCGGGATCTGCCACTGGCGCGCCAGATCGACGCACTCCGCACGGCTCAGACCCCAACTGCGCGTTGGCGCGTAGACCTCGAGGTCGGGCGCGAGCGCACGCGCCGATACCTCGAAACGCACCTGGTCGTTTCCCTTCCCCGTACAACCGTGACCGACGCCGTCAGCCTGATGGCGGCGAGCCGACGCCACGAGGTGCTCCACGATGATCGGGCGGCTCAACGCGGAGACGAGTGGGTACTTACCCTCGTACAGCGCGTTCGCCTTCAGGGCGTGCGAAAGGAACCGCTCGGCGAACTCCTCGCGCGCATCGACGATATCGATGCCGAGTGCGCCGGCCGCGAGCGCACGCGCCCGAAGGATCTCGTGGTCTCCCTCCTGCATCTGGCCGACGTCGACCGCGCAGCAGACCACGTCCAGGTCCCACTCGTCGCGCATCCAACGCACCGCGATCGAGGTGTCGAGCCCTCCTGAATACGCAAGCACCACCGTCTTGTTGCCCACATCACTCCCCTGGATCGTTCAGAGGCCGGCGAGGTCCGCGAGCTTGGCTGCAACCTGCGCGCCGCCGACCGCCTCCGCACACACCAACAGGATCGTGTCGTCGCCGGCCACCGTACCGAGCACACCGGGATACGCAGAACGGTCGATCGCTGACGCCACGACGTGCGCACTGCCCGGCGGTGTGCGCAGGACCACCAGGTTCGCGCTGTGCGCGACCTCCACCACGAACTCCCCCATCAGCCGGCGCAGATGATCGTCGCTGCGGTCGGCGCGTTCCTTTGCGTACTCCGGAATCGCATACGCCATGGCACCCCCTGGAATACGAACCTTGACCGCACCCAACTCCTCCAGGTCGCGCGACAGCGTCGCCTGTGTCGCGACCACGCCGTCGGCCTCGAGGAGCTGCAGGAGCTGCGCCTGACTCGACACCGGTTGCGACTCCAGCAACCGCAAGATCCGGTGCTGCCGCTGCGGCTTTCCGAGGGTAGCCATCACCCTCCCACCCGACTCTGGGGGCCTGAGGTGCGTTCGAGAAGGTCGACGAGCAGGGCGCGGAAGGCGTCCATGCGGTGCGCTGCCTGCGGCCAGACGAGCGACCGGGGGCCGTCGATCACCTCCGCGCTCACCTCCTCGCCACGGTGAGCAGGGAGGCAGTGCAAGAACACCGCGTCGGGAAGTGCGGCATCCATCAATGTCGCATCGACCGTGTAGCCGGCGAACGCGAGTCGCCGCGCCGCTGACTCCTCCTCCTGCCCCATCGATGTCCACACGTCGGTGTAGACGGCGTCCGCGTCGCGCACCGCCTCGTAGGGATCGGCAAGCAGCTCGACGATGCCGCCGAGGTCGCGCGCGCGCTCGGCAACTTCGTCGGAGAGCTCGTAGCCCTCGGGTGAGGCGACGACGAACTCGATCCCCGTGAACGCGCACGCCAGAGCGAGCGATGCCGCGACGTTGTTGCCGTCGCCGATATACGCAAGCCGTCGTCCTTCGAGCTTGTCGAAGTGTTCGGCCAGGGTGATGAGGTCGGCGAGCGCCTGGCAGGGGTGCGCGGCGTCGGAGAGCAGGTTGACCACTGGAATCTCGACGACCGCGGCCATGCGCTCGAGCGTCGAGTGGGAGTACGTGCGCGCCGCCAGCGCCGCGCAGTATCCGGCGAGGGTGCGCGCCACGTCCTCGACCGTCTCGCGCGTATCGAGTCCGACTTCCTCCGGCCGGATGTAGACGGGATGACCACCGAGCGTCACGACGCCCATCTCGCTGCTCGTACGTGTACGTGCCGAGGGCTTCTCGAAGAGGAGCGCGACCCCCTTGCCTGCGAGCGGCTTCGGTACCGAAGAAGGTGTCGCCTTCCATTCGCGCGCTCGATCGATGAGCTGCAGCACCCGCGCCGGATCGAGGTCGTCGATCTCGAGCAGGTTGCGCGTCATCGATCTTCCCCGGCCAAGACGTCCGCCACGATCGCGGCTGCCTCCGCGACCTCACCCTCGGAAACCGTCAGCGGCGGCGCGAATCGCAGTGCCGTTGGCGTGACCGCGTTCGCGACGAGCCCGGCGTCGAGCAGCCGAGCGTTTGCAGACTTGGCGTCGGCCGCCGGCCCGAGCTCCGCGGCGAGCAAGAGCCCTCGGCCTCGAACGTCGACGACCGCCGGGATCGCCAGCAGCGCATCGGCGAGCTGCGCGCCCCGTGTGCGCGCGCGGTGCGGCGCGTCGATTCGCTCGAGCTCGGCCAGCACCGCGAGCGCGGCGCGAGCCGCGAGCGGCTGCCCCGCGTAGGTCGACCCGTGGTCGCCGGGATGGAACGCGCTCGCGACCTCGGCGCGCGCCCAGCAGGCGCCGATCGGCATTCCGTTGCCGAGGGCCTTCGCGAGCGTCACGACGTCGGGCCGGATGCCGGCGTGTTCGAACCCGAACCAGGTACCGGTGCGTCCGAGACCGGTCTGGATCTCATCGATGATCAGGAGCACCTCGCGCTCATCGCAACATCGACGTAGCCCGCGCAGGTAGTCGCGATCGGCCGCGACGACGCCACCTTCTCCCTGGATCGTTTCGATGATCACCGCAGCGACGCGCCCGTCGAGCGCGGCATCGAGCGCGCCGAGATCTCCATACGCGACATGGCGGAATCCGGCGGGCAGCGGTTGGAATGCTTCGTGCAGCTGCGGTTTCCCGGTCGCCGCGAGTGTCGCGAGCGTCCGGCCGTGAAATCCGCCGAGCATGCCGACCACGTGAAAGCGCTCGGGTCCGAAGTTCGTCTGCCCCCACTTTCGAGCGAGCTTGATGGCGCATTCGTTGGCCTCGGCGCCGCTGTTCGTGAAGAAGAGCCGGCCCCCACCACCGAGCAGGCCGTCGAGCTGCGCGGCGAGGCGCGGCTGGAGATCGTTCAGGAAGAGGTTCGACACGTGGAGCAGCGTGCGGGCCTGATCGGCGATCGCGTCCGCGACCGCGGGATGCGAGTGTCCGAGCGAGGTGACCGCGAGGCCGGACAGGAAGTCGAGATACCGTCGACCATTGACGTCGAACAGCTCGGTGCCGCTGCCCCGCACGAACGCGACCGGTGCCCTCCCGAACACGCTCATGTGATGCGCGTCGTCGAGCGCGACCAGCTCGGGGTAGGTGATCATCGCTCCACCATCGTCCCGATGCCTTCGCGGGTGAAGAACTCGAGCAGCAGCACATGCGGCAAGCGGCCGTCGAGGACGTGGGCCCGGTGAACGCCGTTGCGCAGGGCGCTGATACAGCTCTCGATCTTGGGAATCATGCCCTCGCGGATGACGCCCGAAGCCAGCAGCTCGGCGAGCCGATCCACCTGAACGCGCGCCAGCAGCGAGCTCTCGTCCGGCCATCGTTCGTAGATTCCGGCGACATCGGTCAGGTAGACGAGCTTCTCTGCGCCAAGCGCGGCGGCGATGGCACCGGCGACCGTGTCGGCGTTGACGTTGTACGCCTGGCCGGAGTCGTCGACGCCGACGGTTGCGATGACCGGGATCAGCTCCTCGTTCACGAGCCGATGCACGATCGTGGGGTCGATCGCGCGCACGTCGCCCACGAAGCCGAGTTGCGGATCGCGCATCTCGACGCGGATGAGCCCGGCGTCTTCACCGGACAGCCCGACCGCGTACGAACCATGCCGGTTGATGGCCGCGACGATCTCGCGGTTCACCTTGCCGACGAGCGCCATACGGACGATGTCGACGGTCTCGCCATCGGTGACGCGGCGGCCGTCGACGAAGGTCGGCTCCTTGCCGAGGCGGCGCATCAGGTCGGTGATCTGCGGCCCGCCGCCGTGCACGACGACCGGATTCATTCCCACGAGCCGCATGAGCACGACGTCCGCTGCGAACAGCTCGGAGAGGTCTGGCGTGGCCATCGCATGACCGCCGTACTTGATCACCACGGTCTTGCCGGTGAACTCGCGGATGTACGGCAAGGCCTCGGAGAGCACCGACGCCTTCTCGGCCGCAGTCGCGAATCGCCGGTCGACCTCTGGCAAGGCGGCGAAGGTGCTCACGACGTCCTCATGTTCTCATCGATGTAGGCGTGGCTGAGGTCGGTCGTCAGGAAGGTCGCGGCACCATGGCCGAGCTTCAGGTCCGCGACGATCGCGATGTCGTGCTCACGCATGGCCGCTGCGAGCGCCCGGTCGTCGTGGGCACATCCGACGCCATCTCGGCAAACGGTGATGCCGTTGTAGGCGATGTCGACGCCCTCGGGGTCGAGATGCGCACCGCTGGCACCGAGTTCCGACAGGACCCTCCCCCAGTATGGGTCCCCACCGTGGATCGAGCATTGCACGAGCTGGCTACGGCTCACCGCGCGTGCCGCGATCTGTGCGTCGGCCATCGAGCGGGCTCCCTTCACGGTGATCCTCGCGAGGCGAGTCGCTCCCTCCGCGTCGCGCGCCATCATCTCGGCGAGGCTGGCGCATACGTCGCCGACCGCGGCGGCGAACCGACCGTAGACCTCGCCGGAGTCGACACCGATCGTCGCGCCACCGACGGCGCCGTTGGCGAGCAACAGCACTGTGTCGTTCGTACTGCGAGAGCCGTCGATGTCGAGCCGGTCGAAGCTCGCCCCAACCGCGCCCGTGAGCGCGACTTCGAGCGCCGTGCGGTCGACGGGCGCGTCGGTGGTCAGCACCGCGAGCATCGTCGCCATCGCGGGCGACAGCATCGCTGCGCCCTTCGCCATCCCGCCGACCGTGGCGCGGGCGCCGGTCGCGGTCTCGAATCGAGCCATCGCCTCCTTGCGCCGAGTGTCGGTCGTGAGAATGCTCTCGTTCGCCTGGCTCCCCGCCTCCACGGTCGCGCCCAGGCTGGGCACGAGGGCCGGGATGCCGGATTCCAACGCGGGCATCGGCATCGGGATCCCGATCAGGCCGGTGGAGCACACGAGCACGTCGTCGATCGTGGTTCCCAAGGCCTTGGCCGACAGTTCACACATGCGGCGCGCGTCGGCGCGACCCTGCTCGCCCGTCGCGGCGTTCGCGTTACCGGAGTTGAGCACGACGGCCGCCGCACGACCGTCGGACAAGTGCTCGCGTGAGACACGCACCGGACCGGCCTGCACGAGGTTCGAGGTGAACACACCGGCGGCCGGCACCGCAGAGCGGTCGGCCGTCGCGACGATCGCGAGGTCGGGCCGGCCCGAGGGCTTGATACCGCACGCGGCGCCGGCCGCGACGAATCCTTGGGCAGCGGTGACGGACATGGTTCCCCCTCAGGGTGCCAACCCGAGACGCGGCAGGCCGAGTGCTTCGGGCAGGTCGAGAACGACGTTGGCGCACTGGATCGCCTGGCCCGACGCGCCCTTGACGAGGTTGTCGAGGCAGGCCAGGGCGATCACGGTGTCGGTGCGGCTGTCGTACCGAGCTGTGAGGTGCACGCTGTTCGACCCCAGCGTCGCCTTCGTGCCCGATGGCTCGTCGGTGACCACGACGAAGGGCTCGGCGGCGTAGCGGTCGCGAGCGCAACGCAGCAGCGATTCGCTGGTCAGACCGGCGCGCGCGGGCCGTGCGTAGCAGGTGGCGAGGATCCCGCGTGTCATGGGGACGAGGTGCGGGGTGAAGAGCAGGGTGACGTCTCGGCCCGCGACCGTGCCGAGCACAAGCTCCATCTCTGCAGTATGGCGGTGGTTCAACAGACCGTACGCGCTGACGTTCTGGTCGACCTCGGCGAACATGCTGGTTGCCGAGAGCGCCCTCCCCGCCCCCGAGACCCCGGAGGCACAATCCGCGATGAGGCCGTACAGCTCGATGGCGCCGTCGGCCACCAGTGGCGCGAGCGCGAGGCTCACGGCGGTCACGTAGCAGCCCGGTACCGCGACGTGCCGCGCGCCGCGCAGCTCGTCGCGGCACAGCTCGACGAGACCGAACGTGAACTGGTCGAGCAGCTCGGGGCAGGCATGGGCGTGCCCGTACCACTTTTCGTACGTGCTCGACGCCAGCCGGAAGTCGGCGCCGAGATCGATCACGTGTCCGACGTTGTCGACCAGCTCCGGGAGCAGCTTCTGGCTCTCGCCGTGCGGCAGCGCGCAGAAGAGCACGTCGAGACCCCCAAGCTCGGCCGGATCGGGTTGGCCGTAGCGCAAGTCGCCGTACACGGCGGCAAGCGAGGGGTAGAGGTCGCCGACCCGGACGCCAGCGTTCGACGACGCGGCCAGCGCAACGACGTCGAGATGGGGATGGTCGGCAAGGAGGCGCAGCAGCTCCGCCCCGATGTACCCGGAGGCGCCCAGCACACCGACCCGATACCTCGGATCGGCGGCCTGACGAGGCCGCCCGGCGACCGCAGTGCTATGCGTCATGATCTGTACTATACAGCACAGTGAATACCTCTCGAACTCCGCTTGCCGCGATCCGTGCCGGTACTGCGCTCGGGCCGTTCACGCTCGAGTTGTCCGCTGCCGCCAACGAGCGCTACTGGCGCGCGGCAGGGCTCACCCACCCGAGCCTCGTCGGCGGTGCTCTCTACCCACTGATCGCGGCCAACGTGACCGTCCTGACCTGGCTGGAACGCTGCGCTGAACCGATGATCCAGACCCGGCAGCGCCTCTGGGTCCATGATCGCGCCGCGGTGCCCGCGCGACTCACTGCGGTTGGATCGGTGACGTCGCGTGAAGTTCGTCGCCAACGCGATCACCTCACGTTGCGGGTCGACATCACGCAGAGCGAACGACCGTTGTGGACGAGCGAAGTCGGTTTCACGCCGGCCGCGACCCTCGGGATCGCGACGCGAGATCGCCCCGATCGCGCGTCGGGTCCGGAAGCCGGTGTATCGGCGAGCCCGCGCGCAGAGAGCCCGCGACTCCCGGGAGAAGTACGGCGCTTCACGATCAGCGACGACCTCATCCGCTCCTACTCGCGGCGGGGCAACTATCACAGCGACGCGCGGACCGCCGAGCAGCTCGGGCTCCCCGGGCTCGTCGCGCAGGGCACACAGGCGTGCGGAACCGCTTACGGGATGCTGCTGGATGCCTGGGGCGAGCGGGTCCTCGCCGGCGGTGCACTCGACCTGCGCTTCGTCGGCATGGTGCTGGGCGGCGACGAGGTCGCGACGACGGTCGCGATGCACCTCGACCAAGCGAGGATCGAGGTCTGGAACACCACGCGCGACCGGCTCGCTGCCGTCGGCACCGCCACTCGGTAGGGTCCGGTCGCGATGGCGGCCGAGCAGATCCGGGTTTCTCGCTCGTTGCGCCGAGGCCTGCTGGCGTACCTCGCCGTGCTCCTCGCCGTCGGTTTCACGTCGAGCGAGCTCTGGCCGCTGTCGAGCTTCCACCTCTTCAGCGGCCGCCAGCACGAGTTCCGCCGGGCCTACGCGGTGCAGGCGGTGCTCCCGGACGGGAGCGAGCAAGGGATCTCGTTCAACACACTCCCCGTGGGTCTTCGCCACACGCAGCGCCAGATCAGCGACTTCGCTGAGTGGTCGCAGTCACGTCGCGACGAGTCTTGCGACGAGTGGATCGAAGCGATTCGGGCAGAGGGAACGCCGGCTCGCTTCATCCGCATCTACTGGGCGAAATACGAGATGAAGACGTCGCGCCGCGTCACGGCAGCGCTCCGGTACGTCTGCGGCAGCGATCGCCCGCCGGAGTCTTCGGAGCCGGCATGAGCCAGCGGACATCCACCATGAGCCAGGCGGCATGATGAGTCGCGTACGAACGTGGGTACACCGCGCCGACCGGTGGTTCATCGCTCCGGAACCCGAACGGCGTCTTGCCATTGTCCTGACCCTCTTCTCGGTCGCGCTGGCGATCCGGATCGCACTCTCGCCGTTCGCCTCGATGGCCGAGATACCGGCAATCCAGTTCGACCCGCCGATCTTCCTGCTCTGGCTGTCGTCGCCGCCGCCGGTCTGGGCCATCGTCGTGCTCCAGGCGATCGGTGTCGCCGCCGGGTTGTGCTTCGCCGCGCGGCAACGGCCGCACGCGGCCTTCGTGGTCGCGTGGCTCGCGCTGCTCCTGCTCGCCGGTCTGCGCGCGAGCCGCGGCAAGATCATGCATCCCGACACCATGATCCTGCTCGCGTGCGTGCCGCTCCTGTTCGCGCCGCGAGATACCCGTCGCTCTGGGAGCCGTGTCGGAGCGCGGTACGGGCTCCCCCTGCGGACCAGCATGGCCGTCGTCGCGATCATCTACTTCCTCACCGGTTATCAGAAACTGGCGACGAGTGGGATCGCCTGGGTGACGTCCGACAACCTGCGCTGGGTGATGTACCGAGCGACGAACATCTACTCCGGACACGCACCAGGGGTCGCTCGCTGGGTCGCCGACCGCGCTTGGCTCTGCACGTTGATCGCGCTGTCGACGATCCTGTTCGAGTGCGGAGCTCCGCTCACGCTCGCGTTCCGACGGCTCCGACCACTGCTCCCGATCGCGGCGACGGGGTTCCACACGATGATCTGGTTCTTCTACGGCCTCGACTACTCCATGTGGATCGCGAGCACGTGGATCCTGTTCATCGAGTGGGACACCGTCGTCGATCGATTGCGACGCCGTGTCGTGAGATCGAGGATCACGGCATTCGTTCCTCCAGTTGTTCACGTACGACCACCGGAATCTCGACTGAGGTGTTGTCGCCGGGCTTGACCGCGCAGTAGGTGATCGTCGCGGTACAACACGATCGCTCGTCGATCCGCGCTGTGTACCGTAAGTCGAAGCTCTTGGTGCCGAGTCTCGTAGGCTCCACCGTGACCGAGATCCACTCGTCGAAGTGTGCCGGGCCCTGCCATTCAAGTACCGCCCTCACGAGCATCACGTCGAACTGCTTGATCCAGAAGTCGGGTCCGAGCTCGAGCGACTCCATGAAGCGAGTGCAGCTGTCGTCGAAATATGTCATCCAGTGTGCGTTGAACACGACACCTTGGCCGTCGATCTCGGCGTACCGGACACGCACACGATGGACGAAGGCTTGGTGCACCGGGCGATTCATCCGCGCAGCGACGCGCCGTGCTCGGTGACGACCGCGTCGATGATCGCTCGGCGGAGCGGCGCGACGTCCCCGTCCGTGAGCGTCCGGTCGAGCGCGCGGAAGCGGAGTGCGTAACCGAGACTTCGGCGCCCTGCTCCGAGCTGCTCCGACCGGAAGTCGTCGAACAAGCGCACCGCCTCGAGCAACGGGCCGCCGGATCGCCGGACCGTCGCCGCGACCGCCGCAGCCGGAACGGTGTCGTCGACCGCGAACGCGAGGTCGATGTTCACGGGCGGGTACGACGACAAGGCGCGGAAGTGCGGACTGCGACGCGTCCCGGCGCCGACGCGGTCGATGTCGAGCTCGAACACGATCGCCGCTTCGAGGCCGTAGCGAGCGGCGACGTCGGGCGCGACCTCGCCGACGATGCCGGCCTCCTCGCCGTCGACGGTGATGGTCGCCGCCCGACCAGGGTGCAGCCCCGGTGGCGAGGCGGCGACCATGGCGAGCGATTCGAGGCGTAGCGCGTCGCCGATCGCCTCGAGCGCATCGATGACGTCACCGACGCCGACGGGGCGGTCGGGCTCGCGGGGTGCGCGCGGCCTCACGCCGGTCATCACCGCGCCCACCATCGTGCGCTCGTGGGGTAACAGCGCGTCGACCGGCGGGGGGCCGAACACCGTGCCCAACTCGAAGAGCGCGATGTCGAGCTCGCCGCGCGCCGCGTTGGCGCCGGCCGCGCGCAAGAGCCCGGGGCGCAAGCTCGGGCGGAGCACCGACTCCTCGGCCCGCAGCGGGTTCGCAACACGGACGACCGCCGGGCTCGGGCGTTCCGCGCCATCACCTGCGTTGCCGAGCCCGGCCTTCGTGAGATCGGCAGGGGCGATGAGTGGCATCGTCATACCCTCGCAGAAACCGGCACCGACAAGCGTGTCCGCCACGAGCCGTCGCTCTCGCTGCGCGCCGGTCAGGCGACCGACCGACCCGGCTGGCGCCGCCGCGACGGTACGCCGAATGTGTTGCAAGCCGACTCGCCGCGCGACCTCCTCGATCAGGTCAACCTCGCGCGTGAGATCGGGTCGGAACGTCGGGCACACCGCGTCCACGATCTCGTTGTCGAGCGTGCTCGTGTCGATCCCGAGCGGATCGAGGAGCCCGCGCACCGTCGCGGCGTCCAGGCTCGTGCCGAGGAGCGCGTTCACACGCGCGATCCGCACCACGACCCTCGCCGGTTCGACCGGAACGGGGTATGCGTCGATCGCCGACTCGTGCGGCCGCGCGGACGCGATCCGCTCCAACAGCGCGATGGCGGAGTCGGCGCCCGCGCCGACGGCGTTCGGGTCGACGCCACGTTCAAATCGGGCGCTCGCTTCGCTGCGGAGCCCGAGTCGCTTGCTCGAGCGCGCGATGCCTGTCGGCTCGAAGTAGGCCGACTCGAGAAGGATCTCGGTCGTCGTCGCATCGACCTCGCTGTCGCGGCCGCCCATGATGCCGGCGATCGACTGTGCGCCACGCTCCGCGTCGCAGATCAAGAGATCCGACGCCTCGAGGATGCGGACTACGCCGTCGAGCGTGGTGAGGCTCTCACCTTCAGCTGCGAGGCGCACAACGATGCCGCGGCCGGGTAGCCGCTGGAGATCAAACGCATGCAGTGGACGGCATCGCTCGAGCATGACGTAGTTCGTCACGTCGACGACGTTGTTGATCGGTCGCATGCCGGCGGCAAGCAGGCGGCGTTGCATCCAGTGCGGCGACTCGCCGACGGTCAGGGTCGTGATCCGAGCGACGAAGCGCGGACAGCGATCCGGCGCCTCGACGACCACGTCGACGTTGCCCGCACGGGTCGTGATGCGGCCGACGACCGGCGGGGGTTCGATCGCGGGGATCTCGAACGGGAGACCGAAGTGCGCGGCGAGATCGCGGGCGACGCCGATGATCCCCATCGCATCCGGACGGTTCGGCGTGATCGACAGATCGAACACGACGTCGTCGAGCCCGAGCACGTCGCGCACGTCGGCGCCGACGGGCGCGTCACTCCCGAGCTGGAGGATGCCCTCGTGGTCGTCGCCGAGACCCAGCTCGCGTGCGGAGCAGAGCATTCCTTCGCTGACGACACCGCGGATCTTGCGTTTCGTGATTCGGAAGTCGCCCGGCAGGAGCGCGCCGACCGGTGCGTACGGCACGAGCATGCCGGGTCGGATGTTCGGCGCGCCGCACACGACGCGGATCTGCTTACCGTCGGCGTAGGCGATGTCGGCCAACCGGAGCTTGTCGGCGTCCGGATGCGGGACGACGTCGAGGATGCGGGCAACGACCACGCCGTCGATCCCGGCCCCGGGCGCGTCGACGTCGTCGACCTCGAGGCCGAGCTGGTTCAGCGCGTCGGCGATCTCGGGGGCCGCCGCGACGAGCGGCGTGAACTCGCGGATCCACGACAGCGGTGCGCGCATTGCGCTTCCCCGATCAGAACTGGCGCAAGAAGCGCACGTCGTTGTCCCACAGCAGCGTCTGCAACGAATCGATCTCGTTGCGCAGCAATGGGACGCGGTCGATGCCGAACCCGAACGCGAACCCAGACCACTCCTCGGGGTCGAGACCGCACGCGACGAAAACGTTGGGATCCACCATTCCGCAGCCGCCCAACTCGATCCACCCACTCGACGAGCAGGTGCGGCAACCGGCTTTGTGACAGAACGGGCAGCTCACGGCCAGCTCGGCGCTGGGCTCTGTGAACGGGAAGTAGGACGGGACGAACCGCGCTTCGACATCTCCGAAGAGGGCACGGAAGAACACGTCGATCGTGCCCATGAGATCGCCCATCGTCACGTGGCGGTCGACGACGAGGCACTCGATCTGATGGAACACCGGAGAATGACGGGCGTCGGGAGTGTCCCTGCGAAAGGTACGCCCGGGGACGATCGCGTAGATCGGCGGTGGTTGCGTCTCCATGAGCCGGATCTGCATCGGGCTCGTGTGGGTCCGGAGCAGCACTTGCTCCGGTTCGCCGAGGTTCACGTACAGCGTGTCCTGCATGGCGCGTGCGGGGTGGTCGGGCGGGAAGTTGAGAGCTTCGAAGTTGTGCCAGTCGTCTTCGACCTCGGGTCCGTAGTGGACCGAGTACCCGAGACCGCAGAAGATGTCCTCCAGCTCGCGCCAGACCTGGGTCACGGGGTGCAGGTGACCGCGGCGGTAGTCGGCGCCGAGCGCGGTCAGATCGAGCCGCTCGAGTTCGGAGAGTGTTGCTGCCGACACAGCGTCGAACGCCGCGCGGCGCGCGTCGATTGCCTCCGCGATACCGGTCTGCGCGGTGCTCAAGGCTCGACCGACCGTTGCTCGCTGCGACGCGTCGATGCTCTTGATCGCCTTCTTGACCTCGGCCAACGCACTGGCGGCGGCGCGCTCGACCACGTCAAGCGCGCTGCGATCGGCGGCTGCGGCGGCGTCGTCAGCGGCGCGCCGGGCCGTCTCCTTCGCCGAGAGCACGAGCTCGTCGACGTTCACGCTTGCCTCCGGCGCCGTGCCGTCTCGAAACACAGCACCGACGCGGCCATCGCCACGTTGAGCGAATCGGACGGGCCGGCCATTGGGATCGCGATGATGCCGTCGAGCAGGCCCCGGGTCGGCCCGGCTCCGGCGAGCTCTGGCAGGCCGTCGGTCTCGTGTCCGAGCACGAGGGCGAGCGGCGTCGCCGTGAGCGGTGCGTCGTCGAGACAGATCGGCCCGGTTGCGTCGGCGCCCAGTCGAGTGCCGCCGCGAGCGGCGACCGCCTCGAGCACTGGCTGCACCGCTCCCTCCCAGATCGGCAACGCATCGATCGCGCCGGCACCGGCGCGCACCGCCTTCGGATTGTACGGGTCGACGGATCCGGGGCCGATCACCATTGCATCGAAGCCTGCGGCCTCCGCCGAGCGGGCGATCGTACCGAGGTTGCCGGGGTCGCTGCCTCGGGTGAGCACGAGCAGCAGGCCCGCGCGGTCCACCGCAGCCCGACGTGCCGGCTCCGGGGTCCGATCGAACACCGCGAACAGTCCCTGGCTCGTGCGCGCCTCACCGATCCGGGCTGCGATCCCGGGTGCGAGATCGACGATCTCGGCACCGACGTCGAGCTCGCCAGGCGAGAGATCGGGGTCGCGGTAGGCACGACGCGGTATCCGCCCGCGGCCGACGAGGGCGTCGACGACGCGCCGGCCCTCGGCGACGAACACGCCATCGGAAGCGCGGGCTGTGCGATCGCGCAACCACGCGCGGAGTTGCTTGACGTCGCGATGATGCGTGCCGAGCGGCGCCGTCACCATCGCATGGGTCAGGCGGCGAGCGCCTCGCGGGCGGTCGCGACGAGCGCGGCGAACGCACCGCGGTCGCGCACCGCGAGGTCGGCGAGGACCTTGCGGTCGACGTCGACCGCGGCGGCCTTGAGCCCCGCGATGAACTGGCTATAGCTCATCTCGTGCTCCCGACATGCCGCGTTGATGCGGACGATCCAGAGACGGCGGAACTCACCCTTGCGCGCTCTCCGGTCGCGAAACGCGTACCGGCCGGAGTGCATGACCTGTTCGTTCGCGGCCCTCAGGTGCCTGCCGCGGGCGCCGGTGTAGCCCTTCGCGGCCTCGAGAACCTTGCGACGGCCCTTCTTCGCGCTGACCGAGCGCTTCACGCGTGCCATCTCGTCGCCTCCCTCACATTCCGAGCAGCCGCTTGACGTGCCGCGCGTCGCCGCCGGTCACCTCGGCCCCGCGTCCGAGGCGACGCGTGCGCTTCGACGGCTTGCTCTCGAGCAGATGGGCGCGGAACGCCTTGCGCCGCCGGATCTTGCCCGTGCCGGTGATCCGAAATCGCTTCGCGGCGCCTCGATGCGTCTTCTGTTTCGGCATGTGGGCTCCTGTTCTCGGTGTGCGTCGTGCGCGTTCGTCGTGTGCGTTCGTCGTCTGCTGCGGTCAGCTTGCTGCGGCCTCGGGTCGAGGGAGCGCCTCGGCCTTCGGCTTCCTCACGCCGGGCTTTCGGATCGGGTTCAGCACCATGGTCATGTTGCGCCCGTCCTGGCGGGGCGAGGATTCGATGATCGCGATCTCGGCGACCTGTTCGGCAACCCGATCGAGGATTTTGCGCCCCAGCTCCGGATAGGCCATCTCACGTCCCCGGAACATGATCGTGAGCTTCACCTTCGACCCTTCCCCGAGGAAGCGCTCGACGTGCTTCATCTTCGTGGTGTAGTCGTGCTCATCGATCTTTGGGCGGAACTTCATCTCCTTGATGACGACGTTGCTCGCCTTCTTTCGGCTTTCCTTGCGGCGCTGGTCCTGCTCGTACTTGTACTTGCCGTAGTCCATGATCTTGCAGACCGGTGGCTCGGCCTTGTCGGCAACCTCCACCAGGTCGAGACCGGACTCGCGGGCGATCTGGAGCGCCTCGGGGAGCGGTTTGACGCCGAGCTGAGAGCCGTCGGCGCCGATCAAGCGGACCGAACGAGCGCGGATGCGATCGTTGATCCTTGCGTCGTCAGTTGCGATGGGGCAGCTCCTCGATTGCTGCCCGCCGGTGGTTCGCCGGCGGGGTCGGCGACAAGCCCGCCGCGACCGACGCCGGCGACGCTGCGAGCCGGCGTGAAGTCCACCGACACACGGCTACGCTGCGCAACCCACGTGCAGACCCGGACGCGGCACGACCGGCCGGGTGGGGTACGAGACCCGCTTGCCTTTGGTTCGTGGTCGGAAGGGTACCAGCGTGAGCAGCCTGTGGACTCCATCGGGTGAATACCGGCCGCGAACCGACGCGGACGCCGCGCCCAGCGACGTCGGGCCCAGCGACGTCGGGCCCAGCGACGTCGGGCCCACAGACGTCGGGCACGCGCCCGGCGAGGCGGCGAGCGAAGAGGAGCTCGAAGCCGTGCGCCAGATCCAAGCGCAGATCAGAGCGACCCCTGCGATCGACATCGTGGCGAACCACGTGGTCCAGCTCTTCGAGCTCGCCGTCGTGTATCTCGCCGTCGCCACCCCGCCCGACGAGCACGGCCGGGTCCCGATGCCGGACCTCGCCCAAGCAGGGGTCGCGATCGACGCGATGACCGCCTTGCTCGACGGCTTCGGAGCGCGCCTCGGCGACCACGAGCAGACCCTGCGCGACGGGTTGTCGCAGATCCAGATGCTCTACGTCCAGGTCGCCGACGCGCTGGAGCGTGCCACCGCCGAATCGCCGCCCGCGTAACGAGCGCGGCGGCGACGTTCTCGTGTCACTCGCTCGCATGCGGGTGTCTGGGGTGACACACGGCAGTTGGAGGGACACACAGGTCAGGGTCGGGGCCCGATCGCGGTGGCTTCTTGGCGGCCGAGACGGCCGGCGACGATCACGAACACGACACGCGTGCCGGCGGCGATCGTTCGGGTGCCGTCGGCGATCGCGCTGCAGTGAAACGGGTACCGGCGGCCGGCGGCCGTCTCGACCACGCCGAGGCCACGTTTGTCGTCGAACTCGGCGACCACGCCGCTGCCTTCGCCGAACACGCCGCCGCCCGACTCAGGCGACGATCTTGCTGATCGGCAGCTCGAGGATGCCCGTGGCCCCTGCATCGACGAGAGCTGGGATCAAGATGTTGATCTGTGACTTGGAGACCACCGTCTCGACGGCATAGGCGTCCTGGCCGAACAGCTTGCTGACCGTCGGTGCCTTGAGCGCCGGCAGGAGATCGATGACGGCTTGCAGGTTCGGCTCGTCGACGTTGAGCTTGACCATGACGCGCCCGCGCGCCTCCAACGCGCCGGTGAGCAGCACCATGAGCTGTTCCATCGCCTTGCGCTTCTCCGCGTCGGCGTGGGCACCCGGGTTCGCAATCAGCACGGTGTCGCTGACCAGGATCTCGTCGATCACCTTCAGCCCGGCCGCCCTGAGTGCCCGGCCGGTCTCGGTCATGTCGACGACCGCGTCCGCGATCTCGGGGATCTTCGCTTCCGTCGCGCCGTAGCTGAGCGAGATCGCGGCGTCGACTCCCCTGCTCGCGAGGAACCGTCGGGTGAGCTCGGGGTACTCGGTTTGCACGCGCACGCCGGCCGGAAGGTCTGCTGCGCTCGCGTATGGCGAGTCGCCCGCCACTGCAAGCACGACGCGGACGGGGCGCGCCGTCGCCTTCGCGTAGCGCAACTCTGTGAGCTCTACGACGTCGCTGTTCGTCTCCTGCACCCAGTCGCGCCCCGTGACGCCGATGTCGAACAGGCCATCGGCGACATAACGGCCGATCTCTTGCGGGCGGAGGATTCGAACGTCGGTGATCCTCGCGTCGTCGATCGTCGCCTTGTACTCGACGTCGCTGCTGCGCCGAACTGGCAGATCGGCGTCCTCGAAGAGTTGCAGGGTGGCGCGTTCGAGCGAACCCTTCGGCAGGACGAGACGCAACATGGCGCCAGAGGGTACAGCCACAGGCGTCGATCGACGTCGATAATCGAGGTCTATCGACGCCCGGCGACAAGGAGGCGGTAACCGAGGTCGCGTTCGGTGAGATCGCGGAGGTAGCCATGGCGCGCGTCCCACGCCCCAGAGCGAAGATCGCGGCGAAGCCGATCGCTGCCGCGTTCGACGGCGCCGCGGCCGAGCTGCGCGAAGCACGACATGGCTCGCCGAACCGAGCCGTCGAGGTAGCACTCCGGTCGCGCCCAGTAGGCGCCGGCGAAGCCGTCGCTGCAATCACGCGGCACGGGTATGGCGATGATCTCGCGTACATCGAGATGTTGCCGGAACAGTGCTTCGCCGGGCGGATCGCGCTCGGTGGGAAGGCCGACGATCTCGGGCCAGTACTCCATGATCCAGGCCTCGTCTGTGAACGCGCTCTCGAAGTAGAACACCACCTGCCGCTCGCTGACCCGCACCATCTCCGCGAGACCGGCCGCGGGATCGTTCCAGTGGTGCACGCTCAACACTGTCAAGGTGGCGTCGAACGACGCGTTCGCGAACGGGAGCTGCTCGGCGATCCCGCGCACGCAGGGCGCGCCGGTCGGCGGCCGCTGTTCGATCATTGTGGCGGACGGCTCGAGGGCGATGACCTGACAGCCCACGGGCTCGTAGTTGCCCGTGCCCGAGCCGATGTCGAGCACCGTCGCGGCATCACCGATCGCGCCGCGGATCGCGCTCGCGATCCGCGGGTCCGTTCGCCGCTGCTCGGCGTAGCCGCGCCCGATGCGCTCGTAGCGCTCGTAGGGCCGGAGCGAGAAACGGAAGGAGGAACGGAGCGAGGAACGGAGCGAGAAACGGAAGGAGGGGCTTTTCACGCGAGGTCGCGCAGCAGCATGGCCGTCTCGATCGCGGTGCGCGCGGCCTCCTGTCCCTTGTGGCCTTCCTTGCCGCCGATGCGATCGAGTGCCTGTTGGTGCGTGTCGACCGTGAGCACGCCGAACACGACAGGGATCCCCGTGTCGAGGGCAGCCCGGAGGATCCCCTCGGTCGCGCCCTTCGCGACGTAGTCGAAATGCGCGGTGTCGCCACGCACGATTGCGCCGAGGCAGATGACGGCGTCCACGCGGCCGGCTGCCGCGAGTCGCTTCGCGACCAACGCCAGCTCGAACGCGCCCGGCACCCAACACGTCGTGATCGCATCCTCCGCAGCCCCGCGCGCCACGAGCTCTGCGCGGCAGCCGGCGAGCAGCTCGGACGTGACCGGATCGTTGTAACGCGCGACGACGATGCCGAAGCGCAGGCCGGTCGCGTCGAGGTCTCCCGGCGATGCGCGGTACTCCCCCACTACTGCCCGCCTCCGAGCTCGGTGTCGGCCTCGTCGAGCTCGAGCAGATGACCGAGCTTCTCCTGCTTGGCACGCAAGTAGGCGATGTTCTCTGCGTTGCTGGGTGGCTGGAGCGCGACGCGCTCGACGATCTCGAGGCCGTATCCCTCGAGGCCGCCGTACTTGCTCATGTTGTTCGTGAGCAGCCGCATCGTCGTCACGCCGAGGTCGACGAGCATCTGCGCGCCGATGCCGTATTCGCGAGAATCGGCCGGGAACCCCAGCTCCAGGTTGGCCTCGACGGTGTCACGCCCTTGCTCCTGGAGGCGGTACGCGCGCAACTTGTGGCCGAGGCCGATCCCCCTTCCTTCGTGGCCGCGCAGGTAGATCACCACCCCCCGTCCGTGCTCGGCGATCGTGGCCAGCGCGAGCTCGAGCTGGGGGCCGCAGTCGCAGCGCATTGATCCGAAGACGTCGCCGGTGAGGCACTCGCTGTGCACACGTACGAGCACTTGCTGTTCGCCCGCGATCTCGCCGCGGACGAAGGCGATGTGCTCGGTCCCGTCCAGGAGGCTCTCGAAGACGTGGGCGGTGAAATCGCCGTGGACCGTCGGGATCCGCGCCTCGCTCACTCGCCGTACGAGCTTCTCGCGACGCCGTCGATACCGAACAAGGTCGGCGATCGACACGAGCACGAGGTCGTGCTCGAGCGCGAACTTCTGGAGCTCGGGAAATCGGGCCATCGTTCCGTCGTCGTTCACGACCTCGGCCAGCACACCGGCCGGCCGGCAGCCGGCAAGACGTGCAAGATCCACAGCGGCCTCCGTGTGACCGGCGCGCTTCAAGACTCCACCATCCCGGTACCGGAGCGGGAAGATGTGACCCGGCCGGGCAAAGTCACCCGGCCGCGAGGAATCGTCGATCAGCGCGCGTACGGTGGCGGTGCGATCGGCGGCGCTGATCCCGGTGCTCGTCCCGTGCCGGGAGTCGACCGACACCGTGAATGCCGTCCGCTGCACCTCGGTGTTCTCGGTGCTCTGAACCATCAACGGGATCGACAGATCGTCGAGGCGGTCGCCCTCCATCGGCATGCAGATCACACCGCTCGTGTAGCGGATCATGAACGCCATCCGCTCCGGCGTGATGAGCTCGGCAGCCATGATGAGGTCGCCCTCGTTCTCGCGATCCTCGTCGTCGACGACCAGCACGAGCTCACCGCGCGCGACCGCGTCGATGGCCTCGTCGATCTCCGCGAAGGTCATCCGTGGCTCCTCTCCGGCGCGCCGAGGTGCGCCAACATCCGCTCGACGTATTTCGCGACCATGTCGACCTCGAGATTCACCCGAGCACCGACCGGTTTCGTTCCGAGCGTCGTGACGGCCTGGGTGTGCGGAATCACCGCGATCGTGAGCGCGTCGCGCCCCACGCCGACGACCGTGAGGCTGATGCCGTCGACGGTGATCGAACCCTTTTCGATCACGTAGCGCAGCACGTCGGGAGCGGTGAACACCTGGAGCGAGACCGACCCGTCGGCGTTCGGTGATTTCGCCGTGATTGTGCCGGTCCCGTCGACGTGTCCTTGGACGAGATGACCGCCCAGGCGGTCCGCGAGCCGCAGCGGGCGCTCGAGGTTCACGAGATCGCCGACATCGAGATCGCCGAGGTTCGTGCGTTGCATCGTCTCCACGACGGCGTCGGCGGTCCACCGACGAGCGGCGCGATCCATCGCGACCACGGTGAGGCACACACCGTTGACGGCGATCGAGGCGCCGACCTCGGCGTCGGCCAGCACGTGCTCCGCCTCGATCTCAAGGCGCGCGCCACCCGCATGCCGATCGATCGACCGCACCGTGCCGAGCTCTTCGATGATGCCGGTGAACACCTCAGGCTCCGACGACGTAGTCGAGGCGCACGTCGTCGCCCAGCTGTTTGACGGATCGGAGCCGGTGACGGCGGGCATCGCCGAGGGACGCTGGGCCGGCGAACCCGTAGGCCGCGCGCCCGCCGGTGCCGAGCAGCGTGTTGCCGACGTACACGGCCATACGGTCGACGAGACCGGCGTGCAGGAGCGCGCCATGGAGATAGGCGCCTCCTTCGACCATGGCCTGCAGCACCCCGCGCGCCCCGAGGAGCGAGAGCGTCGACTTGAGGTCGACACCAGATCCGTGGTCGTCGGCGACGAAGGGAACGACCTCGACGCTCGCGCCGACGGCCCGCCATGCCTCGAGGACCTCACCCGGCGCCAGGTCGGTCGCGACGATCAACGTCGGAGCGAGAGTTGGGTCGGCAAGCCTTCCCGACGCCGGCACTCGACCGCGCGCATCGAGGAGGACACGCAGCGGAGGGTGCAGAGGCTGAGGGGCGCGTGCTCCTCGCACGGTCAACTCCGGGTCGTCGGCGATGGCCGTGCCGGCGCCGACGATGATCGCCTGGCTGTCGGCGCGCAGCTCGTGGGCGTCGGCGCGGGCGGCTTCACCGGTGATCCAGCGTGAGCTGCCATCGGCCGCGGTGATGCGGCCGTCGAGGCTCGTCGCGATCTTCAGCAGGCACAACGCGCGTCCGGTCCGCCGGTGATGGAGGTAGGCGGCGAGCTGTTCGCCGGCGGCGTCGGCGGCCACGCCGGTCGCCACGTCGATGCCGTGGGCCCGAAGCCGCGCGACGCCGGACCCGGATACCAACGGATCGGGATCTTCGAGTGCGGCGACGACGCGGGTCACGCCGGCGGCGATCAGCGCATCCGTGCACGGCGGTGTGTTGCCGTGGTGGTTGCAGGGCTCGAGCGTCGTGAACGCCGTCGCGCCCCGTGCCCGCTCCCCCGCCGCGGCGAGCGCCGCCACCTCTGCGTGCGGGCCGGTCGGGAATGGGCCGGTTGCTCCCTCACCGACGACTTCGCCGTCGCGGACGAGCACGCACCCGACGTGGGGCCACGGCGCGCTCGCCCGACGCGACGACGCCGCCGCTCGGATCGCCTGGCGCATGACCTGCTCGTCGCGCATGGGCGCTCACCCGGTTCGGTCGGGCACCGTGCGGATGCGAACCGCCGTCGACTCCTGTCGACGCCGCCGGCTCGGCGCTGCGACTCCGGGGTATCTGCAACGAGTTCCAGATACCGTTTCGTGAGCGTCGCTTGCACCACAGAAGCGGGGTCTGCACGTTCCCGAGATTTGCTGATGGTCACCTGCTCCGCCGTATGGTATCACGATTCTCCAGTAATTTGAAACATGTTCTATTTTTGACTACGGCTGTCCGGTGGGAGACTGGCCGTATGGCGTTCGTGGTGGTCACCGGCCTGCCCGGTAGTGGCAAGACGACCGTCGCCGCGCCGATCGCCGCGGCGCTCGAGCTGCCGTTGCTCTCGAAGGACGCCATCAAGGAGCCCCTCTGGGACGCCCTGGGGCCCGGCGACGTCGCATGGTCCCGCAAGCTCGGTGCCGCGGCGATGGAGGTGTTGTGGCGCCTGGCGGCCGACGCCGGCGCCGCCGTGCTCGAGAGCAACTTCCACAGGGCGTTCGCGCACCGTTTCGCGGCGCTCCCCGGTCCGGTGGTCGAGGTGCACTGCACCTGCGCCGTCGACCTCACCCGGTCGCGGTACGCGACCCGCCGCCGCCACCCGTGTCATTTCGACCAGACCTACGGCCTCGACATGTACGACCGGTGGGCCACAGAGGCCGGGCCCCTCGCGCTCGGTGGTGACCTCGTGGTGCTCGACACGACCCAGCCACTCGACGCCGGCCAGCCGCTCGAACCCGGGTGCGCTCGCGGCGCTCGCGGCCAGGGTCAGGAACCTGCGTCAGTGAGGATGCCCGCCGGCGAGCAGGTCGAGGGCGTGCTCGACGACGGGCCAGATCGCGTCGAATGCCTCGGCCGCACCACTGCTGCTGCCGGGTGCGTTCACGATGAGTGCCTGGCCGCGCGTACCGGCGATCGCGCGCGAGAGCAGCCCGAAGTTGCGGCCCTCCGAGTTCGACGCGGCGCGGATCGCCTCGGCGAGCCCCGGCGCAGTCCGTTCGATCGCGGCGCTGCTCCCCTCGGGTGTGAGATCACGCGGACCGAAGCCCGTGCCGCCGGTCGTCATGATCAACCCGGCGAAGCCTTCGCTCATGCCGACGAGCGCGTCGCGCACTGTCCCGACGCCGTCGGCGACCACGCGTCGATCCGTCACCTCGAAGCCTGCCGCCATGAGCCGCTCGACAAGGACGTCGCCGCTTCGGTCCTCTCGAGTCCCCGCGACGACGCCGTCCGACACCGTGAGGACCTTCGCCCTCAGCGTCACGGACGCACCGCCTCACAACGAGCGCGGATCTCGCGCGCTGCGGCCGCCGGATCGGAAGCGCCGAAGATCGCGGTGCCGGCGACGACGATGTCGACGCCGGCCTCCACGGCCAGCGCCGCGTTGTGCGCCTTGATCCCGCCGTCGATCTCGATCTCGCACGCGAGCCTGCCGTCGTCGATGCGCGCGCGTGCCGCCCGCACCTTGGTCAACACCTCGGGGATGAACGCCTGGCCGCCAAAGCCCGTTTGCACACTCATCACGAGGAGCGTGTCGATGCGGTCGAGGAACGGCTCGACGGCGCCGAAGGGCGTCGCGGGCTCGAGCGTGAGGCCGACGTCGCACCCGAGGGCGCGGATCCGCTCGATGAGCGAATCGGTGGTACCGATCTCCACGTGCACCGTGATGCCGTCGGCCCCCGCCGCGGCGAACATCTCGAGGAGCGACCCTGGGTTCGCGACCATCAGGTGACAGTCGAGGTAGAGGTCGGTCGCCTTGCGCAACGATGCCACGACGGGCGGGCCGATCGACAGGTTCGGCACGTAGTGACCGTCCATGCAGTCGACGTGCAGCAGATCCACGTCGGCGGCCACCCGCGCGACGTCGTCGGCGAGATGTGCAAAGTCCGCAGCGAGGATCGAAGGTGCAAGTTTCATCGCGACCCGACGTTATCGACGCACCAGACGTAGCACGAACATGCCGTCGGTACCGGCGACGTGGGGCAGCAGCACTGCACCGCGGCCCACCTTGCGCCAGGGTGGTCCGGGCGGATCGGCGGCCACGAGGTCGGGAAGCTCCGAGGCGGCGAACGCGTCGATCCCCGCGGTCTCGGCGCGCGTGAGCGTGCACACCGAGTAGAGAAGCAGCCCGCCGGGGGCGACCATCGTCGCTGCCTCCACCAGCAGGGCGCGCTGGAGCTCGGCGACCTCCGCGACGAGCTCGCGGGTGACGCGGTGGCGCGCGTCCGCGCGGCGGCGCAACACCCCGAGGCCCGAGCACGGCGCGTCGAGCAGGACCCGATCGAACGTGCCCGGACGGAAGGGCGGGCCGCGACCGTCGCCGGCGAAGAGCACGAGCGAGCGCGGGCCGATGCGTTCCGCTCCCCGTCGCATGGCACGGATGCGCCCCTCGTGCAGGTCACCCGCCACGACCAGACCGCGATCGCCGACGGTCTCTGCGATCGCAATCGCCTTGCCCCCCGGCGCGGCCGCGAGATCGACGATCCGGTCGCCGGGCTGCGCGTCGAGGAGCGCGACCACGGCCTGGCTCGCCTGGTCCTGCACCGAGGCTCGACCGGCACGGATGGCCTCCAACCGCGCGAGGTCCCCCGCTCCGCGGACGACGATTGCCGTCGGGACCAGCGCGCCCTGCTCGACGCGCCCGCCGGCCGCCTCGATCTCGGCGCGAACCGCATCGAGTGTCGCAGCTTCCGGTTCGGCGCCACCATGGACCCGTAAGGTCGGCGCCGCCGGCTCGTTCATCATGGCGAGCATCGCCGCGGTGTCGGCGGCGCCGTACGCGTGTTCGAGGTCCTCCACGATCCAGCGCGGATAGCAGTTCCGGATGTAGCGGGCGTCGCGCGGATCGGGAACACCGCGATCCTGGAGTGACCGGAGCACGGCGTTCACGACACCCCGAACCTTCTCGTCGACGATGCCCACGGTCTCGCCGATGGCGGCGTGCGGCGAGACACCGTGCGCGAGCTGGTAGGCACCGAGCCGGAGCGCCGCGCGCACGGGCGGATCGAGGTCGTCGAGCTCGCGACGGCAGTGCCGGCGGAGCGCCCCGTCGAGCGCTCGTTGCTCTCGCAGCGTGCCCGACACGAGCTCAGTGACGAAACCCCGGTCGCGGCCGGAAAGCTCGCTCCGGCGCAACGCATCGGGGAGCACGAGGTGGGCAAACGCGCCTTCCTCGACCCGCAGCAGCACCTCGAGCGCGACGCGACGCGGTGAGCGCGGCCCGCGCGAGCCGCGCACGGGCGGGTCGGCCGGCGCCGGAGCCGGCCGCTCGCTCACGCGTCGAGCCGGACGTCGCCGCGGCGACCGCTCCGCCACGCGGCTCCCTTCATCACGGGCTTGCCCTCCGGTTGCACTTCCTCGAGCAACAGCGCGCCGGTGGCGCACCCGAGTACGGCGCCGGCATCGACGACACCGGGCTCGGGCGCGGCCGTGGGCGACGGCTGCACCCGCAGCACCTTCAGTCGCCGGCCGCCGAGCATGGCCCAGGCACCCGGTCGCGGGTTCCCGGCGCGGACGAGCCGGGCGAGCTCAGCCGCGGGCCGCAGCGGATCGAGGCGGAACTCGTCGACGGTGAGCTTGTGCGCGTAAGTGGGCTCACCGGATTGCGGGACCGGCTCGATCTGTGCGACGTGTGGCAGCGTGCCGACCAGCAGCGACGTACCGAGCGCAACGAGACGGGCGCCGAGCTCGCCGCTCGTCTCGTCGGCGCCGATGGCGGTCTCGACGCTCGCGAACACCGGGCCGGTGTCGAGCCCGGCCTCGACCCGCATGAGGGCGACGCCGGTGCGTTCGTCGCCGGCCAGGATGGCACGCTCGACCGGCGCGGCGCCACGCCATCGGGGCAGCAGGGAGAAGTGGAGGTTCACGAAGCCGAGCGGGGTCATTGCCAGCAGCTCCGCGGGAAGGATCTGGCCGAACGCGACGACGACCCCGACATCGGCAGCTGTCGCCTCGAGGTCGCCGGCGATGTCGTGTGCTCGATCCGGGGTGATCACGCGCAGCGACAGGTCCAGCGCGGCGAGTTTCACGGGTGCCCGGACGGGCCGGCCGCCGCGCCCGCGCTTGCGGTCGGGCTGGGTCACGACGAGCGCGACGTCGTGCCCTGCGGCGACGAGCGCCTCGAGCGGGGGGACGGATTCGGCCGGTGTTCCGAAGTAGGCAAGTCGCACGCGTGAGCGTCCGGTCAGAGGGCCCGGTCAGAAGGCCCGGTCAGAGGGCCCCGTGAGAGGGCCCCGGTTCGAGGGCGGATCAGAGGGCATGGTCGGCTGCGCGGCGCGTGTCGAGGGCGAGGTCTCGCGCCCGCCACTCGCGCAGCGCGGCCTTGCGGGTGTTGCTGTCGAGACGATCGAGCATCAGCACGCCGTCGAGGTGATCGATCTCGTGGAGGAACACGCGGCCGAGCAGCTCGTCGCCTTGCAAGACCATCGGGTTGCCGTCGAGGTCGACGCCGTGCACGGTGACGAGCTTCGGACGCACGATCTCGACGGTGAGTCCCGGGATCGACAGGCAGCCCTCCTCGTAGGTCCATTCCCCGTCGGATTCGACGATCTCGGGGTTGATGAGCACCTGCGGGTCGTCACCGATGTCGTACACGAAGAACCTCTGCTGGACCCCGACCTGCGGCGCCGCGAGCCCGACACCGGGAGCGTCGTACATCGTTGTGAACATCGCGTCGACCAGCTTGGCGAAGGTCCCGTCGATGTCGGTGACGTCGCGCGCCGGACGTTTCAGGACGGGATCACCGAAGACCCGAATTGGGTACGACGCCATGGACCCCATGGTAGAGGCGCCCACCAAACACCCCTGATTCGCCCTCGCACGTCCCAACCCGCGTGAAGAGCGCGTCACGGGAGTGCAGTGCTTCACGCAGGTACGCGATTTGGGTCAGGCGCGGGAGGGATCCATCTCGATGCGAAGGCGGCCTTCGAGCCGGGCGCCGGAGGCGATGTCACCGAGCGCTCCCGACAGCTCGTCCACATCGGGGTGTTCCACCAGAGCGCGGCGTTTCGTACCCGCACCCGTGGGGCCTTTGACGACGAGCGCATCGCCGAGCAGGAGCCGCATCCCTGCGATGGCGGCATCGACTGCGAGCAGGTCACCGTCGAGCAACGCTTGCGCCGCGAACGGCGGCAGCAGGCGCGCGGCCCGGTCGTCGCGATCTGCTCGTTGCGCCTCGATGCATCGACCGTGCTCGATCGCGCCCACGACAGGGTGGCCGGGAGCGTGCGTCTGGAGCAGCAGCCGCGTCTCGGAGCGGGGCCGCCCCGCGAGCAGGGTCGACGCCTGCGCGAGCAGCCACAGCGCCTGCTCGTCGGCGCGCAGCCGCGCGGCGAACAGCTCCTGGTCGAGGTCGAGGACCGCAACGACCGCCGGGCGGCGGCGCCGCACCTCCGGACGATGGAGCAACGACTCGGTGCCGACAAGGACCGCCGCTCCCTGGTCGACCGTCTCGGTCGAGGCGTCGACGACCGCCACCGGAACTCGACCTCCGAGCAGCGCCCGCAGATCGTCGCCGACGCGTTCGACGCCGGCGCGCAGCAGGCGTGGCTTCGGCGTACCGCAATGCAGACACACGGTTGGTCGCGCGCCGACGTACACGCCGGCGTACACATCGGAGTACGCGTCGGCGGTGCCCGGGCGGGCGTCAAGAAGCGGCCGGCCGTCCTTGTCCCAACGCGAGACACGCCGGCACGTCGGGCAGTACAGCAGGCGGGCGCGTCCCCTTCGGTTCAGCAGGCACACCGCGACGGCATCGTGATCGACGGCCTGCCGCAACGCGCTGGCAAGGGCAGGTGTCAGGAGGCCGGTCCCCGGAGCCTGATCTCCGAGGTCGACGACCTCGACGCGCGGCCAACCCGCGATGAGCACCGAGGGCGACGGTTCGCCGACGGCGTCGGCGCCGACGAGCGCGACAACGCTCGGCAACGGCGAGATCACGGTGCAGGGCACACCGTTGCGCCGGCACCGTTCGAGGAGGACCTCGCGGACATGCCAGGTCGGCTGGCGCTCTTCCTGCAGCGCTTCATCGAGGTCGTCGACGATGAGCGCCGCCGCGAGATCGGGAAGGGGCGCGAACACCGATGTTCGCCCGCCGACCACGACACACCCACCGCTGGCGGCGCGACGCCAGGCGTCGGTCCGGGCGCGATCCGAGAGGTCGGCATGCCATGCGACGACGGCCGCACCGAGGCGGCGCAGCGTCGCGACGAGCGCGTCGGCGCGATTCGGATCCGACGTGACGACGATCGTGCTGCCGACAGGTGCCATCAGTTCGAGCACGAGCGCCCGCCGGTCACGCAGCGGCGGCCACCAGATCGCCCTCCGGTGCGCCGACCCGAGCTGTTCCATCAACCGGGACACCAGCTCGCGATCCGCACCCTGCCCCGAGCCCTCGCCTTGGGGCGCGAGCGGAGCGAGCGGGGAAAGCATGCGCGCGAGCGGAGCGAGCGGGGTAGACGAGCCCTGGGGCGCGAGCGGAGCGAGCGGGGTAGACAAGGTTCCGGGCGCAACGTTGTTCGGCGGCGAAGCGCTGCGGTAGAGCGCGACGGGTGAGCCGACGAAGCGGTGCGCGGTCCAGCGGCACAGGTCGAGCACGGCCGGCGGCGGACCTTCGCTGCTCAGCGCGACGAGGGGTGCGAGCCGTGACGGCGCGACCTGCGGCACGACGTCGTCGGCGACGACCCAACCGCGGACACGCCGCCCGTGCAATCGAACCCGCACGATCGAACCGACGCGCACGTCGGCTGCGAGCTCGTCGGGGACCTGGTAATCGAACTCGCGCTCGATCGCAGGGATGTCGGCGACGACCCGACAGACCCGCACGATCCTCCGCTCAGGATCCGGCCGCGGCCTCGCGCAACTTGGCCGCGTAGGGCTCGGTGCGTTCCCAAGTGAAACCGTCCTTGCTGGAGCGACCGAAGTGCCCGTACGCGGCCGTCTGCTTGAAGATCGGCCGGCGCAGGTCGAGTCGCTCGATGATCGCCGCCGGCCGCATGTCGAACACGTCACGCACGATCGTCTCGAGGCGGTCGTCGCTGATCTCGCCGGTGCCGAACGTGTCGACGAGGATCGACACCGGCCGGGCGACACCGATCGCGTACGCGACCTGCGCTTCACAACGCCTTGCCAAGCCGGACGCCACGACCGCCTTGGCGATCTGGCGGACCGCGTAGGCAGCAGAGCGGTCCACCTTCGTCGGGTCCTTGCCGCTGAACGCGCCGCCGCCGTGGCGGGCCATGCCGCCGTAGGTGTCGACGATGATCTTGCGGCCGGTGAGCCCGCAGTCGGCGTGCGGCCCGCCCAGCACGAACGCCCCGGTGGGGTTGACGAAGATCTCGAAGTCGTTGTCGGCGAACTGCGCGGGCAGGCACGGGTTGATCACGTGCTCGATCAGTGCCGGCCGGATGTCGTTCTGGATGTCGGCGGTCGGGTGGTGTTGTGTCGAGATCAGCACCGTCACGAGGCGCTTGGGTACCCCGTTTTCGTACTCGATCGACACCTGCGTCTTGGCGTCGGGACGCAGGAAGGGGACAACGCCGGCGCGCCGCACCTCGGCGAGCTTGGCCGCCATCTTGTGCGCGAGCCAGATCGGCATCGGCATGAGGTCTTCGGTCTCGTCACACGCGTACCCGAACATCATGCCCTGGTCGCCGGCACCGACCTCGTCGTAGTGATCCGCGGAATCGGCTTTCTGCTCCAAGGCCTTGTCGACACCCATCGCGATGTCGGGCGACTGCTCGTCGAGCGAGACGATGACGCCACAGGTCTTGCCGTCGATCCCGTAGGCGGCGTCGGTGTAGCCGATCCCGCAGATCGCGTCGCGGGCGATCCTCGAGATGTCCGGCTTGGCGACGGTGGAGATCTCCCCGGCGATCACGCAGAGCCCGGTCGTGACCATCGTCTCGCAGGCAACTCGGCCCTGCGGATCCTCCGCCATGACGGCGTCGAGGACCGAGTCGCTGATCTGATCGGCCATCTTGTCGGGGTGGCCTTCGGTGACCGACTCCGACGTGAAGACGTGCTTGCTCAAGGGTGCTCCCCCCGTACGGATCCACCCGCCCGCGTCGGACGGAAGGCGGACAGGTTAGGTGTTGCGGCCGGACTCGCGCATATTGAGCAGTTCGGCGACCCGGTCGAGGAGAGCATCTGCGACGGCCGCCTTGGACAGGGTCGGCAACTCCTGGGCCCCTCCCGAACGATCGAGGATCACGACGCGATTCGTGTCGACCTCGAACCCCGCGTCGGCGGCGGTGACATCGTTCGCGACGATGAGATCGAGGTGCTTGCGGTCGAGCTTGCGCGCGGCGTTCGTGACGAGGTCGTCGGTCTCGGCGGCGAACCCGACGAGCACTTGCCCGATGGGCTTGCCGCGGCCGAGGTCGACCAGAAAGTCGTGGGTGGGCTCGAGGAGGATCTCGCTCATCCCCTCGTCCTTCTTGATCTTGCGATCGGGCGGTGCCTTGGGGCGGAAGTCGGCGACGGCGGCCGCCATGACGACCACATCGGCGGACTTCGCACCGGGAACCACGACGTCTTGCATCTGTTGTGCGGTCTCGACCCGCATGACCTCGATGCCCGCCGTGACGGGACGTTCGACGGTCGTGACGAGCGTGACCCTCGCGCCGCGCCGGAACGCGGCTTCTGCCACGGCATGACCCTGTTTGCCCGACGAGCGGTTCGTGACGACGCGCACGGCGTCGATCGGTTCTCGCGTCCCGCCCGCCGTCACCAGCACATGACGACCCGCGAGGTCGCGCGGCAGGCTCAATAGCGCCAGCACGGCTTCGACGATGAACTGCGGTTCCGCGAGTCGGCCGACGCCGACGTCGCCGCCGGCCAGCCGGCCCGCCTGGGGCTCGATCACGTGCACGCCGCGTGCGCGCAGTGTGGCGAGGTTCGCCGCCACGGCGGGGTGCTCCCACATCTCGGTGTGCATCGCCGGACATACGACCACGGGCGCCCGGGTCGCGAGCAGCGTCGCTGTGAGGAGATCGTCGGCGATGCCCGCCGCGTACTTGCCGAGCAGTTTGGCGGTCGCCGGTGCGACGACGATCAGATCGGCGGCCTGGCCGAGACGCGTGTGTGGGATCGGTGACGCCGGATCGCCGAACAACTCCGTATGCGCCGGTTCGCTCGCAAGCGCGTCGAAGGTGGTCTTACCCACGAAGTGCAGCGCATCACGCGTGAGGATCGGCGCGACGTGCACGCCCGCGTCGACGAGCCGCCGGCAGATCTCGATCGCCTTGTACGCCGCGATCCCGCCGGCGACACCCAGAACCGCGTAATCGGGCCGTTCGCCCATCGGGGACCCGCGCGTCAGGCGGGTGCGCTGCTTTCGTCCCCAGTGCCCGGCTCGCTCCCGTCGGCGGCCAGATCGACCTCGGCGACCTCGGGGACGTCCTCGGGGATCGCCTGACCCTTGATCTTGCCTGCGTCGATCTCCTCGAGCGCGATCGACAACGGCTTGCGGCTCGTGCTCGTGACCTGGGGCGGCACGATCCGACCGAGCCCTTCACCGAGTTGGTTGTAGTAGTCGTTGATCTCCCGAGCGCGCATGGAAGCGAGCGTCACGAGGGTGAACTTCGAGTCGACCTTGGCGAGCAGCTGCTCGACCTTCGGGTTCATCAGGGATGCACGGCGTTCCGCCATGGGGGCTCAGATCCTCAACTCGGTCGCGGGGTTCCTCGGATTCGAGGTTCCTCGGATTCTGGACCCGGTCAGGGCACCGACCGGCGATCCAGGATAGCAACGACCTGGTCGAACACCCGATCGACCTCATCGTTGACCAGGATGGGGAATCCGGCGGCGATCGCCTTGGCGTGCTCCTCGCGGGCGACTGCCAGACGACGGTCGATGTCGTCGTCGGAATCACCCCGTTCGCGCAGGCGACGTTCCTGATCGGCTTCGGACGGCGCCACGACGAAGACGACCTCTGCGTCGTCGCCAAAGCTCGACATGACCGCCGTCGCTCCCGCGACGTCGAGCTCGAGCAAGACGTCGCGCCCCGCCTCGATCGCCGCCAGAATCGGTGCCTTGGGCGTTCCCTTCAGGTGCCCGTAGACCTCGAACCACTCGAGAAAGCCGTCGCGCTCGATCTCGGCCTCGAACTCTGCTCGGGTCACGAAGTGGTAGTGGATACCCTCGACTTCACCGGGCCGTGGCGCTCGTGTCGCCCACGAGACGGACCACCAGAGATCCGGCCGCGCGGTGCGCAGGCGCTCGACGAGCGTGCCCTTGCCCGCACCGCCAACGCCGGACACGACGAGCACCATGCCGCGCCGCGGCCGTGCGGTGCTCGGTGGGGTGGAACGGCCGGCGTGGGTCACTCAGGAAAGCGATCGAGCAGTGCTTTGCGCTGGTTCGTGCCGAGCCCGCGGATCCGGCGACTCTCGGAGATCTCGAGCTCCTCCATGATCCTGCGCGCTCTGACCTTGCCGACGCCGGGCAGCGACTCGAGCACGCTCACGACTTTCAACTTCGCGAGCATCTCCCCGTCGTCGCTCGATTGATCGGCATGGGCGAAGAGCTCGCTGAGGTTCAATGCGCCCATCTTGAGTTTCTCCTTCGCCTCGGCACGCACTCGCCGCGAGGCGGCTGCCTTCAGCAGTGCGGCGGCGCGAGATTCGGGTGTCTGGGGCGGCGGCGTCGGCATCGGCAACCACTTCCTTCGGGTCACGGAATGGGCGAGATTGGCAGCTAGGCATCCTGGCGTCGCCTCGGGCGAACGACCAGTGGACTGCCTGTGATGTCTGGCAGACACGACCGGACGACGGCAAACGGCGACTCGCTGGCCAGGATACACAGCGATGTCGTGAGTGTACCGAGAGCGCGTGTTTGCATCGCGTGAACGCGTCGGCTAGTGGCGTCGTTGCTGCAACGTGCGTGAAGCGTGAGGCGTCCTGAGCTGCCGTGTGTGCTCTTGACCGCGCGGTCAGTTGACGGTCGCCTGCGCAACCTCGTCGTACACGCGTTGCGCGGCGAGCTCGAGATCGTCGGCGTGCGTGACCGTTCGTCCGATCACGAGGACATCGCCGCCCGCGCGGATCGCGTCCGCGGGCGTCACGACGCGTACTTGATCGTCGCGGTCGGTTTCCGCGAGACGCACGCCAGGCACCATTGTGATGAGCGTCGGGTACGCGGACTTGACCTCGGCGATCTCGTGGCCGCTGCAGACCACACCGTCGCATCCCGCTGCGGCCGCAGTCGCCAGTCGCGCCGGGAACGTGCTGGTGTCGGCATCGCTCGTCAGCACGGTCACACCGAGCAGCTTCGGCGGAGCGACGTTGGCATCCGCGGCGCCGGCACGCGCACCCTCGACGAACGCGCTCATCATCGCGGGGCCGCCGCTCGCGTGGGCGTTCAGGTATCCCAGACCGAGCCTGCCCAACACGCGCGACGCGCGCCGCACCTGATTCGGGATGTCATGCAACTTCACGTCGAGAAAGACAGCGAAGCCAAGGTCCTGAAGACGCGTGACCGCGTCGATGCCTGCTGCCGACCACAGCTCGAGACCGACCTTCGCCACCCCGAACCATTGCTGTGCGCGCTTGGCGACCGCGGCAGCGGCTTCGAGATCGTCGGAGTCGAGGACGAGCGCGAGCCGCAGGCGGGTCGGGTCAGTCATTACACCTCCATCTGGGCGACGAGGTCGGTAACGACTCGGATCTCGTGCCGGCGACACCATCGCGCCAGCTCGTCGCGTACTCGCACGGTGGCGCGGGGCTCGGCGAAGGTCGCAGTGCCGACGCCTACCGCGTGGGCGCCTGCCAGCATCATCTCCACGGCGTCCTCACCCGTCGCGACGCCGCCCGTGCCGATGATGGGCACCTCAGGGATCGCGACCGCACATTCCGACACGACGCGCAAGGCAATGGGTTTGATCGGCGGGCCCGACAAGCCGCCGGCACCCGCGCCGAGGACGGGGCGGTGGCGCTCCGCGTCGATCGCGAGTCCCGGCAGCGTGTTGATGAGGGTGAGCCCCAGGGCGCCTGCGTCGAGCGCCTCGCACGCGATTGCCACGAGGTCCGTGACCGCCGCCGTCAGCTTCGCGAACACAGGCAGCGGCGCAACCTGCGCGGCAACCGCGCCGACGACGGCGCGTGTCGCGTCGGCGTCGACCGCGAACATGTGTCGCCCTGCCTCGAGGTTCGGGCACGACAGGTTCACCTCCAACGCGACGAGATCCGACGCGTGCGACGCGAACATCTGCGCGCCGCGCGTGAAGTCATCGAGTGTCCGCCCCCACAGTGATGCGATCACGCGCGCGCCCGCGTCCAGCAGCGCCGGAAGCTCGTGGTCGGCCCATGCCGCGATCCCCGGCCCGGTCAGACCAACCGAGTTCAGCATTCCCCCGCCGGGGGCCTCGGTGGTCCGCAGCGGGGGGTTTCCTTCCCACGCGAACGGCGCGAGCGACTTGATCGTGACGGCGCCGAGCTCGGACGGTGGGCAGAGACGCGCGAGCTCGGCGCCATACCCGAACGTGCCCGACGCAGCGATGATCGGGTTGGGCAGCTCGATCGGCCCGAGTCGGGTCGTGAGGTCCGTCGCTGCGCGAGCTCTCACACGCCCAACTTGAGCTGCCCGTCGAGGTGGTACTCCTGGAGGGAGCGAACCTCCGGCTCGGACTGTGCGAACTCGGCGATCCCGGCGGCCGCGGCGATCGCGGCCGCGACCGTGGTCACGCACGCGACGCCGTGCTGGAGGGCAGCCCGGCGTATGTGCATGCCATCGGCGCGCGGTCCTCGACCTCTCGGTGTGTTGACGACGAGTTGTACCTTGCCCGAGCCGATCAGCTCGAGCGCGTCGACGCCGATGTCTTCGCCCACCTTGGCCACCACCGTGTCGACGGGGATCCCTTCGCGGTCGAGAAACGTCGCGGTCCCGGTTGTCGCGGCGATCCCGAAGCCGAGCTCCGCGAATCGCCGCGCGGCTCGGAGCCCCGCAGATTTGTCGCGCTCGGCGAGCGACAAGAACACGACCCCTCGCTCGGGCAGCGCGTTCGCAGCGCCCGCCTGGCTCTTGGCAAACGCGAGGCCGAAGCTCCGATCGATGCCCATGACCTCGCCGGTGCTGCGCATCTCCGGTCCGAGAACCGTGTCGACCCCCGGGAAGCGGTTGAACGGCAGCACAGCCTCCTTCACCGCGACATGGCCTCCCTCCGCGGGTGGACGCAGCACGCCGCCGGCGCGCAGCTCCGCCAGCGTCGCCCCGACCATCACACGCGCCGCGACCTTCGCGAGGGGCACCCCTGTCGCCTTGCTCACGAACGGAACCGTGCGGCTCGCTCGCGGGTTCGCCTCGAGGACGAACACGCGACCGTCCTTGACGGCGAACTGCACGTTCAGCAGGCCGACGACATCAAGCGCCTCGGCCAACCGCTCGGTGCAGGCTTCGAGCATCGCGAGCACCTCGCCCGACAGGGTCGGCGGCGGGATCGCGCACGCCGAGTCGCCGCTGTGCACACCGGCCTCTTCGATGTGCTCCATGATCCCGCCGATGACCACCTCCCCGGTGCTGTCGCGTAGCGCGTCGACGTCGACCTCGACGGCGTCCTCCAAGAAGCGGTCGATCAGCGCCGGCCGCTGTGCCGACAAGCCGCCCTCCTTGCCGAGCGACCCGGTCGCGCCGAGCTCGCACATCGCGCGGCGCAGTTCGACGTCGTCGTACACGATCTCCATCGCGCGCCCACCCAGCACGTAGCTCGGCCGGACGAGCACGGGATATCCGATCCGCGTCGCGATCGTCACCGCGTCGTCGGGTTCGACCGCCGTGCCTCCGGCCGGCTGGTCGAGACCGAGCGCCGCGCACAGCTGATTGAAGCGCTCGCGGTCCTCCGCGAGATCGATCCGGTCCGGGCTCGTCCCGAGGATGCGGAACCCGGCTGCCTGCACCGCGTGCGAGAGCTTCAAGGGCGTCTGCCCGCCGAGGCCGACAATCACGCCGGTCAGCTCGCCACCGCCGATCGCGGCCGCTTCGGTGAGAGCGTCGCACACGTTGAGGACGCCCTCGGTGGAGAGCGGCTCGAAGAACAGACGATCGCTCGTGTCGTAGTCGGTCGAGACCGTTTCCGGGTTGCAGTTCACCATGACGGTCTCGAAGCCCGCGTCCGAAAGCGCGAACGCGGCGTGCACGCAGCAGTAGTCGAACTCGACGCCCTGCCCGATCCGGTTCGGGCCACTGCCGAGGATGACCACAGTCGGACGCGTCAACGGCGCCAGCTCGTCGGTGTCCTCGTAGGTGCCGTAGTGGTACGGGGTTTCGGCCGCGAACTCTGCCGCACACGTGTCGACTGTCTTGTACGTGACTCGCACACCCGCCGCGAGCCGTGCGTCGCGCGCCTGCTGCTCGGTGCTTCCCCAGAGCCACGCGAGCTGTGCGTCGCCGAACCCCATCTGCTTCGCCCACTTGAAGTCGCCACGCCGGGCGGTGTCGACCGACATGGGCGTCAGATGCTCGCGGCATTCGATGATCTGGAGGATCTGGTCGAGGAACCACGGGTCGATATGGGTCGCCTCGTGGAGCCGGTCGATGGACGCGTACCGGCGAAGCGCGGATTCGATTTGGAACAGCCGGTCCGGTGTCGGGACGGCGGCCATGCGCACCAGCTCATCGACATCCATCGCGTCGAACGGTCGCTCTCCGGGATCGCCGTTGAGGCCGCTGCGTCCGATCTCGAGCGAGCGAATCGCCTTCTGCAGACTCTCGGCGAAGGTGCGGCCGATCGCCATCACCTCGCCGACCGACTGCATCTGAGTGCCGAGTACGGGCGTGGCGCCCGGAAGCTTCTCGAACGCCCAACGCGGGATCTTCGTCACGACGTAGTCGATCGTCGGCTCGAAGCTCGCCGGCGTCTCCCGCGTGATGTCGTTGCGCACCTCATCAAGCGTGTAGCCAATCGCCAGCTTCGCCGCGATCTTCGCGATCGGGAAACCCGTCGCCTTCGACGCGAGCGCGGAGCTGCGCGACACGCGCGGGTTCATCTCGATGATGACCATCTCGCCGTCGAGAGGATTCAGCGCGAATTGCACGTTGGATCCACCGGTGTCGACCCCGATTCGCCGAATGCACGCGAAGGCCGCGTCGCGCATCGCCTGGTATTCGACGTCGCTGAGCGTCTGCGCGGGAGCGACAGTGATCGATTCGCCGGTGTGGACACCCATTGCGTCGACGTTCTCGATCGAGCAGATGACAACGCAGTTGTCGGCGCGGTCCCGCATGACCTCGAGCTCGTACTCCTTCCAGCCGACGATCGATCGCTCGATGAGAATCTCGCGGATCGGGCTGGCGGCGATGCCGCGCGCCGCGATGGCGCGCATCTCGTCGGCGTCGTGCGCGATGCCCGTGCCGCCCCCACCAAGGATGAAGCTCGGGCGGACGATGAGCGGATACCCGACCCGCTCTGCGACCTGCATGGCCTCCTCGAGTTCGTACGCGATCCCGCTCGCCGGCACCTTGAGCCCGATCTCTGTCATTGCGGACTTGAACTGCTGCCGGTCCTCGGCAGTTCGGATCGCGTCGATGTTCGCACCGATCAGGTCGACGCCGTATTCGCCGAGCACACCCGCTTCATGGAGCGCGACCGCGAGGTTCAGAGCGGTCTGCCCACCGAGGGTCGGCAGCAGAGCGTCAGGTCGTTCCTTCGCGATGACGCGGGTGAGCGTCGGGACGTCGAGTGGTTCCACGTACGTCGCGTCGGCGAACTCGGGATCGGTCATGATCGTCGCAGGGTTCGAGTTCACGAGCACGACCCGATAGCCGTCGTCGCGCAGCACCCGACAGGCCTGGGTGCCCGAGTAGTCGAACTCACAGGCTTGCCCGATCACGATCGGACCAGATCCGATCAGGAGGATCGATTCGATGTCGGTCCGGCGCGGCATGTCAGGCCGAGGCCCTCATCAGCTCGGTGAACTCGGAGAACAGATAACGCGCGTCGTGCGGGCCCGGCCCAGCCTCGGGGTGGTACTGCACGCCGAAGCAGAGGCGGTCGGCGTTGCGCACGCCCTCGACGTCGCCGTCGTTCAGGTTGACGTGGGTGACGACCGACCCCGCCGGCAGCGAGCCGGCGTCCACCGCGTAGTTGTGGTTCTGGCTCGTGATCTCGACGCGTCCGGTCGCAAGGTTGCGGACGGGGTGATTCCCGCCGTGGTGACCGAAGCGCAGCTTGAAGCGCTTGCCGCCGAGCGCGAGCCCCATGATCTGGTGTCCGAGGCAGATGCCGAACAGCGGCACCTCGCCGAGCAGGTCGCCGACCGCTTCGATCGCGTCGGTGCACGCCGCAGGGTCGGCCGGTCCGTTCGAGAGGAAGACACCGTCGGGCTCACGCGCGAGCACCTCCGCCGCCGAGGTACGCGCCGGCACGACCTCGACCTGGCAACCTGCGTCGACGAGTTGCCGGGTGATCGAAATCTTGATGCCGAAGTCGTACGCGACCACGTAGAAGGGCGCATCGGCGCGACCGAGCGTGTAGGGCTCAGGCGTGCTGACGAGTGAGGCGAGATCCTTACCGTCGGTGCCGCCGTCGGCCCGAGCTGCGGCGAGGAGCTCCGATTCGGTCGCGCTACCGAACGCACCGGGCATCGCGCCGGCGTCGCGGATGTGACGCGTGAGTCTGCGGGTGTCGATCCCGGCGATCGCCGCCACGCCGTGGCGGCGAAGGAACGAGTCGAGATCGTCCTTCGCACGCCAGTTGCTCGCCCTGCGCGCGAGATCTCGCACCACCACCCCGCGGCAGTGTGGATGTCGAGACTCGTCGTCGTCCGGGTTGCAGCCGTAGTTACCGATGTGCGGGTAGGTGAAGGCAATGATCTGACCGGCGTAGCTCGGATCGCTGATGATCTCCTGGTAGCCGCTGAGCGCGGTATTGAAGACGACTTCGCCGGCCGCCAGGCCCTGAGGCGTCTGATGCCCGACCGCCCAACCCTCGAACAGCTCGCCATCCGCGAGCACGAGCGCCGCTTCGGTGCGCCTCATCGCGTCGCCTCACCGTCGATCACGGTCGCGCTGCCGCCGAGCAGCGTGTGGCGAACCTTGCCGAGCAGCTCCCGTCCTGCCCATGGGGTATTGCGTGATCGACTGGCGCCGCCGCCAGGGTCGACGGTCCAGCGTTCACCGACATCGAACACGCACAACGACGCCGGAGAACCCGGCGCGACCGGCCCGCCGTGCGAGTCGCGAAGTCCTGCAATCGCGGCAGGCCGCCAGCTCATCCGTGCGAGCAGTTCTTGGAGCGACAGCGCGCCGGACACGACCAACTCCGTGTGCGCGACCGCGAACGCTGTCTCGACACCCAGCATTCCCGGCGGCGCTTCCTCGAACGGCACCGCCTTCGTCTCAGGAGCGTGCGGAGCATGATCGGTCGCGATCGCATCGATGGTGCCGTCGACCAACGCAGCGCGCACGGCATCACGATCCTCGTCGCCACGCAAAGGAGGGTTCATCTTGAAGGTCGGGTCGTAACCTTCGCAGCAAGCATCGGTGAGCGTGAAGTGCTGCGGTGTGCACTCTGCGGTGACTGCCAAACCTTCGGCCTTCGCCCGCCGCACCAGCTCGGCAGCACCCGCGGTCGAGAGGTGCAAAACGTGATAACGGCCGCCCGTCCGACGGGCCAGCGCCAGGTCACGGGCGACGATCACGATCTCCGCCTCGGAGGGCCGGCCCGGGATGCCGAGGCGAGCACTCCACGCACCCTCGTGCATGTGCCCGCCCGCGACGAGACTCGGATCCTCGGCGTGCTGGGCGACGACCGCGCCGGCGAGCGCGCCGGCGTACTCGAACGCGCGTCGCATCACGGTGGCGTCCGCGACACAGTCACCGTCGTCGGTGAAGATGCGAACGCCGGCGTCGTACAGCTCACCCATCGGCGCGAGCTCGCGCCCCTCGCGACCCTTCGTGATGCAGCCCGCCGCCCGCACGTCGCACAAGCCGACCTCGCGCCCGCGGGTCAGCACCGATTGCACCACCGCCGCGTCATCGAGTGGTGGGCTCGTGTTCGGCATGCACACGACGGCGGTGCAGCCTCCGAGTGCCGCGGCTCGAGAGCCCGTCTCGATCGTTTCGGAGTCCTCACGGCCCGGCTCTCGAAAGTGCACCTGGATGTCGACGAGGCCAGGAGCGACCACGCAACCCTCCGCGTCGAGCACCAGCGCTCCGGCGGCGTCAATGTCGTCTCCGACGTCCGCGATGAGGCCATCACGCACGAACACGTCGGCACGGCGCGGATCGGTCGTGCCGTCGACGATCGTGCCGCCTCGGAGCAGGTACATCTCAGTCATGCCCGTCTTCCTTGGGCCCGTCTTCCTCGGGCCGGTCTTGCTTGCCGCCCTCATCGGGCGCGCCGTCGCCGGCCTCGCCGTCCTTCGGCTCCTGCAGAATGTCGAACAACACGGCCATGCGGACCGCGACTCCGTTCGTCACCTGCTGCGTGACGAGCGAGATGCCGGCGCCGGCGACATCGAACGCGATCTCGACGCCGCGGTTCATCGGTCCCGGGTGCATCACGAGCACGTCGGGCTTCAGGCGCGCGGCACGCGACGCGGTGAGCCCCCATCGCGCGGTGTACTCGCGCAGGCTCGGGAAGCATCCGCTGGCGATGCGCTCCTGCTGGATCCGCAGCAGGTAGACGATATCGACCTCGCCCAGGACCTCGTCGAGGTCGTGGCTCACGCCGACCGGCCATCCTTCGAGCGACTCCGGCATGAGCGTCGGTGGACCGACGAGCGTCACGTCGGCGCCGAGCGCCGCGAACATCTTGACGTTGCTGCGCGCGACCCTGCTGTGCACGATGTCGCCGACGATCGCGATGCGCGTCCCCTCGATCTGGCGGTGTTGCCGCAGCGTGAACGCGTCGAGCAGCGCCTGGGTCGGATGCTCGTGGCGACCGTCACCCGCGTTGACGACCGCGGCGCGAGTCCAGCCGGTAATGCGGTGGGGTGCCCCGGCGGCCGAGTGACGCACGACGATCGCGTCGATGCCCATCGCTTCGATCGTCTGCACCGTGTCGAGCAGTGACTCGCCCTTCTTGACGCTGCTCGTGGACACGGAGAAGGTCATCGTGTCGGCGGACAGCCGCTTGGCGGCGGTCTCGAAGCTCAGACGTGTCCGCGTGCTCTCCTCGTAGAACAGCGATACCACGACCTTGCCGAGCAGCGCCGGGACCTTGGGGATCTCGCGGCGCGTGACCGCCAGGAACGAGTCGGCGAGGTCGAGCATCCGTTCGATGCCGGCCCGCCCACCGAGATCGTCGACGGAGAGGAGATGGCGCATCAGCGAGCCGTCTCGTGGTCGTGCTCGTGTTCGGGTGCCCACAGCTCGACGCGGTCGTCCCCGTCGTCGAGCTCGACGAGCTTCACGCGTACGTCTTCTGCGAGCTTCGTCGGGAGGTTCTTGCCGACGTAGTCGGCACGGATCGGAAGCTCGCGATGACCACGATCCACGAGGACGGCCAACTGCACCGCCTGAGGTCGGCCGAGGTGCATCACGGCATCGAGGGCGGCACGCACTGTACGACCGGTCGAGAGCACGTCGTCGACGAGCACGACGATCCCGTTGGTCACGTCGGGAACTTCGGTCGGGCCCAGCGGCGCAATTCGTCGCCGGCCGATGTCGTCGCGATGGAAGGCCACGTCGAGCGCGCCGACCGGAACGTCCACACCTTCGAACCCTGCGATCGCTGCTGCGATTCGATGTGCGAGCGGCACACCGCGGGTATGCAGACCGACGATGACGAGGCCGACGGCACCTCGGTTGCGCTCGACGATCTCGTGAGCAATACGGGTAATGGATCGGTGCAGCGTCGCCGCATCGAACACCGTGGTGCGCAGCGCCATTGCATGATCGGGGGCATCGCCGGGCGCATGGCCGGGCGCATCATCGGGTGTGGGATCGGACGCCGAGACAACAAACGCCCCGGCCGGGGCGTCGTCTCCAGGTTCAGTTGTCCCAGATCCGGTTGTCCCAGGTCCGGTTGTGGTGGCGTCGCGCGCCTGCATCTCGGGCATTCGACCTTCGCCTCCGTGGGGGCCTCTCCGGACCCCCTTCACGGTGGAACACGACTCATGATAGCACCCTGTCGATCGTTCGACGCGCGTCGAGCTTTGCCGAGCTCGAGATCGGCGCTGCACCGAAGGCGTCGGCGTCGATCGCCGCGCCGACGCCGACGAGCTCGGACGCTTCGAGGAGCAGGGCGAGCGCCCCCGCGTACGCGGCCGGTGTTTCTGCCGGCTCTCGAGCCCTGTCGCAGCGTGCACCGAGTCGTTCGAGGTCGGCGAGCACAGATGCCGCCCACGTCGGTGCCGGCCGACGACGCCGCGCGCGCCACCACTGCAGCGCCGCCGAGAGAATCCAGAACACGACGGCCACGACGATCGCGCCCGCCGCGAGCACCATGCCGTGGCGCTGTACCCAGACGAACATCGACGCCGGCGCGGTGCTCTCGCCCGCGAGAGGCACCCGAGCCGTGGGGTCGAAACCCTGCCAGCCAACCCCGGGGAACCACACCTCGGCCCAGGCGTGCGCGTCGCGCTCCCGCACGGTGTAGCGGCCGGTCAGGTCGTCGTGCTCACCGGTCACGAATCCTGTCGCGAGGCGCGCCGGAACACCGACCTCACGCATCATCACGACCAGCGTGCTGGCGATCTGTTCGCACCAGCCCGCTCGCCCCTCGAACACGAACCAGTCGACGGTGTCAGGTGTGGATTCCGGTGGCAACGGGGCGTCCAGCGAATACTCGACATGCTCGCCGAGCCATCGCTCGATGGCGCGCACCTTGTCGTACGCGCTCGGCGCACCGGCCGTGATCTCCCGGGCGAGCGCGCGCAGGCGTTCGGTCGTGATCGCCGGTTGCGCGTACCGAACGACGATCTCGTCGGGGACGGTTCCGCGCGCGTCCCGTAGCGTCTCTGCGGTCGCGACGGGTTCCTCCGAACGTGCGGTGTACCGCGCGCCGCGCCCGAACGGATCGAGCGGTGCGATCACCGTGCCGTCGGCGCGCGCCGACACGAAGTGATCGCTGTCGATCTCGACCAACTCGGGGGCTGCGAAGACGATGTCGGAATAGTCCGCCGCGATCTCGAACGTCTGCTCGTTCGTACGACTCTCGCCAACGCGGGCACCGACGCCCTGCGGCACGATCACAGCGTCGTCAGAGCCACTTCGCAACAACCGCGCGGCGTCGCCGCCGTCGGTGCGGGTCCACACCCGCCCGTCCCACGTGTCGAAGGTCGAGCCTCGCCAGAACGCAGGGCGTTCCGCGGCGACCGTCATCACGATCGCGTCGGAGAGCGCCGGGCGGCTCCGAGTGTCGAGGCGAGCCGTGTCCGCAAGCGTCCCTCGCCCGGCATCGGAGAACGGATCGGCCGCGTCGCCCCGCTGCGCGCCGTCGCCCGCTGCCGAAAGCACCGGCCACAACGCGATCGCGAGCGCGATCACGAAGAAGCAAGCGGTCGTCGCACTTCGCGTGAACGCCGCGCCGAACCGGACCGGAGTTCGGTCCAGCCGGCGCCGCCCGGTTGCCTCCGCGTGTTCCAGTGCCGCGAGCGTCACCACGGTCGCGAGGGCCCAGATCAGCACCGCGCGGGCAGGCACCGCCCCTGTTCGTGCATATCGCGTGAGCACGAAGCCGCCCGCGACGAGCGCGAGCGCCGTCGCGACACGAGTCGGGATCGACGGCAGTGCCGCCACCGCGAGCAGACCGACGAGCGCGCCCGCCCCGAACGCGAGCACGAACGGAACGTCGAACTGCGCCGAGCCGGAGGCCGTCGCTGTGCCGATCGAGACGGCGGCGCCGAGCGCAACGACCGCGTACGGACCACGCAGAGACACTGCATGGCGCGGAAGGCGACGCGCCGGGCTGGTACTCATGACGAGAGCTCCACGCTGCGCCACCCCACCGGCAGTTGCGGGGGATCACCGGCCGTCGCGCGGGCGAGACGACGGGCGAGGCCGCGCCGGGTGCCTACGACCTCCACGACGGCGCGCCCTCGCTCACAGGTCGACAGCAACAAGACGTCGCCCGCCCGCAGCACGGCGTCGCCGAGCCCGCGGGCATGGCCCGCGGCGCGTTCGGCGACGACGGGATCCGGACCGAGCACGAGCCGGACCGCGATCCCGTCGGCCGCCGGCGGCTCCAACTCCCGGACCGCGAGCTCGCCGGTACGGGCTGTTGTCGGCCAGTGCACGAGGCGGCGCGGGTCACCCGCGACGTAGGGCCGCACCGTGCGGGCCGTATCGCCGCCGGCGCCCGCGGTCGGGCTCGTGGCGCTCGCTGCCTGTGACACGGCCGCTCGGAGATACGGCATCGCCAGCGGGCGCGGCGCGGCGTGAAGCACCCTCGGCAGGCGCACGACGAGCACACGGCGGCGGAGGAAGACGCCGATCGGCCAACTCGTCCGCAGCTCGACGCGCACCTGACTGAAGAGGCCACGACGCGGGACGAGCCAGCTGATGCTGCCACCGATCGCGCCGTCGCGCGCCGCCGTGTCGTACCAGTCCGACGGCGGATCGAGGATCCGAACCGAGCACGTACGACCTCGGCCGCGCACCTCGACGCGCCAGTCGATCGTCTCGCCGCAAGTGGCGTCGGTCGGGCCGCTCACCGAGACGGTGGCAGCTCGTAGTGCGAGGCACGCTCCGACCACCCCAACCACGAGCACGGCGATCCCAGTCGCCGCGAGCAGGGTGAGCGCCGGCTCGCCGGTGGCGATGCCGTTGCCGAAGGCGAGAACCACGACACCGCCGACCGCGAGCGCGCCGAAGGTGAACTCACCCGGCGTGCGCGCGTGATCCATGAGATCCTGGCGCGTCAGCCGCTCGGGACGGCCACCGAGCCCATCACAACGGACAGCACGCGCGTCGCCGTGGCGGTCGCAGAGCCATCGAGCGTGATGACCCGGTGTGCCAACGCGGCAAGGAAGACCGCCTGCACGTCGTCGGGTGAGACATAGCTCCGTTGGGCGACGACCGCGTGTGCACGCGCGAGCCCGAGCAACGACTGCGTCGCGCGCGGCGACGCCCCGAGCACGAGATCGGTGTGGGCACGCGTCGCGTCCACCAGATCCAGCGCATACTCGACGACGGCCTCGGCGACATGCACCGAACGGACCGCTTCGATGGCAGCGGCAAGTTGGCCGGGTGTCGTGACCGCCGCGACACCGGCCAGCGCGTCGAGGCCGCCTTCGCCTCGAAGCAACCCTCGCTGCGCGGCACGATCCGGCACGCCCATGGTCAGCACGATGCCGAACCGATCCAGCTGACTCTCGGGCAGTGCGAACGTGCCGGCACTGCCGTATGGATTCTGCGTCGCGACGACGAGGAACGGGGTGGGAAGCCGATGGCTCGTGCCATCGACGCTGACCGTGCGCTCCTCCATCGGCTCGAGCAGCGCAGCCTGCGTGCGAGGTGACGCGCGGTTGAGCTCGTCGACGAGCACGATGTTCGCGAAGACCGGACCCGCGCGAAACGACCACTCTCCCGTCGCTGGCTCGTAGACGGTCGTCCCCGTGATATCCGACGGCAGGAGATCGGGTGTGCACTGCACGCGGCGGAAGCGGCCGCCGAGAGCGGCGGCAAGGCTGCGAGCGAGCACCGTCTTGCCGGTACCCGGAACGTCCTCGACCAGGAGATGCTCGCCGGCGAGGAGCGCGCACAGCGCGAGCCGCACCGCATCGGGCTTCCCGCGCACCACCCGCTCGACCTCGACGCGCAAGGCCGCGGCGATCGCCTGCGGATCGACCGCTGTCCCGCTCGGCAGCGCCGACAATGTCATGGGGAGTTCTCCAAGCAGAGGCAGGCTAGGGCCGAAAGGATCCTCAGCTGTTGTCGGCAACCATCAAGCTCCGGCTGAGCGGTTCCCGCCGGCGCGGCAAGAGATCCCGGCGATTCCGCGCGCCGGAGCACGATCTGCGCTGAGATGGAGGGATGGCCGAACCCGGGCAGATCGTCGTGCTGAACGGTGCACCGAGGTCGGGCAAGTCGAGCATCGCCAGCGCCATCCAGGAACGCTTCGACGGACCGTGGATGAACTTGGGTGTCGACGTGTTCGCCCGACATGTCACCCCGCAGCGATACCAACCCGGAATCGGGCTTCGCCCGGGCGGCGAGCGCCCCGACCTCGAAGCGTTCCTGCCGATGTTCTACGCGGCGATGTACGAGTCGGTGGCTGCGCACAGCCGGCTCGGCCTGAACGTCGTCGTCGATGTTGGGCATCACGATTCCTACTCGAGGCCGCTTCGAATTCTTCCGCGAGTTGCGTCGCAACTCGATGGCCTGCCCGTTCTCGTTGTCGGAGTTCGATGCCCGATCGAGGTGATCATGCAGCGGAGAGACGCGGGACAGGGCGAACAAGAGGGCCGGTACGCGACCAGCACCCGATCGGGCGACATCCCCGACGCCGTCCGTCTCTGGCAGCGCGAGGTCCACCTCCCAGGGATCTACGACCTCGAGGTCGACACCTCTGTGTTGAGCCCCGCGGAGAGCGCCGACCTGATTCGCGCGCGGCTCCGGGACGGACCAGCCCCGACCGCATTCACACAGATCGCGAGCTCGACGGATCACGGCTGACGAGAACGCACGCGCACAGAGGCGCGCTGCGCGAGAGACTTCGTGCCTCGGCCCCGGTCAACGCCGACGGTTGATGCGCCAGACCGCGAGCGCAGTGCCGAGTGCAGTGATGCCGATCCGCGTCCAGTCGAGAACCGGTCTGACGCGCACGCCAGTGCTCGTGACCTCGATCATCGCGACCGGCCGCCCCTGGGTGTAGCCGCCACCGCCGCCACCGCCACCGCTCCCGTGGGTCTCGTCGCCTCCCCCTCCAAATCCAAAACCAGCGCCGACGTCAAACGCCGCCGCCGGGATCACGACCCGATCGCCGTACTCCACCGGCGTCCCGAAGATCCGTGCCGCTGAGATGTCGGCGAGAGGTGCGACCGCACCGCTCACGCGTTCCGCGATCCGGTCAACTACCTGCTGGCTGCCGTCGTCCACGCTTCCTCCTCAGTTCTCGATGGCCGTACACGAGCAACGTGCCGGTCGTGAGGATTGCGATCCGTATCGCCCGCCCGTAGTCGTGCACCAACGCGACGTGGCGCCGGCCCGAAGCGTCGAGAACCTCGACGCGGACCGGGACGACACGAGTAAGGCTTCCCGCCGCGATCGGCGACGACAGACGCAGCGAGATCGCGCGCGCGGTGGCGGTCAGTGCGGCGCCGCGCACGCCCATGGCCGTCTCGCCTTGCGTACGTTCGACGCGCAGCATTCGGCGCCATTCAACCACGGTCAGGTCGTCGGCGCATCCCGAGCGTCCGACAGATGGATCGTACCGGCCGAGATGGATCGGAATCCGCAGGCCCCGAAATAGAACGGCGCGAGGCGGTCACGGTCGTCGAAATCGACGTGAATCCATTCGCAGCCCGCGTCTCTGGCATGCAGCGACGCGCGCCGGACGAGCTCCGCACCGATACCGCGGCGTTGATGGTCGGGCCGCACCTTCGCGTCGAGCAAGAAGGCGTGGTCGCATCCGTCCCATGCGACGTTCACGAAGCCGACAGCTGCACCATCGGCGTCACGCGCCGTCATCCAGCCGAGGCTGTGCGTACGGATCTGATTCCACCACCCCGAGGCGGAGTTGCCACCGTGCGATTCCGTCAGTGCCACCAACTCCTCGTCGGCAATGTCGCCTCGCCATCGATACTCGATCTCAGGCGTCATGTGGCGCCTCGAAGTCGTCGAAGCCTTCCTCCGGCAACGCGTCGAGGAGCACGTCGATCAGCTCGCCCTGGAAGTAGGTGAGCACGTGGTAGAGGTGCCACGCCGACGCCCGTGGATCGTCGGCATCCATCGCTGACGCCTCGGGCTCGCCGCGGCCGGGTTGATCGTCGTCGCCGTCTTCCTTCACACCCAACGCCGTTCCGAGCGCGAGCCGCGCGTCGGTCAGCACCCCGAGCCACATCGCTTCCGCATCCGGGTCGAGCACGATCGAGCCCCGACGGTCGCTGCGCGCGATCGGTTCGAGCTCCCGCGCGAGCGAGTCGAGCCGGTCGAGGCGCTCACGAAGCAGCTCGGGGCCGGCAAGGGCACGCCAGATCTCCTCGGCGCGATCCTCGGTGGGATCGAGGTACGCGCGGGGGAACAGCCGCTGCATCACCGCGTCGTCGGCCGGACGATCAAGGATCTGCCGAAGCTCGGCAACGAGCCCGACAAGGGTCGCGGCCTCAGCGGGAACCAGCTGCAACCGAACGCGCCCGTCGACGCCGCGCGACCACCACTGGGACATCACTCTCCCACCCGACTCCGGCCGCGAGCGGCCTGCGGCGCGCAGCGGCCTCCGCTCCCACCCATCACTCCCCCACCCGACTCCGGCCCATCATGCCCGCCATCACTCGTCGTGCTGCAGGGTCGCCCACAGGCCGTGCGCGTGCAGGCGCGCCACCCACCCTTCGCACTCGTGCCGCCGCCCGTTCGCGACCACTGCCCGCCCCTCGTGGTGCACTTGCATCATGAGCCGGGTCGCCTTCTCGCGAGAGAAGCCGAACAGCTTCTGGAACACGAACACGACATAGCTCATGAGGTTCACAGGGTCGTTCCACACGAGCACGATCCACGGATGGTCGGCGAGCTCCTGCTCGCCGACGTCGGGCTCGCGGATCGTGCCGGGCAGTGTCACGACGCGGCAGCCTCCTCGGGCCGAACCTCGATGGCGATCCGAGAGAGGAGTCCGTTCACGAACCGGCCCGAGTCCTTCGTGCTGTACTGCTTCGCGAGCTCGACGGCCTCGCTGATCGCGACGGCCGTCGGGATCTCCGCCTCGTGCACCAGCTCGTAGGTGCCGAGTCGCAACAACGTTCGGTCGATCACGGGCATGCGATCGAGGGTCCAATGCTCACTGAAGCGGGTCAACAGGTCGTCGATCTCGGCCAGGTGATCCGCGATCCCCGTGACGAGCCGTACGGCGTACCCGTCGGGGGCCACCGGCAGGTCGGCGAGGAGGTCGGCAGCCGAGATCGCGCGCACCTCGCGTTCGTACGTGAGACTCAGGGCATGTTCGCGTGCTTCTCGACGCGTGGCCGCAACCATCACGCCCGCGCGAGGTATTCGCCGGAGCGCGTGTCGACCTTGATGCGCTCGCCGACATCGACGAACAAGGGGACCTGCACGGTCAGGCCGGTTTCGAGCCGGGCCGGCTTGCGCGCGCCGCTGACCCTGTCGCCTTGCACGCCGGGTTCGGTCTCGACGACCTCGAGCTCGACGGCAGCGGGCAGATCGACGCCGAGGATCTCGCTCTCGTACATCGGGAGCACCACGATGTCGCCTTCGCGCATGAAATCGACAGCACCACCCAGCTGCTCGGACGGCACCTGCAGCTGGTCGTACGTGTCGTTGTCCATGAACACGAAATCGTCGCCCTCGCGATAGAGGAACTGCATCTCGCGCTTGTCGATCTGCGCGAAGCCCACCTTCTCGTCGGCCCGGAACGTCTTCTCGAGCACGGCGCCGGTCCGGACGTTGCGGAGCTTCGTACGGACGAACGCGCCACCTTTCCCCGGCTTCACGTGCTGGAACTCGATGACGGTGACCAGGCCCTCGGGCAGGTTCAGGGCCATGCCGTTCTTCAAGTCGTTCGTCGAGATGCTCACGTCGCGGGCGTCCTGGTGTCGCGGGTCTGGCGATTGCGGGTCGTGCTGATTCAGATGACGAGCGTCTTGGGCGTCAGCGTCAGCGGCTCGTAGCCATCGGTCGTGACGAGCACCGTGTCTTCGATGCGGACGCCGCCGACACCGGGGAGGTACACGCCCGGCTCGACCGTGACGATGTCGCCGAGTACGAGAGTACCAGAGCCGGTCTTGGCCACGCGCGGCGACTCGTGGATCTCGATGCCGACACCGTGGCCGGTGCCGTGGCTGAACGCGTCGCCGTACCCGGCGTCGTTGATGATGTCTCGGCACGCGGCGTCGATCGCAGTCACGTCCGCGCCCACTCGCACTGCCGCGCGACCGGCCGCCTGCGCCTCGCACACGAGATCCCAGAGGCGTTGCGCGTCGACGCTCGGCTCGCCGACGCTCACGGTACGCGTCATGTCCGAGCAGTAGCCGTCGACGACACAGCCGAAGTCACACACCACGAGCTCACCCGTGCCGACGATCCGATCGCTCGGGCGGGCATGTGGCTTGGCAGCGTTCGGCCCACTCGCGACGATCGGGTCAAAGCTCACGCCGCTCGCGCCGCGCCGGCGCATCGCGAACTCGAGGTCGAGCGCGAACTCGCGCTCGCTGATCCCAGCACCGAGCCGCGGCAGCATCTCGGCGAAGGCGTCGTCGCCGATCGCACAGGCGGTACGAATCCGGTCGACCTCGCCCGGGTCCTTGCTGCGGCGCAGGCTCTCCACGAGCTGGCCGGCGGCGACACACTCGACCGGCGCGAAGCGCTCGGAGTATTGCCGCGCCTGCGCCCAGCTGATGCCATGCTCCTCGAGCCCGAGCCGCGCGACCGCGTCGAGCGCGTCTGCCACAACGTCGAGCTGTTCGCTCGCCGCGGTGTGGATCTCGACGCGGGCGGCGACGCCGTGCGCGTCGAGCTGTTCGACGGACTGCGTGGCATAGCGGCCGTCGCTGACGAACAGCGTGTCGCCGTCGTTCGGGACCAGGAGGAGCGCGGCGGAGCCGGTGAAGCCAGTGAGGTAGCGGATATTCGGGAGGCGCGTCACCAGCAGCGCGTCGACCTCGGTGAGGAGCTCACGCAGCCGCGCGAGGCGTGTGGCGACCTCGCACCGTGCGAGGCGGTCGAGATCGAGCACCGTCAGCTCGCCAACTTGCTGGCGACGGCCTCGATGGCAAGGCGATAGCCCACGGGACCGAACCCCGCGACCGTGCCGGTGACGTACGGAGCGACGACGCTCGTGTGCCGCCATGGTTCGCGCGTGTGGGTGTTCGACAAGTGCAACTCGACCTTCACGCCGTCGAACGTTGCCAGCGCATCGGCGATCGCGTACGCGTAGTGCGTGAACGCGCCGGGATTGATCACGATCGCGCCACAGCGTCCGCGAGCGGCGTGGATCGCGTCGATGAGCCCACCCTCGCTGTTGCTCTGCACATGCTCGACGTCGTGACCGTGCTTCGCGGCGGTCTCGGTGGCGAGCGACACGAGATCGTCGAGCGTCGTCGTGCCGTAGATGTGCGGCTCGCGTTCGCCGAGCAAGTTCAGGTTGGGCCCGGAGAGCAACAGGATCGTGGTCATCGCAGGGAAGTCTATGAGTCAGCCGTCGACACCGACTGCCGCGAATGCGACATCGAGCGCCGCGTCCGGCGGATCGTCGACGCGCTCCAGCCCGTGTGGTCCGCGCAGCACGAACGTCAGCCCGCCGTCCGCTTTCTTGTCACGGCGCATCAGAGTGAGGAGCTCGTCGCGGGCCAGGCCCGCCGGCGCGCGCGTCGGGAGGCCGAGTGAGGCGACGATCTGTTCGTGCGCGGCGACCGCCTCCGCCTCGAGTCGCCCGAGGGCACCCGCCAGCACACCCGCGAACACCAGGCCGATCGCGACCGACTCGCCGTGCGCGAATGCATGATCGGCGACGGTCTCGAGCGCGTGCGCGAACGTGTGCCCGTAGTTCAGCTGCGCGCGGAGCCCGGTACGCTCGAGCTCGTCGGTGCTCACGTAGCGCGCCTTGATCGCCGCGCTGCGCTCGATGGTCCGAGCCAGCGCGTCGGGGTCCCGGTTGAGGATCGCGGGCGTCGTACCGGTGAGCACTTCGAGCAGATCCTCGTCGCCCATCAGCGCGTATTTCGCGACCTCACCGAGCCCGCACCGGAAGTCGCGATCCGGCAAGGTCACGAGCAGCGAGGGGTCGCAGAACACACCGCGTGGCTGGTGGAAGCTCCCGACCAGATTCTTCCCCTCCGGGAGGTTCACGCCGGTCTTGCCGCCGATCGCGCTGTCAACCATTGCGAGCAACGTCGTCGGGACCTGCACGACGTCGATACCGCGGTGGTACACGCTGGCGGCGAAGGCCGCGGTGTCGCCGACCACACCACCTCCGAACGCGACAATCGCATCGCCCCGAAGCAGCCCCCAACGCGCGAACTGCTCGCACAAGTCGGCGACGGTTGCCATCGACTTGGCCGGTTCGCCGTCGTCGATCACGAACGACTCCTGCTCCATCCCCACCGCCTCGAGCGCGCCACGCACGAGCACGCCGTGGAGATCGAGGATGCGCGCCTGCGACACGATGGCGACGCGCCGCCGCCCTTCCAGCACGCGGGTGAACACGTCGAGCGCTCCCGAGCCGACCACCACGTCGTAGGAGCGTTCCGCCAGCTCGACCCGGATCCGGGTGAACGTCGGCCGCGGCGGAGACGCGTGCTCTCGACGAACAGGGGCGCTCGGGCTGATGGTCGACTGGATCAACTCGATCGTTCTCGCCGCCCGTTCACACAGCGCGTGTACCTCGTCCTTCTCGTAGCCGCGTATGGCCTCACGCAGATCGCTGTCGCGGAGTGCCCGTGCGCTGATCGCGTTCGGCGGAGGCTTGACCTCCAGGCCACGCGCGCGCTCGCTCAGCCATTCGAGCGTCACCGCGGCGCGATCCAACAAATCGTTCACGTCGTCGCGCTTGTAGCCGCGGAAGCACTCGACGATGTCGACGTCGCGCAACTCGCGCGGCGAGATGACAAAATCGTTGATCATGCGGCTTCGCCCTCCGGCGCTCCCTCACGCAAACGCCACCACACCAACACCGCGCCTCCGGCCTGCGCTTGGCCGATCATGGCGTGACCTCGGCGGCGGATCGGCGCACGACCTCCGTGGCGATGTCGTCGACCGACCGTTCATCCGTGTCGACGACAACGTGGGCAGCGGCCTCGTACGCCGGTGCACGGGCGGCCGCGAGTCGCCGGAGCGCGCCGACGGGGTCGCCTGCGAGGAGCGGGCGCCCTTCGCCATCGCCGACTCGCGCCGCGAGCGTCTCGGGGTTCGCACGCAGCCACACGACGATGCCGTGCTCGCGAAGGACGCGGCGGTTGTCGGGATCGACGACGGCGCCGCCGCCGCACGAGATGACCGCAGGGTGAGGTCTCGCGACCGCGTCGGCAATCGCTTGACGCTCGAACGCCCGGAACACGTGCTCACCGTCGGCCCAGATGTCGTCGAACGGCCTCCCGGCGATCGCTACGGCGAGCTCGTCGATGTCGATCCAGAGCCGGCGGAGACGCCGAGCGCACTCCTGACCGACGCTGGTCTTGCCGGCGCCCATCAGGCCGACCAGCACGAGGTGCACCATTACGTCACCGAGGTTCCATCAGCGCGTTCGCAACGAGTCGAGGTAACCGGCGTGGTTGCGGAGCAACTCGCCGAGCGAGTCCCCGCCGAACTTGCGCAGCACCTCGTTCGCGAGCACGAGCGCCACCATCGTCTCGCCGACGACACCAGCCGCGGGTACCGCCGTCACGTCGGTGCGCTCCTTGAAGGAGACCGTTTCCTCCTTCGTCACGACATCCACGGTCGTCAGGACGGGGCGGTTGAGCGTGGCGAGCGGTTTCATCGCCGCGCGGGTGACGATCACCTCGCCGGTGCTCATCCCGCCTTCGATGCCGCCGGACCGGGCGCCCTCGCGCACATAGTCGCCGGTTGCTGCGTCCCAGTGGATCGGGTCGTGCGCGTCGCTGCCGCGGCGCGCCGCGACCGCGATCCCCTCGCCGACCTCGACAGCCTTCATCGCCTGGATGCTCATGAGCGCCTGCGCGAGCATGCCGTCGAGCCGGCGATCCCAGTGCACGTGGCTTCCGAGCCCCGGCGGAGCGCCGTACGCGAGGACTTCGACCACGCCGCCGAGGCTGTCGCCCGCCTTCGCCGCTTCCTTGATCTCGGTGATCATCGCTGCTTCGGCGTCGGGATCGAAGCAGCGGACCTCCGACGCGTCGATCTGCTCGAGATCGAGGGGGCCGGGACGTGCGAGGTCGTCGCGCACGCGCGCGGGACCCATCTGCACGACGTGGCTGAGCACGGCGACGTCGAGGTGCGAGAGCAACCGCTTCGCGAGGGCACCGGCCGCGACCCGCGCCGCCGTCTCCCTCGCCGACGCCCGCTCGAGCACGTCACGTGCGTCGGTGAAGCCGTACTTCTGCATCCCGGCGAGATCGGCGTGTCCGGGTCGTGGCTGGGTGAGCGGCGCGTCCGTCGTGCCAGGTGCCGCAGCCATCTCCTTCGCCCACTTGCCGGTCTTCCACTCGCTGTTGTGGATCAACACCGACACCGGCGAACCGAGCGTGCGGCCATGCCGGACACCGCCGACGAGCTCGATCTCGTCGGCCTCGAATTTCATCCGCGGTCCACGCCCGTATCCGAGCCGGCGGCGCGCCAATTCGACCGACAGGTCCTCGACGGTGACGGGGATCCCGGCGGGCAGCCCCTCGACCGTCACGACGAGCGCCGGTCCGTGCGACTCGCCGGCCGTCAGGAAGCGCAACACGACGACAGCCTACGACCGCGCCCTTCTCGTGGCGCGCCTACTTGTTCGTGCTCTGGTTCTCGCAGAGGTCGAAGCTCGTGTCGCCGTGCTGGAACGTCCCGCAGCGATCGTCCCGTGCCTCGACGAACCGGTAGGAGTTCGACGGTCCGAACGTCTGTCCCTCGAGCACGTCGTCGTACACGGTCCCACCAACCCGAACCACCGCGACGTAAGTGCCGTTGCTCTGCCGCGTGATCGACAGCAGGGTGATCGTCTCGTTCGGGTCGTTCGTCGGTGCCATCGTCGTCGACGTCGTCGTCTGGCCCGGGATCGTGGTGCCCGTCGTCGATGTCGTCGTGTTCGTCGGGCTCGTCGTGGTCGTCGGTTCGGTGATCTGGATCGCCGGCTCGAAGGGATCGCGGCTGTCCTGCACGTCGAACGTGTTCGGCGTGCCGGGAATGCCGCCCGTCGTCGTCGTCACATTGGGGACAACGACTTGGGGACGCGACCCGCTCGTCGAGGAGCTCGAGTCGTCGTCGCCACCTCCCTTGAACACCCAGAGCTTGAGCACCACGGCGAGCAGCACCACACCCAGCACTGCGATGAGGATCTGCTGACGGCGTTGATCACGCATCAGTTGTCACCCCCTGCGCTCGTCGGCGTCGTCCCGCCGGCGACCGTCGTCGTCGACGCACCACCGGCAGTCGTTGTCGTCACCGGGTTGGCCGGCGTGATGAGACCGGTGGCCTGCGTGAACATGCGCGCCGTCAGCGTCACTGACAAGGTCGGCGCGCCGCTGAGCGACGGCGTGCCACCGTCCTCGTCGGCTTGCACGCCGGCGCTGATCTGAATCGCGTCGATGACCACCAGCCGCGACAGATCTTCGAGTCGCTTCAGGTACTCCTGCACCTGGAAGAAGCCGCCTTCGAGCTGGATCGACATCCGGATCTCGGAGATCCCGGTCGGGCTCGGTGTGGGCTCGGTGGGCGCGACCGAGATCCAGTCGACGCCGGTCTCGGCGCGGATGTCGTCAGCGGCCCGGATGAACGACTCCAGCTGGGGTAGCTCGGGGATCATCGCTGCGAGCTCTTCTTTGAGCGCGAGGCGCGCGGGCTTGTTCTCCGCGTCCACGCGCAGCTCCTTCAGCCGCGCGTCGAGACTGTCGACCTCGCGCTCGGCGACGTCGCGCTGTTCCTTCGCCTCGTCGAGGTCCTTGCCGGCTGGCCCGTAGAACAACGCGTTCCACGCGATGAGCACGACGACCAGCCCGAGGACGGCGGCGATGAGGATGCGGCCCCTCATTGCGGCCCCTCTTTGCGACGCTCGGCACGATCCGATCGTGCGTCGTCGGTCAGGCTCGCGCTCGAGGTGAAGTCGACGACGTCCTCGTCGCCGAGAGTGCTCTTCGTGGCGTTCGGCACCCAGAGGCCGTCGAGCGCGGGCACCTCGGACAACCCCTCGATCCATGCCGCGATCGACGGGAACTCGAGGCCGACACCTTCGACCGTGATGGAGCCGCTGATGGCCGCCGCGCCTCCACCGACGACCGCGCCGGGCGTCGTGGTGTTCCCGGGGATCGTCGTTGTGCCGGAGGTGCCGCCGGGACCCGCGACCGCGGTCGTGTCGACCTGGCCGGAGAACGACGTGAGCCACACGTCGTTCGGCATCGCGATCGCGACCTCGCGCAGCAGGCGCGTCCACGACACGTCGATGGCGAGCGTCGAGTCGATCTGTGCTTGGAGTGCGGCGATCTGCTGCTCCGTCGCCGCGACACCCGCCAAGGCCGCGATCGCCTGCTGGCGTTGGACGGCCGTGTTCTCCAGCCCGGCGGTCTCTTTCTCGACGTCGTCGACCTGGTTGCGGCGCGAGATCGTCGGGAGCGCCAGCAGCACTGCGAGCGCCGCCGCCGCTCCGACCCCCGCGAGCACATACTTCGTGCGGCCCGAGGTGACCACGACCCGCCGTCCGCTCGGGAGCAGGTTCATCGCCGGGCCGAGGGTCGGGTCGACGAGCGCGAGCCCCACCGCGGCCGGCAGGTACGGATCGAGGCGCGGGAGCTCGTCGGGGCCGAAGCCGATGTCGCCGACGACCAGCCGGTCCCGCGGCGCAGCGTGCAGCACCGGCACTCCGAGCAGCGCCGACAACCGGTCCGTCACTCCCCCGAGCTGCGCGGTGCCGCCGGTCATCAGCACCTGCGACAGCGGTGCGGCGCCCGGCTGGTTGCGGTAGTAGTCGATCGAGCTGCGGACCTCGTCGAGGAGGACACCCAGCGGGCGATCGACCGCCTCGCTCGCCTGGGCGACGACGGGGTCGTCGTTCGCGCCGATCTGGCGCTTGATCGACTCGGCGGCATCTGCCGTGAGATCGAGCGCGCCACTGATCGCCTCGGTCAACTGGCGACCGCCGCTGCCGAGCACGCGCACGAACCGCGGCACGCCGGCCTCGTGCACCACGACGCAGGTCGTGCCGCCGCCGAGGCTCACGATGCCCTCCGCGCCTGCGAACCCGATGCGGGTGCCGAGTGACCGGATCAACGCGAGCGGGATGAGGTCGACGGCGTCGACTGCGAGCCCCGCGCTCTCGACAGCGCGCACGAGGTTGTCGACGAGCGTCACCTGCGCTGCAGCGAGAAGCACTCGCATGACCGGCTCGGCGTCGTTCGGCTGGTACTGGTCGAGGATCGCGAAGTCGATCACCGCTTCGTCGAGGTTGAAGGGGATCAGGTCGGCCGCCTGGAAGCGCAACGCACCCGCGAGGTCGTCGCGCGACATCACCGGCATCTCGACCTGCCGGACGACGAGCCGCGGCGATGCGAGCCCGACCCGTACGCCGCCGCGCCGGATGCCGACCTCGCCGCGGAGGCGGCGGATCGCGTCGGCGACGGCAGCGCCGTCGACGACCTCGCCGTCGCGCATGGCGTCGCGCATGAGAGCGACCTGCCCGAAGGCGACGAGCCGCGGCGGATCGCCGGGTGCGACCTCGGCGACGGTGACCGCGTTGGTGCCGACGTCGAGTCCGATCAAGCTGCGGGCCATGAACCACCTCCGCGCACGGTCTGTGCGTCGAGATACTCCGAGAGATCCGCATCGCGGATCCGGAAGTGCTTCCCGACGCGGATCGCCGCCAGTTCTCCCGCCTTGATCAAGCGGTACACGGTCATCGTCGAGACGCGCATCGTCTCGGCGACCTCCCTCACCGTGAGCAATCGACGCTCAACAGCCACGTGCACCAACTCAGATCGTTGTTGTAGGACTTGAGCCACACTAAGGCTCAACCTCAACAATCGTCAATCGCAACCACAAGATGAGACAACCGTGTACTTCAACCACATGTGACGGTCCGTGACGGACCGCAGGTCATCGGCGGTGAACGACACGCGTGCAATTCGTCGGTGGTTGCGGAATTTTTTTCGCCGGGTTCACGCCAGCGCGAGCAGCGCGAGCAACGCACCGGCGGCGAGGTACGGGCCAAAGGGGATCTCTCGCCCCCGCTCGACTCGCCGCAGCGCCGAGAGCACCAGGTACACGAGCGCGCCGAGCATCACCCCGCCACCGATCGCCGTCGCGAGCCTCGCCTGTGTTGCGTTGTCGGGCGGCGCGCCCGTGAGACGTTCGATCGCGTCGACACCCTGCCACCAGCCGAGCGCAGCTCCCAACGCCATCGGCGCGAGCACGATCGGCGCCGCGACCGCGATACCGCCGATCGTGCCGAGCAGGAACGGGAGGAACACGCCGAGCCAGAGCGCCGGCCATGACATCCACCCGAGCGCGAAGCCGAGAAGAGCGGCGAGGCGCACGTCGCCGAACCCCATGGCGCCGGGTGCGACGAACCAGATGACGTAGAAGATCGCGAAGTCGATCAGGCCGGCGAGGCCGGCACGGCCGAACGCTCCCCAGTCCCCGGTGAGCGCGGAAGCGAGGGCGAGCAGCGGCACCACCATCGCGGCCGTCGGATAGATCACCTTGTTCGGGAGCAAGAAGTGATCGAGGTCGATCACGCTGAGCGCCAACAGCGCGGCAACGAGCACGAGGTAGCCGACGATCGCCCACGAGTCGTAGAAGCGTGCTCCGACGGTCGCGAACAACGCAGCACAGGCGAGCTCGATCGTCGGATAGCGACGCGAGATCCGGCTGTTGCAATGCCGGCACCGGCCGCCGAGCGCGAGCCACGACAGCACAGGGACGTTGTCGCGCGCGCCGAGCGCCGTGCGACAGCCCGGGCAACGCGAGCCGGGCCGTACCACCGACTCGCCGCGGGGCACCCGCCAGATGACGACGTTGAGGAACGAGCCGATCACCAGGCCGAGCGGTGCGCACAGGGCGGCGACGAGACCCGGGCTCACCCCTCCATCATCGGCAGCAGCGGCGCGCGCGCAAGGACCCGGGCACTGTGGCCCGGGCCCTTGTTGTCCGTGCACGCGGCTGCCGCGTGCCGCCCTGTGTGCGTCACCATGTGCTCGCCCAGCCGACGGCCGGATCGAACGCTGTGGCGTTGCAGCTCGCCAGCGCCGGAGCCTGGTATTGCATGGCACCGGTGGTCGTGGCGAGCACGGCGAAGCACCGGCCTGCGGCCGACCCGCTCGAGAGGACGACGTAGGTGTCCCCCAGATACAGGCCGGTCGCGACCGAGACCTCGTTCTGCGTGGCCCGGGCATGGGTCCCACCGTCGAGGTACACGACCGACGTCTCCTCGGCTTGGAGGGCGACGGGCGTGACCCAGGCGTAATCGCCTGTGTCGGCGGAGCCGGTCCGGGCGGCCACCAGGCTCGAGTGAAGGATCGTCTGGGCGTGCCTGTCCTCTGCCGGCTTGCGGGCCCCCAGGAAGGTGGGCACCGCGATCAGCAGGAGGATCGAGATCACCAAGACGACCATCATCAGCTCGATCAGGGTGAAGCCGTCCGCAGGGCGGCCGGAGCGGTGCCGCGTCCCGCGCTGCACCATAAGGCTCTCCGGTTCTGCCTGAAGCAGAACGGGCCCGGCTCCGAGTGCCGAAGCACCGCGGCGCCGGGCCCGCCCCCAGGCCTAGCTCACTGCGTCTCGGTCACCAGCCGGTGAATCCGGCCGGCGCGGCGGGTGCCGCGTTGGCGTTGCAGGCCGCAACCGTTGCGCGGTGGTAGACGGTGCCCGGACCGGTGACGTCGTCACCGATGAAGAAGCACTCACCCGACTTCGACAACGCAGCCATCCTGATGAAGGTGACTGAGGAGTTGTCGACCGACACGTCGTTCGGCCCGGTCGAGGCGACCGCGGCTGCGACGAACGTGAGGCTCGGCTCGACGGCGTTGAGCGCCGCGGGCGTCGCGTCGGTGTAGTCCTCGTTGTCGGTGAAGATGGTCTTCCCGGCGGTGAGACCGTTGCGGAGGCTCGACTGGGCCGCCCGGTCCTGGGCCCGCTCGCGGGCTCCGAGGAAGGTCGGGATGGCGATCGCGATGAGGATGGCAATGATCAGCACGACCACCATGAGCTCGATGAGCGTGAACCCGTCCTCCCGCTTGCGCCGGGACTTGAGGTTGGCAATCACCTGCACTTGGTGTGTCCCTTCGTTGATGAGGGGCCATTGGCATGGCCATGGATTGCGAGACCCCTGCACCCCCTGGGGCCTCCTCACCAAGCGTGGCGATCGGGTTCCCGGGCAACCCGGCCGGCCGTTCGCTCTCGCCCGAGGGCAGGCGCGACATAGGCCCCGTGGCTTTGCGGCCCCGCCTTCCGACGGGTGTGCCTTTGTCCTGGGTGCTCGCTGGAGAGGTATCGACGGTCACTCTCCGTGACTTGAATCCGGCCCGGCCCGTCCGCGATCGGTGATCCGCGTCACACGCGCGACTGTCCAGCAGGCGCGCGAAGTCACTGGGCGCGCGGCGCTTCCACACGAGTTGTGCACGACGTTGTGCCCTCCACTTCCCCCTGAGGGAAGCCAAGGGCACAAGTTCACCCGGCGCGGCGGTCGCGGGAGCGAAGCGCCCCCGAGGACCGCGTCGGTCAGATGTTCAGGGCCTTGGTCTCGAGGAACTCCTCGAGACCGAAGGTGCCGAGCTCGCGGCCGTTCCCTGATTGCTTGTAGCCACCGAACGGCGCGAGCGGGTTGAACTTCTGGCCGTTGATGTCGACCTGCCCAGCGTGCAGCCGCTTGGCGACGGCGATCGCACTCCCGGCGTCGGCGCCGAACACTCCCGCGTGCAGCCCGTAGATCGTGTCGTTCGCGATCTCGACCGCTTCCTCGACCCCGTCGTACGGGATGATCGACAACACTGGGCCGAAGATCTCCTCACGCGCGATCGTCATGTCGTTGCGCACGTTCGCGAACACCGTCGGCTTGACGTAGTAGCCCTTGTCGCGCCCCTCGGGCGCTTCAGGGCCGCCGGTGACGAGTGTCGCGCCCTCTTCGATCCCGCGCTCGATGTAGCCGCGCACTCGCTCGCGCTGCGTCTCGGAGATCAGCGGTCCGAGACCCATGTGGCCCGCGTCCATCGGATCGCCGAGCGCGAACGACTCGGCGGCGGTCTTGGCCCTCGCGACGACCTCGTCGTGCTGCTCGCGCGGCACGAGCATCCGTGTCCACGCGATGCAGGTCTGCCCTGCGTTCATGTAGCACGAGCCGAGGCCGGCGTTCACGGCCTGGTCGAGCTGTTCGTCGTTCAACCCCGGCAGGATCACGAAGGGCGACTTGCCACCCAGCTCGAGGTGGACCCGCTTCACGGTCTGAGCGGCGAGCTCGCTGACGCGCTTGCCGGCGCGCGTCGAACCGGTGAACGAAACCATGTTGACGTCGGGGTGCGACGCGAGTGCCTCCCCCACCTCCGGGCCCGTCCCCGAGACGAGGTTGAACACACCCGGCGGCAGCCCGGCGTCCTCGACGATCTCGGCGAGGATGAACGCGTTCAGCGGTGCGACCTCGCTCGGCTTCAGCACGATGGTGCAACCCGCAGCGAGCGCGGGTGCGACCTTGCAGACGATCTGGTGCAGCGGGTAGTTCCACGGTGTGATGCAACCCACGACACCGACCGGCTCGCGCACGACCGTCGTGTTGCCGATGTGCTGCTCGAACTCGAAGTTCTTGGCGATCTCGACGTAGCTGCCCATCACGGCTTGCGGCAACCCCGCCTGGATCATGTTGGACCAGAACAGCGGCATGCCGACCTCGCCGGCGATCGTCTCTCCGATCTCACTCGCCCGTGCCGCGAGCCCCTCCGCAAGCACCTGGATGAACTTGGCGCGTTCGTCGACGGGCTTGGCCGACCACTCGGCCAGCGCAGCGTTGGCCGCGCTCACCGCACGATCGACATCGGCCGGTGTGCCCTGCGGGATTCGGCCCATGACCTCTTCGGTCGCCGCGTTGACAACATCGATCGTGCCCTTGCCGGCCGAGGGCACCCACGCGCCGTCGATGTAGAGCTTGTCGCGCACCTGCATGTTGGCTCCCCGGATCCGAAGGACTGTGCCGAGCGAGACTATCCGGGTGCGTCCGCGCGCTCTACGGCGGGCTCGACGACCTCCGCGGCACCGCTACCTCCCAGACGGCTGCGGACCGCGGCGGCGAGCGCTTCGCCGTCGAACGGCTTCGCGAGGTAGGTCGCGCGGACTTCCTCGATGTCGAGCGCGCCCTCGGGAACGAACCCGGACACGAACACGACGGGCAGCGTCGGGAGCCGGTCCCACAGCCGCGCGGCCAGCTCGGGACCAGTCGTTCCCGGCATCACGACGTCGGTCACCACGGCGATCGGCGCTCGGTCAGATCGTTCCATCGCCGCCACGAGCGCCTTGGCATCGGCGTAGCCGACCGCCTCGATTCCCTCGGCCTCGAGCAAGCGGACCATCAGCGCGCGACCATCGTCATCGTCGTCGACGACCGCGACGAGCCCCTCGGTATCGGTCTGGGCGATCGCCTCGACCGGCTCGACGGCATCGCCAGCGGCAGCGAGCTGGATCCTCACCGCCGTTCCGCGACCCGGCTCGGAATCGATGCGTACCTGACCTCCCGCCCGCTCGACGATGCCGTAGACGATCGACAGCCCGAGCCCCGAGCCCACCCCGGCGGCCTTCGTGGTGAAGAAGGGCTCGAAGGCGTGCGTACGCACATGGCTCGTCATGCCACAGCCCGAGTCGACGACCGCGACCTCGACGCCGCCCTCGCGACAGGTCACCGAGACGTCGATCACGCCGCCGCCGGCGAGCGCGTCCGCCGCGTTCAGCACGAGGTTGACAAGGGCTTGCTCGAGACGTGCGGCCGAGATCCGCGCGGGCGCGGGGTTCTGTGCCGCGAATCGCAACTCGACGCCTGCACCCAGGGAACGCGACAGCAGATGCACGACATCGCCCGCGACCGCGGTGGCATCTGCCGTTCCTCCGGATTCAGGGTCGCCCCTGCTGAACAACAGGAGCCGGCGAGTCAACTCCGAACCTCGGGCCGCCGCGTCGGCGATACGCGCGAGGTCGTCGCGCGCCGCGTCGTCGATGGCGTGCTGGCGGAGCGCGAGCGAAGCGTAGTTGCGGATCACGCCGAGGAGATTGTTGAAGTCGTGCGCGATCCCTCCCGCGAGGCGTCCGAGCGCCTCGAGTCGTTGCGAGTGCAGGAGCTGCGCCTCGAGCTCGTGGCGCTCGCGTTCACTCGCGAGCTGCGCGACCTCGAGCTCACGTTCGGCCAGCGTCCGCTCGACCTCGAGCTGACGTTCCGCGGCCCGGCGTCGGTCGTCGACGGATCGCGTCACTGCCATTGCCGACAACATCATCGTCACGAGGAAGAGTTGCACCGACAGGACGTGATCGCCGGCTTGACCCCCGCTCGTCGCGAAGGGCCCGTATCCCTCCGCGGTCGCCCACACAGCCGCGAACCCGAGGACCGAACCGGCGATCGCCGTTTGGCGGGGTCCGAGCCGGACCGCGATCCAGATCAACGGTGGCAGCAACAGGTAGATCGAATGGGAGATCTCCGCCTGCCCGTCGCTGCGCGCGACCAGCACGAGCGCGGTCGCGGCCAATGCCGCACACGCGGCGAATGCCTCGACCGTTTGGTGCGGCCGTATGGAACGCGCGCGAAGGTTCGCCGCGATCGGCAGGCACAACACGATCCCCGTCACGTCGCTGGCGATCCAGGTGCGCCACCCGATCAGAAACGCCGTGTCGGAGGTCAGTGAAAGTACCGTCGCACCCAAGGCGCCCGCGACGCTGCTCGCGATGCCCGCGAACACGGCCATCATCGGAACGCGCGCCACCGTGGTCGTTCTGCGCTTCCGAAAGCGCACGTACCACTCCTGGTAGAGCCACGCGAGCACGAACGGTTCCAGCGTGTTCGCCGCGGAAAACCCCACGCTCACGCCCAGCCCGTTGTATCGCAGGTTCACCAGCAAGCACGACGTGAACAGGGTGGCGCCGAGGATGGTCCACTGCCTCCGGGCGGTGAACGTCGCGGTTGCTGCGGCGAGCCCTGCCGCCGGCCAGAACGCGGCGACGCCGCCCGGTGGGAGGCGTAGCGCCATGCCGAACTCGCTGAGGGCGCCATATGCGAGCGCGAACGCGACGAACACCCATGCCGGGCGGCCCGGGAGCCGAGGCCGGCCCGACTGCCCGAAATCGACGCGCCCGTCGTTTCGTTCGGTGCCGCTCACAGGTCCTCATCGGCACGCCGCAGCCGCCGTCGAACCCACCAGACGCAAACAACCTGGTCGGGCGCGTGTTGATGTGGTGCGCCTTCGTGTGGCACGTCGGTTTGGCCCGCGCCAATTTGTCCGGTCGCGCCAACTTGTCCGGTCGCGTTTGCCAACATGGCAGTCGTGGACGCTACCCGGCCTCGAACCCCGACCTGGCCGATGGCCATCGCCCTCGCGATCACGGCCGCGGTCGTGTCAGGTGCGATCGGCTGGCGCGTCGCGCAGCCGACGGTTCCTGGCGGCGATTCGGTCGACGTCGAGTTCCTCCACGACATGATCGGCCACCATCAACACGCGATCGCGCTGGCGACGACGTACCGGGGGCGTGGCGACGATCGCTTCCTGGGGCACGTCGCTGGCGACGTGCTCCTCGGCCAGGCCGCGGAGGTCGGTCGCATGAACCAGATCCTCGACGGTTGGAACCGCCTCGACGACGTCGATCCGGAGCAGGCGATGGGTTGGACGGGTCACCCGGTCGCGACGGCAGCGATGCCGGGCATGGTCGCGCCCGATGACCTCGAGCGGATTACCTCCTTGTCGGGACGCGAGCTCGACGACACGTTCAGCCGGCTGCTCATCGCACACCATCGTGGTGGGATCGAGATGGCCGACGCTGCCGCCGAGCTCGCGGACACGGGCACGGTCCGCACGTTGGCGCAAGCCGCGGCGCGCGCCCAGCGCGGTGAAGTGCGCGACCTCGAGCGCCGCCGCGCGGTGCTCGGCCTCCCCCCGGTTTGACCACGGGCGGGGTGGCGCGTCGATGACGACCGCACCTCGACAGCTATCGACGCACCGCTGTCGAAGAAGCGGCGCCGGCGAGGGCGAGCCACGGTCCCGGGCCCAGGTCGGCGAATCCGACCAGACGAACGAACGCGACGAACACCACGATCGCGATGACGAGCGCGCAGAGCGCTGCGCTGCGCACGAGCCTTCCTGCACGAGATCGTCCGGCTCGACAGCGAAGCGGCCGACGATCGCCGCGAAGCGACGCAACGGCTCGTAGAGCTCCCGGAGCTCTGCGAGCAGCTGGTCACCCCACCGTTGATCGGTCACCGCTGCCCCCGGACCTGTTCTCACCGACACACCGAACGACACTGCAGCCGCCGGAAGTGCAACACACGCGGCGTCGAAAGTCGAGAAACGACACCTTGCAACTCATCGACCGCACTCAGCGCACGGCGAGCGTGACCCAGAGGGATCGGTGCTCGGAGCCGAAGGTCGGTCCGGTGGCACGGCCGACCGTGACGAGGTCGGACGAGTGGAGAAGATGGTCGATCGTGATGCCGAACGGACCGAGCCGCGCTGGCCAGCTCGGCTGCAGCCCGAATCCGTCGAGGGAGCTGTCGAGATCTGCGTCGCGCAGCACGCGTTCGAACTCGTGCGACCAAGGAGTCGTGTTGAAGTCGCCGAACGCGACGTGCGGACCGTCGCGATCGTTGGCCCATTCGCCGATCGCTCTGAGCTGGACATTGCGGCCGCTCGTGCGATTCGGAGTCATCGGCGACTGCGTGTGCAGCCCGAGCAGGGATACACGGGTGCCGTCGTCGAGCTCGACGGCGACGCTGATCGAGCTGCCGGGAAGGGCATACACATACGGGTCGATGATCGCGACGATCCTCTCGCGGGTGAGCATCGCGAAATCGCGCGCCAACGGCGGCACGAAAATGGCGTACTCACCGACGCGCGCCGGGAGATTCTCGCGGTCCTCGGCCCGGACCGACATCAGCACGAACACATCGGTGCGGCGCGCGCGAGCTTCCTTGACGATGTCGTCGAGCGGGAGCGGCTGCTTCTGCAAGTTGACGTGCCCGACGCGCAGCGTCGACGCGCCGTCGGGCGCATCGGGTGTGGCCCGCAGAAACGCGCTTGCGACCGAAGGGCCGCACAGCACCACGGTCGCGACGGCGATCGAGACCGCGATCCATCCCCGGAGCGCGAGCGCGATCGCTCCGAGCGCCAGCGCACCGAGAAGGATCTGGACGCGCCAACTCGCCGTCAGCTCGACCAGCCACCACGACGACGGGAGCCATGCGATGAAACCGAGCACGCCGACGACGGCGGCCGCGGTGAACACGAAGGGGCGCAGGAGCAATCGCACTGGTCGGGGACGGGTCAGCGCAGGGCGAGCAGCGGGCGTTCGGCGACGAGCGCAGCGCGAACCGCTGGCGACTCGCGCAGCCGCTCCCAAGCGAACTCGTCAGGGAGCTGGAGCTCGAACACCTCGATCGAGAACCACTCCGCCATAGGCACGCGAGCCTAGGGGACTGCCTTCATGACCTCGTTCCGGTGCTTGTGAAGGTCGAGTCCTCGCTCAGGTCGGCGAGGCCGAATCGCGGGAACTCCCGGCGCACTCGCGCGATGCACCACGCCTTGCGTCCCTGCACGCAGCCGACGCAGACGAGCGGCTGCACCGGGCGGAGCCGGCCGTGCTCCGGTCGCCAGCATCGCTCGCAGGCCGCGCACAGCCAACGCGAGGACTCTCCTGCGACGACGCGCTGCAGTGAGGTGGATCCGCATGCCGGGCACGGAACTCGTCGGAACCACAGGTCCCCGAGCTCGCCTGGGAAGAATGTGTCCCCGAACAACTCCATGGCTGCACCTCCAAACACGTGAATGCGAATTAGCCGGGGTTGTGCGCCGCGCGGCGGAGTGTCCGCAGGATGCGGCGGTGCTTCTTCGTGTCCGCGATCAACATATCGACCAGCGCACCCAGCAGGGAGTCCACCCGCAACGGGCCGAGTGCGCGCCGGAGCCTGCGCAACGCCCTGAGGTCGGTTCGCTCGAATCGATCCAGTCGTCGCACCGTGTCGAGGAGCTCGCGCGGTCGACGCGCGGCCACGAGCCACGGCACCGCTGCGGCCTCGCCGGCATCTGCAGATGGGCGGAGATGCCGGATCATCGCCTCGATCAGCCGATGGTGCCGCTCCTCGTCCTCGAGGATCAGTTCGCTCAGGAAGCGAACGAACTCGTTCGGATTCTGCTCGGCTTCGTGCCGGTATGCGTCGAGCACGTCAACTTCGGCGGCCGAGTGACGCAAGAGTTGCGTCAAGATCGCCTCGTCGAGAGCCCCGAGCCGGAGCCGCGGATCCCATGCTCGCTCGCGGGTCTCGCGGCAGGCTTGCATGCCGACCTCCGTTCGGTCGTCGACCTGCTCCTGACACCCTCAGTCTCCGTCGCGACGACGAAGTCGGGAAGGGTCCAAGGTCCCGACGTTTGTCGTCCTCCCGCGTACCTGCGTGAAGAACTGCACGCGTGTGACGCGTTCTTCACGCAGGTTGGTGCCACGGCGCTCGAAGGACCGCGCCGCAAACGCGGGCGGGCGCCGTCGGTGGTGCGCGAGCTACTTGATGAGCTTGATGATGTTGAACATCGGCAGGTAGAGCGCGATCACCATCGAGCCGACGGCGATACCCATGACGACGATCAGCAAGGGCTCGATCAGGCTGGTCAGCGCCGCGACGGTCGCCTCGACCTCCTGGTCGTAGAAGTCGGCGATCTTGTCGAGCATCTCGTCGATGGCCCCCGTCTCCTCGCCGACCGACATCATCTGCACGACCATCGGCGGGAACACGTCGTGCTGCTCCAGCCGGCTCGCAAGCCCTTCGCCCTGCTTCACTCCGATCTGCGCGTCGCGCACTGCGACGGCGACGACGTGGTTGCCCGACGTCTCCGCGACGATGTCGAGCGACTCGAGGATGGGCACGCCCGAGCGCACCAGCGCACCGAGCGTCCTGGCGAAGCGAGCGAGCGCTGTCTTGCGGACCAGCCCGCCGAACACCGGGACGTGCAACTTGAGCGCGTCCCACCTCTTGCGCCCCTCGTCGCTGTTCATCCAGCGCCGGAACCCGACAACCGCGCCGACCTCGGAGAGGATGATCACGTACCAGAACTTCTTGCAGGTCGAGCTGATGCCGATGAGGATCTTCGTCGGGAGGGGCAGCTCGCCGCCGAGCTCGGTATAGAGGCCCTTGAACATCGGGATGATGAACAGCATCATCGCCGTGACGATGAGGAAGACGAGGACGGCGACGACCGCGGGGTACGTCATCGCCGATTTCACCTTTCGGCGCAGCTCGACCTGCTTCTCGATCGTGTCAGCGAGTCGCACGAGGACGCTGTCGAGGACACCGCCGATCTCGCCCGCCTTGACCATCGACACGTACAGCCGGTTGAACGCCTTGGGATGCTTCGCGAGCGCGGCCGAGAGCGACGAACCTTTCTCGACGTCGATGCGCACCTGGTTCACGGTGTCGGCAAGCGCCTTGTTCTCGGTCTGCTCGGCGAGGATATAGAGGGCGCGTAGTAACGACAGGCCGGAGTTGATCATCGTCGCGAACTGCCGCGAGAAGACAGCGACGTCCTTGAGCTTGATGCGACCCGTGAGCCCCGGGATCTTGACGTCGCGCGCCAGGCTCTCGCTCCGCTGCTCCTTCACGTCGATGGGCACGTAGCCCATCGACCGCAGCTTGGCGACGAGGAGTTGCTGGCTGTCCGCCTCCAGCTGGCCCTCGACGACCTTGCCCGCGTTGTCGCGGACCCTGTACGCGTACGTGCTCGTCGGCATCGGTTCCTCGTTCCCTGCCCGACCCGTCAGCCGGCGATGAGCCGGCGCAGGTCCTCCTCATTGGCGCAGCGCTCGCGTGCCATGTCGAGCGAAACTCGGTTGCTCCGCACGAGATGCGCGAGCGACATGTCCATCGTCACCATCCCGTACTTCCCACCCGCCTGCATCATCGAGTAGATCTGGTGCGTCTTACCCTCGCGGATCAAGTTGCGGATCGCGGGCGTCGCGATCATCACTTCGCACGCGACGAGCCTGCTTGCGCCGTCGGTGGTCGGCACGAGCTGCTGCGTGCAGATTCCCTGAAGCGCCGACGCGAGCTGCACCCTGATCTGCTGTTGCTGATGCGCGGGGAACACGTCGATGACGCGATCGACCGACTGAGGCGCGTCTTGGGTGTGCAGCGTTGCGAACACGAGGTGCCCCGTCTCTGCCGCCGTGAGCGCAGTGCTGATCGTCTCGAGGTCGCGCATCTCGCCGACGAGGATGACGTCGGGGTCCTGCCGCAACACGTGCTTCAACGCGTTGGCGAATCCGTGCGTATCTTCCCCCACCTCACGCTGGTTCACGATCGCTCGCTTGTGGTTGTGCAAGAACTCGATCGGGTCCTCGACGGTCATGATGTGCACACCGCGTTCACGGTTGATGATGTCGACGAGGCTCGCGAGCGTCGTGCTCTTGCCGGAACCGGTCGGGCCGGTGACGAGCACGAGACCGCGCGGCAGCCAGGCGAACTGCTCGACCGACGTCGGTACGCCGAGCTGGCGGAACTCGACGATCTCGTAGGGGATCACGCGCATGACACATCCGACGCTGTCGCGCTGGAGGAACACGTTCATGCGGAAGCGGCTCCTGCCCGGCAACGTGTAGCTGGTATCGAGCTCGAGGTCGTTCTCGAACTTCTCGCGCTGCTTCTGCGTGATGATCGAATAGACCATCTGGCGGATCTGGCTGCCGTTGAGCGCGGGGAACTCGCTGATCGGTGTCATCTCGCCGTGGATCCGGATCACGGGAGGGCTCCCGGCGGTGAGGTGCAGGTCGGAGCCCCGGAACGCGAGGACTCGCTCGAGCAGGTCGTTGACGTGGAGGTCGTCGGGGCCCATCCCGCCGAGCTCGGCGGGGCCCTGGTACTGGTCGCCGAGCGGTTGACCGTCAGGGTCCGGGCCGAAGATCGACTCGATCGCCCTGACGAGCTCGCCCCTGTCGGCGACTGCGGGGATGATCTCGTAACCGGTCGCCTGGCCGACGGCCTGGAGCGCGACGTCGTCGCCCGGCTCTGCGAACGCGACAACGAGCTTGGTCCCCTCGAAATCGATGCCGAGCGCGAGGTAGCGGCGTGCGACCTCGGCCGGGACGACGGTGGGCGCGTCCTGGTGCAGCGGGGTGTCGTGGAAGTCGACGAACCGCACGCCGAGGCTGTCGGCGAGCGCGGCGGTGAGGTCCTTGGTGCCGACGAGGTTCCGTTGCGCGAGGTACGCGGGGAGGGGCACGCCCGTGCGCTCGCAGTCTTGGATCGCGGCCTCCAGGACGTCGCGCGACAACACGTGCCGATCGACCAGGGTCTCCCCGAAACGCCGCGCCTGCTGCACAAGCATCGCCAGACCATCGGCACCCGACCTACACCCCTGTAGCCCCGGTCGCGACGGGCCCCATCGGCGCGGGCCCCACCGGAGCCGGGCCCCGTCGACCGTCGCGACGGTGAGCGAGCCCCGGCGCCGCGGTTCACGCGACCACGCGGAAGACCTCTTCGAGGCTGGTGTGCCCGGCGGCGACCTTGCGCAGACCGTCTTGGCGCAGCGTGATCATCCCCTGCATGATCGCGATCTTGGCGATGTCCTCCGAGGAGCGCCGCTCGATGACCGCCCGCTCGAGCTCCTCTGACATCAGCAGCACCTCGTGGATGCCGAACCGTCCGCGGTAGCCGGTTCGCCCACACGACGCGCAGCCCACCGAACGGTGCAGGGTCGGCCACTCGTTGCCCGAGAGCTCGGTGACCGCCCATCCAGCCTCGACGAGCTCGGCCTCCGTCGGCTGGTAGGTCTCACGGCAGTTGACGCACAGCTTCCGGGCGAGGCGCTGGGCGACGATCGCGTCGAGCGCGCTGGTGACCAAGAACGGCTCGACACCCATCTCGACGAGCCGCATCGGTGTGCTCGCCGAGTCGTTCGTGTGCAGGGTCGAAAGGACGAGGTGGCCGGTCAGCGCGGCCTCGATGCCGATCACCGCGGTTTCGCGGTCGCGGATCTCACCGACGAGCACGATGTCGGGGTCGGTACGCAGGATCGATCGCAGGGCGGAGGAGAAGGTGAGCCCGGCCTTGGGGTGGATCTGAACCTGGTTGATCCCGGGCAGCCGGTACTCGACCGGGTCTTCGACGGTGATGATGTTGCGGTGGGGCTCGTTGAGGATGTTCAGCGTCGCGTAGAGCGTCGTGCTCTTCCCCGAGCCGGTCGGCCCTGTCACGAGAATCGTCCCGTAGGGCTTGCGGTACGCGATGGAGAAGCGTTCGAGTTGCTCGGGCAGGAAGCCGAGCTCTTCGAGCCGAAGCAGTGCTTGGCTCTTGTCGAGGATGCGCATGACGACCTTCTCGCCGTAGACCGTCGGCAGGGTCGCGACGCGCAGGTCGATGGCCCGGCCGCCGACCTTCATCGACATGCGGCCGTCTTGTGGGATGCGCCGTTCGGCGATGTTGATCTCCGCCATGACCTTGAGCCGCGAGATCACGCCGGCCTGGATCGATCGCGGCGAGCGCATGACCTCGTGGAGTACGCCGTCGATCCGGAAGCGGATGCGTAGATCCGTCTCGGTCGGTTCGACGTGGATGTCGGACGCGCGGTCACCGACGGCCTGGGTGATCAACAGGTTGACGAACTTGACGATCGGAGCGTCCTCGACGACCGCGTTGAGGCTGGCGATCGAGTCCTCTTCTTCGAACTCGTCGGCTGCGAGCTGGGCAACCGAGTCCACCTCGGTGTCGAGGCGGAAGTAGCGCTCGATCGTCTCGGAGATCTGCGAGGGGGTCGCGACGACGGAGACGACCTCGCTGCCCGTGACGGCTCGGATGTCGTCGAGCGCGAACACGTTCGCGGGGTCGGCCATGGCGACGATGAGCCGGTCGTCGCGCCATCCGATCGGAATGGCCTGGTATCTGCGGGCGACTGCCTCGCTGACGAGCCCGACCGTGGTCGGATCGACGCTGAAGTCGGCGAGGTCGAGGAACTCCAGACCGACCTGTTTGGCGAGCATCCGCACGACATCGCCCTCCGCGACGGTGCCGCTCTCGATGAGGATGCGCCCGAGGGGCTTGCCGACCCGCGCCTGTTCGGCAATGGCCGCGTCGAGCTGTGCCTCGGTGACGAGGCCGGCACGCAGCATGAGTGCGCCGAGTGGTGTTCCGTCGGAGATGGCCAGCTCCTCCCAGGGCTGCGTCCGTTATCGACGTCCGGGGCGCCCGCCTGTACGTCGGGATCGGCGCGAGCGGGGTACTCGCGCCCTGGGGCGCGAGCGGAGCGAGCGGGGTACTTACGCGTCGCGGAGGGCGGAGAACATGCGCAGGAGGGCGCCGCGGTCTTTGACCTCTTCCTCGCCCCCGACGGTCCCGTCGAGCCCGTCGTCGTGGTCGGCATCGTCCGCGGCGACGACCGCAGGGGCCGCTTCGACGTCAGGGGCCGCCTCGACGTCGGGCGCCGGTTCGACGTCCGAGGCCGGTTCGATGTCGGGGGCCGTTGTGTCGTCGGTCTCGGTGGCCTCCTCGACACCGGGACCGTAGGGCTCGACCGGCATGACGGGTGGGGCTGCATACTCGATGGCCGGGTGAGCGTCGAGTCTTGCGGCTCGCGACTCGTTGAGCTGGACCGCGCCCCGCTCGACGAGCGCCGCAACCGCTTGGCAGATCTCCAGCAAGGAGCGCGACTGGATCTCGATGAGATCGCGCACCGAGGCCCTGCCGTCGAGCGAGACCGCGAGCGACCACTCCGCCGCGCTCAGGGTGATGGAGTCACCGGCAAGCGCCGGCGCGAGCTGCGGACAGAGGTCGAGGGACGGTACGAGCCCTTGAACCTCACGCCATTCGTTGAGCAGATCGCCGACCCGAGCGAGAGGCGCGTCGACATCGACGAGCAGTTCGCTCGGGGGCGGCTCCTCGGTGCGAAAGCCGAACGCGCCCTCTGGTTCACGAGCGAGCTCGAAGCAGACGTCGACGAGCGCCTCGGCCAACATCGCCTCGGTGTCGGCCGGTATCGCCACCGGCTCCACGCCGGAACAGTGACCCTCGCGGAGGTGGACTCGCGCGTGCACGGTCCCCGCCGTGATCTCGAGCGTGCCCGTCTTCGCGCCGGCCGCGAGCATGGCGACCAGCTCGGTGAGCGAGAAGATGTCGAAGGTGCCCTGCAGCACGATGAAGCTCCCAGTGGACGGCGTCGAAGTGCTATCGGCAGCCCGGCACACCGGGTTGACCGTCACCGGATTGACCGTCATTGGGCGAGAACGGCGTTTCGCATCACGTCGAACGGTGCGGCGCGCCCGGTCCAGCCTTCGAACTGGAGCGCTGCCTGGTGAACCAGCATCCCGAGCCCGTCGATCGTGAGGGCCCCCGCCTCGCGCGCCGCCCGCAGCAGTGGCGTCTCCAACGGGTGGTAGACGAGATCGGCAACCACGAGGTCCGGGCGGAGTGCCCCCGGGTCGACCGGCAGTTCCTCACCCGCGGGTGCCATCCCGACGGACGTCGCGTTGACGATCAGGTCGTGTCGCTCGAGGGCTTCGGCCCGGTCGGACCACCGCACCGTTCGAACCGCAGGGGCAAGCGAGGCAGCCTGGTGCGCCGCTTCGTCGCGCCGCGCTGCGACCGTGATGTGCGCTCCGGATCGCGCGAGCCCGAGCACGACGGCACGCGCCGCGCCACCGGCGCCCACGACAAGCACGCGCCGGGACGCGGGATCGAATCCCGCCTCCCGCAGGGACCGCACGAACCCTTCGCCGTCGGTGCTGTCGCCGAACAGCCGCCCGTCGGCGAGTCGAGCGACGTGGTTCACGCTGCGCAGTGCGCGAGCGTCGGGAGAGAGCTCGTCGACGGCGTCGGCGACGTCGGTCTTGTGCGGCATCGTGACCGACAGCCCCTCCATGCGAAGGGTCCGCATCGCGTCGAGCGCGTCTCTTCCGCCGCCGGCAGGGACTTCGTACGCGACGAAGACCCAGTCGATGCCGGTTGCCTGAAAGGCCGCGTTGTAGAGCGTCGGCGACAGCGAATGACGCACCGGATCCCCGATGACCCCGACAACGCGAGTCGATCCGCTGATGCGGTGCCCCGCCGTCATCCGAGCAACCCGAGCTCGCGCGCCCGCTCGACGTTCTCGAGGTGTTCTTCGTACGTGACCGCGAACGCGTGCTTGCCCGAGGGATCGCTGAGCACGTAGAAGCGGAACTCGGTGATCGCAGGATGGAGCGCGGCGCCGAGCGACACCTCGGCGATCGTCGCGATCGGTGTCGGCGGGAGTCCCGTGATCTTGTAGGTGTTGTACGGAGAGTCGATGGCTCGATCCTCGGCGGTGTTCGACGACTTGCGCTCACCGATCGCGTAGAGCACCGTGGCGTCGATCTGGAGCGGCGAACCGTCGCTCAGGCGGTTGTACACAACGGACGCGATGAGTGGACGATCCTCGTCGAGCTTCGCCTCGCTCTGGATCAACGACGCGACGATCGCGACCTCATAGGGCGTGCGGGCGGTGGTTGCGGCGGCCTCAGCCAGATCGAGGTCGCCGGCGATCTCGTCGAAGCGGTCGACCATCGTCCGCACGACCTCGGGCTCGGTGACGTCCTCGGCGAATCGGTACGTGTCGGGGTACAGCAGACCCTCGGTGCTCACCACGTCGGCGGGTTGGTACTTCGACCGGATCTCGCCGCTGCGAACGACATCGACGAAACGATCGGCGTCGAGCCCGAGTTGGGTTTCGACGTCGGTAGCAACCTCTTCGAGCCAACGGCCAGGGGTCACCGAGAGCTCCAGCTCCTCGACGGTGGGCCCGGCCTCGAGCACGCGAACAGCGGCGCGTACGCCGAGATCGCGTCGCAGCTCATAGTCGCCTGCCTGGAACTCGTCGTGGCCGCCGAACCGCGCGTAGACCTGAAATGCGAGCCGCGAGTCGATCACGCCGTAGCGATCGAGCTCGCCGGCGATCTGGCTCACGCCCCAACCCGATTCGATCGTCACCGCGACCACTGGTCCCGGCGACCCGGGCGGGTCGAGCTGGCGCTGGAACCACCACGCGCCGGCGGCGAGCAGGAGAACGGGCACGGCGAGGAGCAGGGCGAGCACCAGGAGCGCGCGCGACCGCCCGTGGCGTCCGCCACCCTCCCCGTGCCCAGGATCGGCCGGCCCAGGATCGCCCGGCCCAGGATCGACACGATCAGGGGCGTCATCCGCGTCGTTCATCGCTGCGATACCTGGCGGTCGAGCCACGACTGCAGCATCACAGCCGCAGCGACCTTGTCGACGACCCGGCGGCGTGCCGCTCGCGTCAACCGCGCCGGCGCCATGCTCCGCTCGGCGCTCACCGTCGTGAGCCGTTCGTCGAACGGCTCGATCGTGAACTCGTCGCCCGCCGCCGCCCGCAGCGCTTCGATCTCGATCAGTGCAGCACGCGCGGCCGGGCCGTGCTTGCCCGACAACGAGAGCGGAAGTCCCACCACGATCCGGTCGGCCCGCTCCAACCGCGCGACCCGCAGGATGGCGTCGTGATCGTCGGCACGCGCGCGCACGCGTTCGAGCACGGAGTGCGGTGAGGCGATCGTCCGGGTCGGGTCGGAGAGCGCGAGCCCGATCCGACGCTCGCCGAGGTCGACGCCGAGCACTCGGCTCACCGGGAGACGGCGGCCGCGCCCTCGCGCAGCGCATCGAGCGCAGCCACGAGCCCCTCGACGTTCGGACCACCACCGACGACGAGATCGGCGCTCTTCGCGGTCCCACCGCCGAGCGCGCGTGCCGCGGGTGCCGCGATCGCGGCCGCCGACGCGCCCGCAGCCACACGGTCCTTGCTCACGGCGACGCAGATCGCGGCCTTCGCGGGATCCGATCCCTGCCCGACGATACCGACGATCCCGGATCCGATCGCCCGCAACGTCGCCTGGGTGAGCTCGCGCAGCTCGTCGGGCGAAAGCCCATCCCGCCGGACCGCGACCACACCGTCGACCGCCTCGCGCGCCAGTTCCGTCGCGGCAGCGTGCGCGGCCCGGGACCTGAGGGCCGCAAGCTCGTTCTCGAGCTCCTTGACCTGTGCGAGCAGCCGGTCGACCTTCTCGTCGATCTCGGCGGGCGTCGCGCGGAGCGCGACGCCGACCCGGCGAAGCCGCGCCTCGGTGTCGGCGATCGACGCGAGCGCGGCGTCGCCGGTGAGCGCTTCGATCCGCCGGACGTTGGAGCCGATCGAGCCTTCGCTGACGATCTTGATCGGTCCGATGAACCCGAGCGCGTCGACATGCGTGCCGCCGCACAACTCCGTCGACGGTCCTGCCCTGAGCACACGCACACGGTCGCCATACTTCTCGCCGAAGAAGGCGATCGCCCCCATCTGCTCGGCGTCGTCCTTCGTGGTCTCGAAGTGCTCGACCGGCGTGTCGGCGATCACCAGCGCGTTGGCGAGTGCCTCGACCTTCGCGAGCTCCTCGGGCGACACAGCCTCGAAGTGGGTGAAGTCGAACCGGAGCCGGTCGGGCGCGACGAGCGATCCTGCCTGCTTCACGTGCGCACCGAGCACCTCCCGTAGCGCCCAGTGCACCACATGGGTAGCGGTGTGGTTCCGGCGGATGCGGTCGCGCCGTTCGACGTCGAGCGCGATGATGACCTCCGCGCCCTCCTCGAGGACGCCGCTCGCGACCTTCGCGCGATGGACGGACAACCCGGGGAGGCCGTACTGCGTGTCGAGCACCTCGACGACGACGTCTCCGTGTAGGACGGCGCCGATCATCGTGCCGGTGTCGCCCACCTGGCCGCCGCTCTCCGCGTAGCAGGGTGTGCGGTCGACCACGACATCGACGGCCTCGCCGGCGACGGCGCGCGCGACGCGTTCGGAACCGACGATGAGCGCCAGCACCCTCGCGCCCGCGGTCGTGGACTCGTCGCGCCCGGTGAACTCGGTCGGGCCGTGCGTCTCCAACAACTCTCGGTAGAGCTCGAACGGCGCGTTCGCCTTCCCGCCAGCCTCTTTCGCTGCCTGCTTGGCGCGGTCGCGTTGCTCGCTCATTCGTCGATCGAACTCGTCGAGATCGACGGACCGTTGCCGCTCACCCGCGACCTCGCGGGTGAGCTCGACCGGGAAACCCAACGTGTCGTGCAGGTAGAAGGCATCCTCGCCAGAGACGTCGCTGCGATCGAGGATCTCGTCGAGATACTCGGTTCCACGTTCGAGCGTCCGGCGGAACGACTCCTCCTCTCGAGTGATGATCCGGGTGATGAGCTCACGGTCCTCGACGAGCTTGGGATACGAGTTCCCCATGACCTCACATACCGCGTCGATCATCGGCGGCGTGACCAGCCCGTGCGCGCCGAGCAGGTAGGCGTGGCGAACGGCCCGCCGGATGATGCGTCGCAACACATAGCCGCGCTCGGTGTTGCTCGGCATCACGCCGTCGCCCACCATGAACGCCATCGAGCGAGCGTGCTCGGCGAGGATGCGCAGGTACACGTCGTGCTCGGGGTCGCGCCCGTACACCGTGTCGCAGACCTGCTGCGCCCGATCGATCAACGGCTCGAACAGGTCGATGTCCCAGATCGACGACTTGTGTTGCAGCAGGAACAGCATCCGCTCGAGGCCTGCCCCGGTATCGATGCTCGGTCGAGGCAGCGGGACCTTCTCGCCATCTGGTTGCTGGTCGAACTGCATGAACACCAGGTTCCAGAACTCGACGAAACGGTCGTTGCCCGTTGCGGGCCCACCATCGCCGCCGTGCTCCGCGCCGAGGTCGATGAAGATCTCCGAGCACGGACCGCACGGGCCGGTGTCGCCCATCTTCCAGTAGTTGTCCTCGTCGAGGCGCTGGATCCGCTCCGGCCGTACGCCGACCGCGTCGCGCCAGATCTCCGCCGCGTCGTCGTCGGTGACGTGCACGGTGACCCACAAGCGCTCGGGATCGAACCCGAGGTGCTCGGTGACGAACTCCCATGCCCATGGGATCGCGGCGGACTTGAAGTAGTCGCCGAAGCTGAAGTTGCCCATCATCTCGAAGAACGAGAAGTGGCGGTTCGTGCGACCGATGTCGTCGAGGTCGTTGTGCTTGCCGCCCGCGCGAACGCACTTCTGGATCGACGCGGCGCGGGGATGCGGCGGCGTCTCGTCGCCGAGGAAATAGCTCTTGAACGGCACCATGCCCGCGACGGTGAACAACACCGACCCGTCGACCGGAATGAGGCTCGCCGACGGCACGATCAGGTGATCGCGCGCGACCCAGAACGCGTCCCAAGTGGCGCGCAGCTCTTCAGCGGTACCGGGCGGCTGCGGCATCGGCCCAGGTTACCGGTCGTATCGCAGGCGAAGTTCCGCTTCTCGCTCGTGCATCGCGGCGCGCCCCTCGACCACCGCGTCGCGAACGCGCGTGCCTGCGCGGTGCGCGATCGCGGCGGGCGCGTTGTGCCGCGCGATCTGGCGTGCCTTGCGCGCCGCGTACAACGTGGTGCCGATTCCCGCCGCATAGCCGACCGTGAGCCACCGGACGCGTTTGAACATCAGTGCTGCGCCTTCCGCCTCGCGCGGCGGCTGCGCTCGTTCTCGGGTGCAGGGATGGGCGCAGGCCCTGCCGCGCGACCGCGCAGACGTTTACCGGCCTCGCTGACGCCCGCTCCCAACGCCATCGCCCTCACCACCGGTGACTGGAACGCGCGGTATGCCAGCCGCGTCGCAGAGTCGACCCGTTCCTCGAGTCCCTCGGCCGAGGTGACCAACCGGTCGACGCGTTCGACCTGGCTCACGGTCGCGTCGACGGCGTCGTGAAGGTCTCGGAGCATCGGCAGCGTCTCGTCGCTCAACTCGGTGATCGCGCGGCGTAGGTCGCGCATCGCGGAGATGAGCGACACCAGCACGGCGACCAATCCGCCTGCGAGCACCGCGACGAGCACTGCCGCCGCTACCGCAACGATCTCCGCTGCGCTCATCGATCGACCTCCCCCTGCGCTCGCCGCTGCCGCCATGCCGCGACCATCGCCGATTCGGCTCCGTGATCACCCGGCTCGTAGAACTGCTCGCTGGCCACTTCGTCGGGCAGGTACTGCTGCTCGATCCATCCCCGCGGAGCATCGTGAGGATACCGGTAGCCGACACCGTGGCCGAGGGCCGCCGCGCCTCGATAACTCGTGTCGCGGAGGTGCACCGGCACGCGGCCGAGCGCGCGATCGTTGACCGCACCGATCGCGGCACCCATCGCACGGTACGCGGTGTTCGACTTGGGTGCGAGCGCGAGGTGTACCACAGCGTGCGCGAGGTTGATCCGCGCTTCGGGCATGCCCACGAACTCGACGGCCTGCGCGGCAGCGTTTGCGATCACGAGCGACATCGGGTCGGCGAGCCCGACGTCTTCCGACGCGAGGATCACGAGGCGGCGGGCAACGAACCTCGGATCCTCGCCCGCCTCCAGCATGCGAGCGAGCCAGTAGATGCCCGCGTCCGGATCAGAGCCGCGAATGCTCTTGATGAAGGCGGAGATGATGTCGTAGTGCTCGTCGTCGCCGTATCGGATCGCGCGGGTCGCGAGCGCGGCTTCCGCGTGCGCGAGCCGGATGCGGGCCTCGCTCGATTCGCGAGCCGACGCCTCGACAGCCAACGCGTGCGCGAGCTCGAGGCAGGTCAAAGCGTGCCGAGCGTCACCCTCCGCACGCTCCGCGAGATGGGCGAGCGCGTCGTCGTCGACCGCGCACGGCTCCCCGCCCAGGCCGCGCTCCGCGTCGCGTAGCGCCTGATGCAGCAACGGTATGAGATCTTCGGCGGTGAGGGGCTCGAGCCGGAACAGCGTGCTGCGCGACAGCAGCGGGCCGGTGAGCGAGAAGAACGGGTTCTCGGTCGTCGCGCCCACGAGCACGAGGAGCCCGTCCTCGACGTAGGGCAACAACGCATCCTGCTGTGTGCGGTTGAAGCGATGCACCTCGTCGAGGAACAGGATGGTGCCCTGGCCGCGCTGACCGAGCCGATCCCGAGCCCGCTCCACGATCTCGCGCACGTCCTTGACACCTGCGCTCACTGCCGACAGCGGCTCGAAGGCCTTGCTCGTCGCGCCGGCCACGAGGCGCGCGATGCTCGTCTTTCCCGTGCCCGGCGGGCCGTACAAGATGACCGACGCCAGCCGGTCCGACTCGATCAACGTGCGCAGTGGGCGGCCCGCAGCGAGCAGCTGACGCTGGCCGGCGACCTCGTCGAGGGTGCGCGGGCGAAGCCGCGCCGCGAGCGGAGCGCGGCGTGCGAGGCGCTCCTCGACCGCGGCCGAGAACAGGTCGGGCGCGGGGGCCACGGTTTCGAGCCTACGGGGATTGCCGCGTCGCTGCACCCTCGCACCGGTATCGTCCGCTGGTCCATGCGAGCTCGGGGGTGCTGCGGTGGAAGATCTCTCCGGTTCCGGTTCGCAGAGTGCCGGCGGAGGCCGCGGCAGCGTCCAGGAGACCCCCTGGGTCCGGTCGATCTACCTGTACGTCATGTGCCTGGTCGGCGTGATCCTCACCGCGATCGGCGCCGTGACGTTCGCCGTCGGGCTCACCCATGTCGTCGTCCCCGACTTCGGGCAGCGCGACACGGTGTCGCGCTTCGGTGTCGGGATCTCGCGCATCGGTGAGGGCGTCATCGACGTCCTCGAGCAACAGCAGGGCGACTCCGACTTCTGCAAGGACTTCTACGAGAACGAGCAAGACATCGAAGACTGCGAAGCCGAGCAGTCGAGCCAGTACGACGCGATCCGCGACGGTTTCGCTGAGCTCGAGAAGGAGCTCGATCGCCAGACGCGTAACACTGCGGCCGACGGCACCCTGCGCGGCGCGCTCACGCTCGTCGCCGGGCTCTTGATCTTCCGGATCCACGGCCGCCGGACGGAGCTGTTCCCGCGAGGACCGCGCGCGAAGCGCAGTCGACGGTCTCGCAATCGGCCGAAGGCATCCGACGCGATGACCGTCGAACCTGCGCGGTCGGTCGACGAGCCGCCGCCGGCACCGATCCCGTTCCCACCGCTCGGACCCACGAACGAGCCCCCGACAGGTCCCGCTGCCATCTGACGACCGACCCGGACAGCTCTCGAGCCAAGAGCGTCGTCTCGTTGCGCAGTTGACTCAACGATCAGCGCGCCTCGGCGGTTTGATCGCCAACCCGAGCTCGGCGAGTTGCGCCACGTCGATCGCGCCAGGCGCGCCCGTCAACGGATCGGCGCCGCTCTGGGTCTTCGGAAACGCGATCACCTCGCGGATGTTCTCCTCGCCGGCAAAGACCGCGACCAGACGATCGATACCGAACGCGAACCCGGCATGCGGCGGCGGACCGAACCGGAACGCGTCGAGCAAGAACCCGAACTTCCGGCGGGCTGCGTCCGGCTCGATGCCGAGCAACGAGAACACGCGCTGCTGGATGTCGGGCTGATGGATCCGCACACTGCCGGAGCCGAGCTCCCAACCGTTGAGCACGAGGTCGTATGCCTGACTCCGCACGGAGAGCGGCTCCGTCTCGAGCCGGCCGAGATCGTCGGGGTGAGGCATCGTGAACGGGTGATGCGCGGACATCGGTCGCCCGCGGTCGTCGACCCCCTCGAACAACGGGAAGTCGACGATCCACAGGAACGTCAACCCCTCGCCCACCGGCGGGCGGCCGAGATCGAGGCGGAGCTGGCCGAGCACCTGGCACGTTGGGATCCGTTCGCCCGCAGCGACGAGCAACAAGTCGCCCGCCTCCGCACCCAGCAGCTTCACGAGCTCTTCGCGCTCGGTGTCGCCGAGGAACTTGGCGACGGGCGACTCGACCTCGAGCTCACCGTCGAGCTCGCGTACCCGCATCCACACGAGGCCGGCAGCGCCGAGTTTCTTCGCCCTGTCGACGAGCGCATCGACCTTGCTCCGGGATGCTTCGCCTTCGCCCGCGACCCGGATCCCTTTGATCGCCTCGGCGCCTTGGAATGCTCGGAACTCCGTCGCCTCGAACGCGGGCGTCAGCTCGACGAGCTCCATGTCGAACCGGGTGTCGGGTTTGTCGGAGCCGTAGCGCGCCATCGCGTCGTGCCACGTGATGCGAGGAACCTCCGCGGGCGCCTCGCCGGGCCGCACGGCCGCCGCGGCGGCCATGACCGCGCGGGATATCGCGTCGATGACATCATCTTGGTCCGCGAAGCTCATCTCCATGTCGAGCTGCATGAACTCGAACTGACGATCGGCGCGAAGATCCTCGTCGCGCAGGCACCGCGCGATCTGGAAGTACCGGTCGAAGCCGCCGACCATGAGCAACTGCTTGAACAGTTGAGGGCTCTGCGGCAGCGCGTAGAACTGACCGGGTTGGAGCCGGCTCGGGACGACGAAGTCGCGCGCGCCTTCCGGCGTCGAGGCGATCAGCATCGGGGTCTCGATCTCGCAGAACCCTTGGGCCTCCATCGACGATCGGATCGCGCTGTTGACCTTCGCCCGCACACGGAGGTTGTGTTGCATCGGGTTGCGCCGGAGATCGAGGTATCGATGGCGGAGCCGCAACACCTCGTCGACCTCGGTGCGATCGTCGAGCGGGAACGGCACCGGCTCCGACTCGCTCAGCACCTCGAGTGTCCGCGCTGCGACCTCGACCTCACCGGTGATCATCTCCGGGTTGACGGTGCCCTCGGGTCGGGCGCGCACGTCGCCCTCGACACGGACTACCCATTCGGCACGCAGTCGATGGGCGTTGTCGAGCCCGGCGCGCGCCGGGTCGATCACGACCTGGACAAGACCACTCGCGTCGCGCACGTCGACGAAGATCACGCCGCCGTGGTCGCGCCGGTTCGCGATCCATCCGCAGAGGACGACCGCCATTCCGGCGTCGTCGGCGCGCAAGTCGCCGCCGCGGTGAGTGCGCATCATCGGGCTCGTGTCTCCTTCTTCGTCGCGAGCCACGCTGCGATCTCGTCGCGGCGAATCTCGATCTGCTCTCCCGAATCGAGGTCCTTGACGACGACGTGGCCGGTCGCCATCTCTCGGGGCGCGAGCATCACGCCGTACCGCGCGCCGGCCTTGTCGGCCGCCGCCCACTGCTTCTTCAGCGAGCGACCGCCGTACGCACGGTCGGCGGCGGTCCCCGTCTCGCGGAGCTCGTGCAGGAGCGCGGTCGCGTCGGCGGTGCCGAGCGTGTCGATCACGAAGACGTCGCATCGCCGGCTGCCGGCAACCACGGCCAGCCCCGCGTCGGCGACGATCAGAATGCGCTCGATGCCGCTGCCGAACCCGATCGCCGGTGTCGGCGGGCCGCCCATTTCCTCGGCCAGCTTGTCGTACCGCCCGCCCCCGCCGATCGCGTCCTGGCCCGGCGAGAGCGCTGCGCTGCGGAACTCGAACACCGTGCTCGTGTAGTAGTCGAGGCCGCGGACGAGCCGCGGATCGATCTCGAAGTCGAGGCCGACGGCCCGGAGACCCGCCTGGACCTGCTCGAAATGTGCACCTGCTTCGTCGGTGAGGTGCTCGGGCAGCTGTGGTGCCCGCTCGACGAGGTCCTGCAGGTCGGGACGTTTGCTGTCGAGGATGCGCAGGGGGTTCAGCTCGGCCCGAGGGAGGTCGTCGTCGAGCTCGGCAGCGTGATCTCGCCAGTACGACAGCAACACCGCTCGGTAGCGGTCGCGGCTCTCGGCGTCGCCCATGGAGTTGACGACGAGGCTGAGTTTCCCGAGCCCGAGCTCGCGGAAGAAGCCTCCCAGCAGGTCGATCATCTCGACATCGACGGCGGGGTCGTCGACCCCCATCACCTCGGCGCCGAGCTGGTAGTGCTGGCGATAGCGCCCGGCCTGCGGTCGTTCGTAGCGGAAGTTCGGCGCGACATACCACACCTTCCACGGCGCTGCCGGCCGGTGTTCGACGTACGCGCGCACGACCCCGGCGGTCCCGTCGGGGCGTAGCGCGAGGCGGCGGTTTCCCTTGTCGACGAAGTCGTACATTTCCTTCGTGACCACGTCGGTCGTCTCGCCGAGCCGCGCGAACACCTCCCAGTGCTCGAACATCGGTGTGAGGACGAGGCCGTAGCCGAAGCGCCGCGCGCGCTCGGCGAAGAGCGCCACGACCTCGATCCAGCGATCGGACTCAGGAGGCAGCACGTCGCGCACACCCTTGGGCGCGCGAAACACGTCGCGGTCGGCCGCCATAGAGCAGCGATGCTACCGGCGCCCCCCTCCCCGAAGGTCGCCAAAAGCCGCCGCATGTGGCGGCGGGATGTGACCCTGGCGAGGCCGCTGTCCCTGCGATCCGTCAGGTGGGGAGCGTGGCCGGCGCCTTGTTCTCGGCCCAGGTGTTGACGCCCCACTGCGACGCGACCGGGTCGAGGAACTTCGGCGGCGAGAGGTACTTCAGCCGCTGGTCGTACACGTAGTCCTTGCCGTAGCCGGAAACGATCGTACCGCTGCTGTTCGTGCCGACAGGCCCGCGATAGCGCTGCGCGAGCACACCGCGCACGTGGAACGACCCGAGCGGCGAACCGCGGTTCCACATCTGCACGCGTACCGAGTGATTGACCGAGAGGTTCGCGGCGTAGAGGTTCGGATCGGTGAACTTGGCGTTGCGTGGCGTCTCGAGCGGGAAGTTGGCATTCAGGTTGCACGCCGACGTCTGTGACGTGCACGACACCGGGTGGTACATCTCGACGAAGTTGTTCGCCACGAGCCCGAGGAGGTCGGTCCCCGACAGCCCGGCTTGATACTGCAGGTGCCAGGTGACGACGATGTTGTTGGCCGCCGCGATCGTGAGCTGGCCGTTCAGAGTCCCCTCGACGAAGGCGTCGCCGTTCCGGCAGCCGTAGGTGTTCAGGTCGCTCGAGATCGGCATGCCGAGCGGATGGCTCCGCCCGTTCACGCTGTACGGGCAGCCACCGGTGTAGTTCGGGTCGCTCGACAACGAAGGCACGTTCTGGACGTAGATCACCCCGTTGCTCGGCAACGCGGCCGTGCCGTTCTTCGGACACGGCGTGTTGTTCGTGTTCTTCGAGAACGGGCTGTTCACGGTCATCGTGCCGTTGCTGTTCAACTTGATCCTGGTCGGACCCGTGTAGAGGCATCCGCCCAATCCTGCCGCCGTCTCGGCCTGGATCGCCGAGTTGCTCGGCGGCATCGTCAACGGCGAGAGGTTCTGCGGATCCGTCGGGTTCGCGAACACCGGCGTGCTCGTCGGACAGTTGTCGCGGTACAGCTTGCCGTTCGCCCCTGTCCACGATGTGCTCGTATCACCGAGGAAGCTCGGGCTCCCGCACACCATGAACGCGTCGTTCGTGTGCATCGGACCATTCAACGTGTCGACGCCGATGAACACGATGTCGCTGCAGTAGCTCCCACCCGAGTCGGAGTCACCGCTGAAGTCGCTGCGCCCGTTGACGTCGCGTTGGTTGCCGAAGCCGCCGTAGTAGTACTTCGCGCAGCGTGTCTGCGCGACGGCCGGAGTGAACGGGGTGCCGGTGTAGAGCGCCGGGTCCACCGTTTCCATGTCGGTGAAGTACAGGTAGTCGAGGAAGGAACGCCGCCGAAGGCTCGCCTGCACCGTCCGCGTCGTGTTCCCGACCTTGCCCGTCGACGTCAGCCGTACTCGCCCGTCGCTCGCGATCGTCGAGATGTCGGGTGTGTAGGTGAACTGCGACGTGGTGCCACCGCCGGGCACGGTCACCCATTCCGTGAACGCGGCATTCCCGTCCGGCGCTGGGCTGACGGCCGAGTACTGCCAGTAGTTGCCGTTCTCGTTGAGACGGAACAAGTAGTCGTCGATCCCAGCCTCTGCGGCCGCCAGCGCGGAGTTCCAATCCTGGTCGCGGCGGCCGATGCTCTGGCTACCGATCCCGTACGAGATCGTCGCCGCGGCCAGCAGCGTCAGCACAGTGCCCGCGGTCATCGCGGATGCCAGCGCGAAGCCCGACTCGTCGTGACGCCTCGATCGTTGCCTGCGCATCATCATCACCCCGCGACCGCGTTGTAGTCCATGTTCGGGAGTCGCACCCGGTTGATCAGCACCGTCGGGTTCAAGGGTCGAGTCGTCGACCGTTTCACGATCAGCTCGATCTGCACGGCCTTGATCGCGAGCATGTCGGCGCTGCTGAGCGGATAGTTGGTGAGCGCGGTGCCGCCCTCGTCGAGGTAGGTGAAGATCGGGTTCGCGACGTCGTTGTCGACGTACCGGCCGACGAACCGAACCGCGGGGGGCCCCGTATAGGTGTAGTTCGGTGCCGAGCTTCCGGCATCGGCATCCCATGCCTGCTCGATCAGCTGGTCGTCTGGGTCGATGAAGATCCGCACCTTCTTCGGTGCGCCGGTGGTGTCGATGTTGGCGTAGAACACGACCTCGGTGCGGTCGGCAAGCACGAACGGCGACGTGCCCGCCGACAGCCGGACGGCCGTCCGGACGTCCTTGCTCGTGACGGCCATCAGGGTGCGGGCCTCGTCGAGGTTCTGCAGACGCAGGTTGGCACCCTCGGCCGCGTTCGTCGTCGACGTGATGCCCTGGTACAGGACCACCATCACGATCGAGAGCAGCAGCAGCGTCGCGACCATCTCGATCAACTGCGAGCCATGTTCACCCCGCTCGCTCCGCTCGCGCCCCATGGGCGGCTCACCCCGCTCGCTCCGCTCGCGCCCCATGGGCGGCTCACCCCGCTCGCTCCGCTCGCGCCCCATGGGCGGCTCACCCCGCTCGCTCCGCTCGCGCACGCTCATCCCGCTCGCACCGCTGCGGCCGGTCATGCGACGCTCACGGTCAGGTCGGTGCGCGGCAGTGGGTCGAGGGGACTCAACGCGATCACCGGCCACGCCGTCTGCGGGATCTCACCGTCGACCGACAATGTCCAGCTGCCGTACGGGAGCTCGAGATCGATGATCCCTGTGCTGTCGGTCGCGCCGACCCAGAACATCTCACCGGTCGAGCACACGTGATCGGCAGCGTGGGTGATGTAGATGTCGTCGAGGCCGTCCGGGCCTCCGCCGTTCACGACCTGGATCCGCAGTGGCGTCATCGTCAAGTCGGTGCCGGTGGTCACCCCGGGCGTCGTCTGCAACGGTGGGTTGCGGATCGCGCCGGAGTAGTAGGGGTCCCCGTTGATGTCGAGCCCCTCCGGGTCAGCGTCAGCGCAGGAGCCCGCCCATACGCTGTAGCCGTCGACGTACGGGAAGAGGTTGCTGATCGTGCGCGGGTTCGTGCTGCCCGTGTAGCTCCGGATCCCGGCCGGCAACAGCCCGGTGTTGAAGACCGTCAGCGAGTACCCCGTCGGAACGTTCGTGGAGTACGTCCCGACGACGTTGACGGCGATCTTGGCCCGCTGGTCGTAGTCGAACTGCACCGAGCTCACCTGGCCGACATTCACGCCGACGGTGTCGCTCGGGTTCTGATAGCCCTGGCGATCGACCCAGTTCGTCGTGTTCAGCGACACCGTGTACGTGCCCGCTGTCAGGAAGGCGAAGAACGCGCAACCATCGGAGTTCGTCGGGAGCGAAGCGGATTCCGGACCCACGATCGAGACGCTGACCCCGAACGCCGGCACGGCATTGCGGTCGAGCACCCTGACGGCCACATGACCTGTGTTCGGGTCGTAGGCACCGACCGGTGGTGTCAACACCGTGTCCGCCGAGGGCGCCTTCACGCCCGCCATGTCCGGCCAGCTCACCCACACGTGGGCGCGCAGGAGCTCTGGGTCCCCGTTCGCTCCGTCGCACGGGCCGTTGGTCGCGTCGCGTGGCACCCAGGTCAGCTCCCGGTGCACGGTGTACGGGATCCCGCTGACGTCGTGCACCGAGTCGAGGGCTGTCAGCGACGCGAAGTCGGCGGAGCGGATCAGGTCCATCTCCTGGCTGGCCAGGTTCGCGGCGACGCTCCGGTGCCGGTTGCTGCGCGTCAGCCCGAGACCGCTGTCGATGGTGGCGGCGACACCGAACAGCATGATCGACAGCACCGTCAGCGCGATCACGAGCTCGAGGAGGGTCAGCCCGCGTTCGGTCGACGAGCGCCGGCCACCGCCTCGGCTCGCACCCCCGCGCGACCGTTGCACCCTGGACTCCCAACCGGCGCGCCCCGGCGCCGTTCAGCAGCCCTCCCCACGCTCCTATCGACCGCCCCTACCGGCACACTTGAGCTAGATCACGTCACCTCCACCCAGCTCTCGGTCTCGAGCGTCACCGGGCCGAAGCCCACGATCTGGTCGATCCGCTCGTCGTAGACCAGGTTCATGTTGTTCTTCAGGACGATGTCGTTCGCGTAGACGGCTCCGTCGAACTCGGCGTTGTTCTTGAAGGCGACCGGGCCGTTGGGTGCATAGAGGAGCGTGGCCGTGTTGTTGTCCGGCTGGAAGTTGTTCTTGATCCCGATCGCGCAGTCGAGCGGGTTCCCGCCGTTGTTCGTACAGGCGCTCCCGGCGGGCGGCTGGTAGTAGGAGACCAGGACGAGGAGCTTGTCGTCGTCGTTCGCGTCGCTGACACCAACACCACCGAACGCGTCGATCGCCGCTTCCAACGCGATGATCGTCGTGTCACCGGCGATCGTCGCGCCGTTCAGATCGACGGCCGCGTCGCTGCCGGCCACGTAGTAGGTACCTGACATGTTCGTCTTGTGCGTCTCCAGCCAGGTGTTGAACGCGCTCACCGTCGCGAACTCGACCGGGGCGGGTGAGTAGTTCGCCGGGTTGTACGAGAACGTCGGGATGGCCTTGGTCGCTGGTGCAGGGAGACAGACACCAGCGGTGATCTCGCCCGTGGATCCGCCGCCGGTCGTGATGCCCCAGAGCTTTGTTGCCCCACCGATCGAGCCGACGACGTTCACCTGGTAGTGGAGCCGTGACGGATCATCCGCGCAGCCCGGAACGGTGGAGGCTGCGGTTGCCTTGCCTCCGATGCCGGCTCCGGTGCTCACATCGATCGACCGGTCGTTCGCAGGGTCGTAACCACCGGCCACGACGTCACCGCCGACGACCGAATTGTTGTCGAGCATGACCCATCCGGTGGCGGCGTTCACCGACCCGGTGATCTCGTCGTTCTGATCGATGCGCACGGATCCGTTTGCCCAGATGTCGCCCTCGACGTAGTCGTTGTTCTTCGTATCGATGTCGGTGAGCGAGAAGAGTGCGTATCGGAACGATTTCGGCGGCCCCATGGTCACCTCGACGGACCGTTCGCTGCGCACCGAGCCGTGCGTTCCGCTCGCCCCTTCCGAATCGATGCGGTAGCGGTTGCGGCCGAGATAGGTCACGTTCACGCTGTAGCTGCCTTCGGCCGTCGTTCCGGTGAACGGCGGCGGCGTGGCACCACCGGTGGCCTGCAGTTGGGCGACGGCTTGCTGGACTCCGGCCTCGGCGTGCTGGATTGCCAGCTCCCAGTTGCGGCCGCGTTGGCTCGATCGGTCGGCGTGGGTGCCGGTGGTCAGCACGACGAGCGCGAGGGCGGCGCTCATCGCGATCACCATGATCGCGGTGATCATCGCGAAGCCGCGTTCCGTAGCCCGCGCCGCCGGGCGACGACCCGTGGTCATGCACTGCTCCGATTCCGCATGCGGACCTCCGAGGTCAGCTCGATCGTCGTGTCGGGGGAGGTTGGCGGTCGAACTTCGAGCCGCACGACCACGACCTCGGCCGAATCGACGCCAGGGTCGTATGCGAACACGTCGTCGGTGACGAGGTCATCGATCAACACCTCGGCGGGGCTCGAGTTCACCTGGCGTGTGAGAACGCCGCCGGATGCCGCGTACACGACGTGCGCCGCGGTGCCCTGCACATACGTGTCGGCCTGTAGCGTCGCCGCCGTCGCACCTTCGTCGATGCCGCTCGCTTGGCGAAGATCCTTCGTGAAGCGCGCCATGGCAGATCGCATCTCGTCGAGCGCGACCGACCGATCCGACGCGTAGCGCTCGCCGCGCTGCGCGCTCGCCAGCGAATCGAGCATCACGCCGATCACGACGAGCACGAGCCCAACCGTGATCGTCAGCTCGATGATCGACGTGCCTCGTTGGCCGCGCCGGTCAGCTGCACTGGTTCTTGTTGAGCGAGATGACATTGGTCGGGGCGCTCTCATTGCCTGCCTTGTCGTAACCGACGACGTAGAACCGCACGCTGTCGAGGCTCTTCTTGTGGGTGTCGGACGCGGTCGTGCTCGTCGTCGTCACGAGCGCTGCCCATGTGACGCCGTCGGTGCTGCGGTACACGCGGTAGCCCCGAAGGTTGGTGTCGGTCGACGCAACCCATGTCAGGTCGACGGTCCGGTTCACGCCCGAGCACGACACCGTGCGCGTGAGGGTCCCGGGGACGGTCGGTGCGGTGCTGTCGAGGATGATCTGCGCCTCGCTGGTCGTCGCCGTGTTGTTGACGCCGTCCGCCACTTGCAGCACGACCGACTTCGTACCGTCGCCGTCGCTCAACGCCCATGAGACGGTTGGATTCTCGGCGTCGTGCACGAACCAGGTGCCCCAGCTCACGCCGAGGTCGTTCGAGAGCCGGCCGCTGATCGGCGCGCACGGATCGCTGAACGTCAGCGACACGGTCACGTTCGCGCCGGCGGTGAAGCCGGCTTCGGCGCTGGTCGTGCCGTTGAGGGCGAAGGAGCCCGTTGGTGCGTCCGTGTCGCCCGGACACGGCGAGGCGGAGGTCGTCGTGGTCGCCGCCATCGTGGACGTGGTCGGTGCGACGCTGGTTGTCGAGCCCGCCCCAGTCGTGGTCGTCGCGCCGATGGTCACGACACCGATCCCGAAGAACGATGACGCACGAACGAGCCGGTTGACCCCGTTGACGGACGGCGCCTTGTAGCGCACGATCACGGTGACGCGCTTGTAGTCCTCGGTTCCCGCGATCGTCGCGTCGTCCACCCACGTGACGTACTGGTAGATCTCCATCACGGTCGCGCCGACCTGCACGGGATCCTCGAGATGCAACACGCCGCCCGCCATGGCGTCCACGACCAGCGGCTCCACCGTGCCCGATCCGTCGATGTCGTAGCCGGTGCCGTCCGTCGTCACGTAGTAGTCGGGGTTCGTCGCGTCGGTGCTGTGGACCGGCGCCGGGCTCACCGCGATCTGGTTGTATGGGACGGAGCGCAGGTGCTCGAGCCTGGCAGTCGCCAGATCAGCCGCAGTCTGACGTTGGCGCGCGAGCGCGACCGTTCGGAAGCCGAGGGCGACCGACGCAGCGAAGCCCCCCGCGACCAGGGCGAGCACGGTGATGCCCGCAACCAGCTCCAGGAGGGTGAACCCGCGCTGGCCACCCCGCGAACGGCGAAGGAGTCCACGCAGGGCGGTCACATTCGCTGCTTCGACCACCCCGAGTGAGAACCACAGCAAATTGACACAGCCGTGTCACGCGAGCGCTCCCGCGGCAACGCACCGGCCTGTGACAGGCGTTACACGCGCTCTCGACCGGGCAGCACCCGGGCGACGTCGTAGACCGAATCGATCCGCTTCACCGCGCTGAGGATCGACTCGAGATGGCCGGGGTCGGCCAGCTCGAAGTCGAATCGCAGGCGGGCGATGCGGTCGGACTGGGTCTGGCTCGAGCAAGCCAGGATGTTGACATGATGGTCCGAGAGCACCTCGGCCACATCGCGAAGGAGCTTCGAGCGGTCGAGCGCCTCGATCTCCACCGAAACGACGTAGGTCGCCGGCGCGTCGTGGTTCCACTCGACCTCGATGACCCGATCGGCCTGCGTGATCAAGCTCGCTGCATTCGCGCAGTCGGTACGGTGCACCGACACGCCTCTCCCCCTCGTGACGAAACCCATGATCTCGTCACCCGGCACCGGCGTGCAGCAACGCGACAACCGCACCATCAGGTCGTCGAGCCCTTCGACATGCACGCCGGCCGACACGCCTGGCTTGCGATTCCGTGGGGGTCGGCGCACCGTTGTCGGGAGCTGCTCCTCGCCGCCGTGCAGCTCGCGTTCGAGACGCTGGACGACCGCTTTCGCCGATACGTGGCCGTCGCCGATCGCCGCGTAGAGGGCGTCGACGTCGCCGAGATGCATCTTCTCGACGACCACGAGCAGCGGCGCGGAGCGCGCGAGCTTCTGCACCGGGAGGCCGGCACGGCGTAGCTCGCGGGCCAGCTCGTCGCGACCTTGATCGATCGCGTCCGTCCGGCGCTCTCGCGAGAACCACTGACGGATCTTCGAACGGGCGCGCGGCGTCTGCGCGAACTGCAGCCAGTCGCGGCTCGGTCCCGCGCCTTCGACCTTGCTCGTGAAGATCTCGACCGTGTCTCCGGAGAGCAGCGCGCCGTCCAGGGGCACGAGCCTGCCGTTGACGCGTGCGCCGATGCAGCGATGGCCGACCTCGGTGTGGATCGCGTACGCGAAGTCGACCGCGGTGGGGTTCGCGGGCAGCGTGATGACGTTGCCCTTGGGCGTGAACACGAACACTTCGTCGGACTCGAGGTCGACCTTCAAGCTGGCCATGAACTCGGCAGGGTCGTCGGTCTCGCTCTGCCAGTCGACGAGTCGCTGCAACCACGCGAGGTCTTCAGCCGTCGGTTGCGATTGCTCCTTGTAACCCCAGTGCGCCGCGACCCCGTACTCGGCGCGCCGGTGCATTTCGGTCGTGCGGATCTGGAACTCGACCGGCTTACCCTCGGGTCCGACGACCGTCGTGTGCAGCGACTGGTACAGGTTGAACTTCGGCATCGCGATATAGTCCTTGAAGCGTCCGGTGACGGGACGCCACATCGCATGGATCGCGCCGAGCGCGCCGTAGGCCTCCTTCACGGAGTCGACGACAATACGGACTCCGAGCAGATCGTGGATCTCGGCGAATTCCTTGCCGCGCACGACCATCTTCTCGTAGATCGACCAGTAGTGCTTGCCGCGTCCGCTGACATCGGCCTTGATACGGAGCTCGGCGAGCCGGCCCTTGACCTCCTCGATGACCGCCGCCAGCGCCTCGTCTCGCGCGGGTGCCCGCTGCGCGACCATGTGGTCGATCTCCGCGTAGCGCTTGGGGTGTAGCACCGCGAACGCGAGGTCTTCGAGCTGCCACTTCACGTCGCCGATGCCGAGCCGGTGCGCGAGCGGTGCGTAGATGTCGAGCGTCTCTCGCGCGATACGGAGCTGCTTCTCTTCGGGGAGCGACGCGATCGTGCGCATGTTGTGCAAACGGTCTGCGAGCTTGATGAGCAGCACGCGGAGGTCCTTCGCCATCGCGACGAGCATCTTGCGCATCGTCGCCGCCTGCTGCTCTTCGCGGCTGTCGAACTTGATGCGGTCCAGCTTCGTAACGCCGTCGACGATCGACGCGACGTCGTCGCCGAAGTCGCGCGCCAGGTCGTCGAGGGTGATGTCGGTGTCTTCGACGGCGTCGTGCAACAGCGCTGCGGCGAGCGTGACGTCGTCGAGGCCGAGGTCGGCAAGGACCGCCGCGACCCCGACCGGATGCGTGATGTACGCGTCGCCCGATCGGCGGACCTGATCCTTGTGCGCCTCGCGCGCCACGAGGTAGGCCTGCTCGATGAGCTCGGTCGGGCCCTTCGTGTGCCGCTCGCGGTAACGGTCGAGGAGGCTGGAGAGGAGCGCGTCCGAGGGTTGGGGGTGGTTGCGGCGGCGGGCGAGGGCGCCGAGCGCCATCAGTACGACACCACGGCGTGGACGTTGTGACCGGACAGCCGTTCTCGACCGGGAAGGAACGTGAGCTCGATCAGGAACGAGAAACCGGCCAGACATCCGTCGAGCTGTTGCACGAGCCGCGCCGCAGCGGCCGCCGTCCCGCCCGTTGCCAGGACGTCGTCGACGATCAGCACCCGTTCACCGGGCGCGAACGCGTCCTGGTGGATCTCGAGCCGGTCGGTGCCGTACTCGAGCTCGTATTCCTCACCGTGGGTGTTCCACGGCAGCTTGCCCGGCTTGCGCACCGGCACGAAGCCCGCACCGAGCATGGTGGCGACGGGGCCGCCGAACACGAATCCTCGCGCCTCGACAGCGACGACCTTGTCGATGCGCGAGTCGCGGAACGGGGCGCAGAGCAACTCGACGGCCGCGCTGAGCGCATCGGCGCGCCCGAGGAGTGGTGTGATGTCGCGGAAGGTGACGCCGGGCTGCGGATGATCCGGGAGATCGCGAACGTGTTGCTTGAGCCAGTCGGCGTCGGCCACCAGTCGAGTGTATGGCTAGCGCCGCTTCTTTCTGCGTTGCTGGCGAGGCCGAGGGGCGATCGCCCGGGGCACGGCCGGCGGGCCGGGGACGCCCGTCGGATCCCATTCGCTCGGGACGGCCTCCGGCTCTGCCACTCCTCCTTCGATCGGCGCGGCGCCACGGGAGGGTGACGGTCGGGCCGCGACGGGTTCGGTGGCGCGGAGCGTTCCGGCTCGGCCGGGTCGATTTCCGCCGGGTCGATCTCTGCCGGCCCGATCTCTGCCGGCCCGATCTCTGCCGGCCCGATCTCTGCGCGCGCGGTATTGGGGCTCGCGCTCCTTCCAGGCGCACAGCAGCGGCGCCGCGACGAAGATCGACGAATAGCTGCCGATGAACAGACCGACGAGCAACGCGATCGCGAAGTCCTCGAGCGCGGTCGCGCCGAGCAGCAGCGAGCCGACGAGGAGGAGCGAGATCACAGGGAGCAGCGCGACGAGCGAGGTCGACAGCGATCGCATCAGCACCTGGTTCAGGGACTTGTCGACGATCTCCGCGTAGGTCATCCGGCCGGCCGTGCCGATGTATTGGGTGTTCTCCTTGATCTTGTCGAAGACGACGACGGTGTCGTACAAGGAGAACCCGAGGATCGTGAGGAACGCAGTGACGGTGGCCGGCGTCACCTCGAACTGCGCGATCGCGTACACGCCGACGGTGAAGATGATGTCGTGGATCACGGCCACGATCGACGCCATCGCCATCTTGAACTCGAAGCGCAGCGTCAGGTAGACGGCCAGCACGAGGAAGAAGACGATCAAGGCCTGCAGCGCCTTCCGGCTCACCTCGCTCCCCCAGGTCGGCCCGACGGTGTTGATCGACACGTCGGTCGCCGACCGGCCCGAGTAGTCGGCGAGCGCGGTGGTCACCGTGTCGAGCGGGCTCGCCGGCATGGTCGCGATCTCGGCCGTGACGGTGGAGCCGTCTTCCTCTGCAACGATCGTGACTGTCGGCTCGACACCGTCGATCTTGCGGAGCGCGGCCTCGACCTTGACCTGATCGGGCGCGGCGACGCCGTCGACCGCGAACGTGCCGGCACGCCCGACGATGTTGACGGTGACATCGGCCGGCTTCTTGCCGGTGGCCTCTGCCATCGCATCACGAACCAGCTTTACGGGATCGTCCGCGATCTCCTCGGACTGCACGCGGATCGTCTCGGTGTTGGTCTGGGTGTTCGTGATCGTGGTGACCTTCGCATCGCCGAACCCGAGCGGTTCCAGCAGGTCGCGGATCTCCGCGACCGTGGGCTCGGTGCCCGCGGCGACCTCGACCTGCCACGCGACGCCGCCCTCGAAATCGATCCCGAGGTTCAGGTTGCGCACGAACAGCGCGGCCATGCTCAACAGCACGACGCCGACGAACGCGCCAAGGTAACGCCGGCGGTGCCGCATGAACCGGAAGTTCGTCCGCTCGTGATACAGGTCCGCGAGCCGGTGGCGCCGATCGAGGCCCGGACGGTTCCGGTCGTCGAGATCGGTCATGACGCTCATACGATCGACGCCCGATCGGCAACGTCGAGGCCGCTGGCGATGCCCATGCCCTTCATGCGCACCAGGGCGGGGCGGCGCGCCAGGAACCACACGAGCGGGTGCATCAGGAAGTAGGCGAGGACGAGGTCGATGAGCGTGGAGAGCCCGAGGAAGAACGCAAACCCGCGGACCGACCCAACGGCAAGGAGGTAGAGAACGGCCGCGCCGATCAACGAGACCAAGTCGGCCGCGACGATCGTGCGGAACGCACGCGTGAACCCGGCGTCGAGCGAGCTGCGAATCGTCTTGCCGCTGCGCACCTCGTCCTTGAGCCGCTCGAAGTACACGACGTAGCTGTCGACCGTCACGCCGACCGACACGATGAGCCCTGTCACCCCCGACAGCGTGAGCGTCAACCCGCTCGAATCGCCGAGGAACGTGACGAGCGCGAAGAAGATGAGCCCCGTGAGCCCGAGGCCGAGCCACACGACGAGCCCGAGCAGGCGGTAGAAGGCCATCATGTAGATCGCGACGAGCGCCAGGCCGATGATGCCGGCCGCGATCCCCGCTCGCAGCTGATCCTTGCCGAGGCTCGGCGATACCGACTGGCGGGTCGTCTCGTTCTCGTCGAACTGGATCGGCAGCGAGCCGTACCGCAGGACGAGCGCGAGATCGCGGGCGTCGGACTCCTTGAACGGCGGGCCGGTGATCTGCACGTCGCGACCTGTGATCCCCTGGTTGATCGTCGGCGCCGACTGCACCCTGTCGTCGAGCACGATCGCGACCTGTTGACCGACGTACGGCTGGGCGATGAGGGTCACGAAGTCATCGTTGCGGAACTCGACATTGACGACCCACTGGTTCTCATAGGCCGCCTGCGCGGTGCGGATCGCCTCGCCGGTGAGGATCGTCGGGCCGACCGAATAGCAGTTCTCCTTGTTCGCGTCCCAGAGGAACACGGTGCTGTTCGGGTCGTCGGCGCCGACCAACGTCTCACAGATCGGCGTGCCAGGGGCGAGGGTCGTGGTGGTCGTCGCCGGACCGGAGGTCGTCGTTGCCCCCGGCGTGGTCGTGGTCGTCGTTGTCGCGGCGCTGCCGGTGGTCGATGTCGGGACCGTTGTCGTCGGGACCGTCGTCGTCGCGGCCTGGGCGGGCCGGGCGGCCGCGACCGGTCTCGTCGTGATCGTCCGCCCGGCGGCCTCGGCCGAGGTCTCGCTCGGGGCGCTGCTGGACGAGCTGCCGTCGCTGCTGGACGTCGTACCGCCGGTCGCCGTCGTCTCCGGCACCGTCGTCTCCGGCACCGGCGTGTCCGGGGTGGAGGTATCCGGGAGGGTCGGCTCCGATGGCGTGGCCTCGCACTCGAAACCGCCGCCCCCGCCAACGGTGGTCGTGGTGGTCGACGGCGACGTCGATGCCGTCGATGTTGACGTCGATGCCTGCGCAGGGCGATTGGCGACGACAGGGCGCGTCGTGATCGTCCGACCGGCGGCGTCGGCCGTCGTGTCAGTGCCTACGCCGGCGGTCGTCGCGCTCGCGCTCGTCGTGGTGGTCGCGCCCGCGCTCGTCGTGGTGGTCGCGCCCGCGCTCGTGGTCGTCGACGGCGCGGGCTCTCCGACGACCTCGGTCGCGGAGATCGCCCCGCTGGCGAGCCTGAACCGCAGGCACGCGGTGCGCCCGACGACCTCCATTGCGCGGTTTGGATCCTTCAAGCCAGGGATGTCGACGACGATCGTGTTGCCCTGGCGGTTCACTTCCGGTTCGGCGACGCCCAGACCGTTGATCCGATTGCTGATGATGTTCGTCGCCGTGTTCAGCTGCGAGAGATCGGATCCCTCGACAGGGAACAGCACGATCGAGACGCCCCCTTGGAGATCGAGCCCGAGCTGCGGCCTGTCGTCGCCGAGCAACGTCGACACGAACGCGATCACGATCAACACGATGGTGATTCCCAGCTTGAGCAGCGGCCTCCGTGCCGGCCCGTGGCGCACGAACACCGCGAGCGCGGTGACGGCGGCGACCGCGATCACCCAGCAGATCCGGGCTTCGGTGGCGTCGATCCGCCACGCGCCGAACGCCGCGATCGCCGCGCCGAACAGGATTCCGACGAGCTTGCTCACGCAGGCGGCCTCCCGCCGCCGTCACCGTCGCCGCTGAGCACTTGACCGACGGCTTGACGGGCGAGCTTCACGATCGTGCCGGGCGCGATCTCGAGGTCGAGGCTGTCCTCACGGAGCGCGACGATCCGTCCGAAGAGGCCCGAGGTCGTGACGACCTCATCGCCGACTCGCAGCGCCGCTTGCATCGCGTGGAATGCCTGCATCCTGCGCCGTTGAGGCAGCACGATGAAGAGAAGGAACATGGCTGCCAACAGGGCGAACCACAGGATCGCAGCAGCCGCGTTCACCTCAACCTCAAAGATTCGCCAACGTCAGGAATGGCCGTGTTCGACGGCGGGGCTGGAACGGCGAGAGGTTAGTCGTGCCCATCGGGCGCCCTCGATCACTCGGTTCCGGATCACGCGGGCACGTCGAATCCGGAACCCCGATCGGCCGCGATCGCGTCGGCGAGCCGCCGGATGCGCTCAGCGCGGTTCGCGTGCACCTGACCGGCATAGGCGGCGCTCGGCAAGCTGGCCCAGCGCTGGGCGGCGGCTTCGGCCGCCGCGGACAGCTCGTCGGGCGCGACCACCGAGTCCAAGAAGCCCGCGTCGCGCGCTTCGCGCGGCGGATACATCCGCGCGCCGACGGTCGCGAGTTGGAGGTGTCGCCTGCTGAGACGTTCCTGTGCGAGCTCGACGGCCCAGCGCGGGAGCACCATGCCGATCTGGGTTTCGATGAGCCCGATCTGGAACTCGCCGTCGGCGCCGACGCGTTCGTCGGCAGCCAGCAACATCAACGCGCCCGCGGCGACGGCGTGACCAGGGCACGCGACAACAACCGGGAGACGAGATGCGAACATCCGCGCGAACAGCGCGCCGCCGTCGGTGACCAGCGCACCGGCCGAGGCGGGATCGGCACGCATGACCTTCAGATCGAATCCACCGGAGAGGAACCCGGGCTTGCCCGTGACACAGAGCGCGCCAACGTTTTCGGCGCCGGCTGACTCGGCAAGCGTGACACAACGGTCGAGCGCGGCGACGACGTCGGGGCTCAGCGCGTTCGCCTTGCCGTGATCGAGCGTGACGTGCGCGACCCGGTCGCGTACCTCGTAGCCGACGAACTCACAACCACTCTCTGGCACGTCCCTCACCCATCACCCTCATTTGAAGAGGGACGGAGCTTCGCCCGGGTTCGCGAATGTCGGCAAACCCATGTGCGAGTACGCGCTCACCGTCGCGACCCGGCCCCGCGGTGTGCGCTGCAACAACCCACACTGGAGCAGGAACGGCTCGTAGACGTCCTCGACCGTCTCCGGCTCCTCACCGACTGCCACGGCAAGCGTGCCCAACCCGACCGGCTGGCCGGCGAATGTCCTGCACAGCGCGGTGAGGATCGCACGATCGACCTTGTCGAGCCCGAGCTGGTCGACCTCGAACAGCTCCAGCGCTCGGTCGGCGGTCGCCGCGTCGACGCGACCGTCGCCGCGCACCTCGGCATAGTCGCGCACCCGCTTCAGGAGCCGGTTCGCGATGCGGGGAGTCCCGCGACTCCTGCCTGCGATCAGCTCGGCTCCGCCGGTGTCGAGAGGGACCCCAAGGATCGACGCGGTTCTGGTGGCGATCAACGCCAGCTCCCTCGCGTCGTAGTAATCGAGCCTGGCGACGAAGCCGAACCGGTCGCGGAGTGGCCCTGTGATCAGACCGGTGCGCGTTGTCGCGCCGACGAGCGTGAACCGCGGCACGTCGAGGCGGATCGAGCGCGCCGCCGGGCCCTTGCCGATCACGATGTCGAGCTGGAAGTCCTCCATCGCGGGATACAGCACCTCCTCGACGGGACGCGGGAGCCGGTGTACCTCGTCGATGAACAGCACGTCGCCGTCATCGAGGTTCGTCAGGATCGCCGCCAGGTCGCCCGATCGTTCGAGCGCCGGGCCGCTGGTCGGCTGCAGGCGGGCACCCATCTCGACGGCGATGATGCCCGCGAGGCTCGTCTTGCCGAGACCGGGCGGCCCGGCGAGCAGGATGTGGTCGACTGCCTGCGCCCGTTGCTTCGCCGCGCCGAGCATGATCTCGAGGTGCTCGACCAGCTTCGGCTGGCCGACGAACTCGCTCAAGCGCCGCGGGCGCAACGTCGTCTCTTCCGCAGCTTCGACGGGGTCGGCGCCGGGGCTCAACAGCTCGTCGCGTGCCACACCGCTCACCCCCTCCCGGCCAATTGCTTCAGTGCGTCGCGCAGCAATGATTCGGTCGTGCCGTCCTCCGCGATTGCGCCGAGCGCCTCTCTGACCTCGTCGGTACCGAATCCCATCGTGGTGAGTGCCTCGCGCACTTCGCTGCGCGACGAGCTGACCGCACCGCCGGCAGCGGTCAGGTCGAGGTCGGGGACGTCGAGACGCGCCTTCAGCTCGACGAGAAGCCGTTGGGCCGTGCGCTTACCGACACCTGGCACGAGACAGAGCGCATCGAGATCGTCGTCGGCGAGCAGGCGGCGCAACGCGTTCGGGGGATGCACCGAGAGCATCGCGAGCGCCAGCCTCGGACCGACGCCGGTTACACCGATGAGCGTCTCGAAGGTGTCGCGCTCGTCGCGGGTCGGGAACCCGTAGAGGATCATCGCGTCCTCACGAACGTGCAGATGCGTGAACAGGAACGCCGGCGCGCCGGGGGCGAGCTGCGCGAGCGCCGGCAACGGGACGAACGCCCGGTACCCGACGCCCCCGACCTCGACGAGCACCTCACCGCGTGCGATCCGCTCGAGCACCGTGCCGCGGATCGAACCGATCACGACCGGCCGCCGCCGCGGACGAGCGCCGCGTCGAGACGCGCACGCCATGAGTGACACAGTGCGAGGGCGAGCGCGTCGGCGGCATCGGGCGGCTCGGGCCGGTTCGCGAGGCGAAGCAGCTTCGTCACCATGTACTGCACCGCGCGCTTGTCGGCCGCCCCATCGCCGGTGATCGCGAGCTTCACCTCGTTCGGCGAGTACTGCGTGACCGCGATGTCACGGCGGGCGGCCGCCGCCAGCGCCAGGCCGCTCGCCTGACCGACCGAGATCGCCGTGCGGGCGTTCACCTGGAACAGCACGCGCTCGACGACGACGGCAACCGGCGACAGGTCGTCGAGCAGCGCCTCCAGCTCGAGCTGGAGTTGGGCGAGGCGTTCGGGCAGTGGCGCCTTGGGATCGGTGCGAATCGTTCCTGCGGCCACCGCCCGGACGTCGGCACCGTCGCGGACAACCGCGCCGTAGCCGCAGCGCGACAACCCTGGGTCGACCCCGAGAATTGGCCCGAGAACCGGCCCGAGAACCGGCCCGAGAACCGGCCCGAACACTCGCCCGGACGCTGGTGCAGAATCCCCGCGATCGAACACGGGTTCGACGCTAGCGCCGATCCTGCGGCCTGTTGCGGATCCTTACCCCTGCTTGCGCTGCTTGTGGCGCCGCAGGAGCAGGTAGAGCACGAGCCCGACGCCGGCGAGCGGGAGCAACAGCTTCGCGATCGTCCCGCCTGCGACGTCGAGGACGTTGATCGGCTCGGCCTCCGGCGCGTCGATCTTGCGGATGAGGTCGGGTTCACCCCGCTCGCTCCGCTCGCGCCCGGAGGGCTCGAGTTCACCCCGCTCGCTCCGCTCGCGCCCGGAGGGCTCGAGTTCACCCCGCTCGCTCCGCTCGCGCCCGGAGGGCTCGGGTTCACCCCGCTCGAGCTCCGAGGGTTCGGGTTCGCGCAACACGTCGCGTTCGAGGTTCTCGACGAACTGCTTCAGCAGCTTCGCGGAGATCTTGGGCATCTCACCGCGACCGAACTGTGCGACCTTGCCGGTGACGTTCAGCTCCGTGTCGATGTCGACGGTCGTGCCGCCCTCGACGGCCTGCATCGTGACGGTGATCAACGCCGACGCGTTGCCCTGCCCGCGGGTGTCGCGCCCGCTCGCGTCGATCTTGATCGTGCGCGTGTCGGTATCGACGAACGCGAGCTTCGCGGTGCCCTTGTACTGCGCCTGGATCGGGCCGACCTTGATCTTCACGATCCCTCGGTACTCGTCGCCCTCGACCTCTTGGAGCTGCGCGCCGGGCATGCACGGCGCGATGCGTTCGATGTCGAGCAGGATGTCCCACGTCTGTTCGAGCGCAGTCGGAACGTGGAACTGATCCTTGATGCGATCCATCAGCTGTTCTCCAGACGCATGAGATCCTCGGGCTCGTCGACATCGGCTGCGTCACCCGTCCCGGTGCAGTCGACCTCGACGACCTCGTGACGACGCATGAGCTGACGAGCACCTTCGTCGCCGCGGAGCGCGAGCGCTTCAGGCCACATCTCGCGCCCGATCAGCACGGGGTTGCCTCTCGTACCGTCATAGGTCGCCACCGCGAGCGACGCACCCGCATCGTAGGCAGCCGCGAGCCGTTGCCAGGCAACGGCACCGACGAGCGGCTGGTCGGCGAGCCCGACGACCGCGGCGTGGACGACACCGCGCGCCGCGAGCCACTCGAGGCCGGCGTGCAAGGAGCTCGCGATGCCCGTCTCGTACGCGGGGTTGATGACAAGCTCGACGCCCGGAGTCGCGCACCTCGCGACCTCGTCGGCGGCATGACCAACGACGAGCACCACCGGACCGAGCCCTGACCCGACAGCCGCGTCGAGCACGTACGCGACGATGGGCCGGCCGTGGAGCTCGAGGCAGGGCTTCGGCAGGTCGCCACCGAACCGCGTGCCGCGACCGGCAGCCAGCACCACCGCGGCGACGGTTCCGCGCACCGCGGTGGCTACCCGCCCGCAGCTTCGAGCGCGCGGCGTACGAGCACACGCGCCAGGTGCTGTCGATACTCCACCGATGCGTTCAGGTCGGCGTTCGGCTCCGTGCCGTCGGCCGCTCGCTGCGCGGCATCAGCGGTGGACGCTCCCGATGCCAGCGCCTCCTCGACCGCGGTCGCGCGCAGTGGCGTGCTCCCCATGTTCACGAGCGCAACACGCATCGAGCCGTTGACGCGCGCCGCGACGGCGCCGACGATCGCCCAGTCCTGCGCGCGCCGGTTGAACTTCTGGAAGTCGAACCCGGCGGGCCCGGCCTTGCGGACGCGGATCTCGGTCAGCAGCTCGTCGGCCGCGAGGGCGGTTTCGAGGAACCCCTGGAAAAAGTCGCGCGCCGCGACCTCACGCGTGCCGCTCTGGCCCTGCACGACGAAGGTCGCGTCGAGCGCGAGCAATGCTGCGGGCAGATCGCTCGCAGGGTCGCCGTGCGCGACGGTGCCGCCCAGCGTGCCGCGGTGCCGGACCTGGTTGTCGCCGACCTGCGCGGCGACCGCACGCAGCACCCCGCACTCCTTGGCGAGGAGATCGCTCGTCTCGAGATCGCGATGCCGGGTGAGCGAACCGATCGCGAGCTCGTCGCCGTTGTCGCGGATGTAGGAGAGATCGCGGAGGCGGCCGAGGTCGACCAGCACGCTTGGCGTCGCCAACCGGAGCTTCATCAACGGGATCAACGACATGCCTCCCGCGAGGAGCTTGGCGTCGTCACCGTGCTCGGCGACGGCAGCGATCGCCGCCTCGGCCGAGTCCGCCCGCACGTAGTCGAAGGCAGCGGGGATCATCGTGTGGCCTCCTGGATCGCCGCCCATACGCGCTGCGGCGTGGCCGGCATCGTGATATCGCGAACGCCGAGGTGGGCGAGGGCGTCGACGACGGCGTTGACGACCGCCGGTGTGGAGGCGATCGTGCCCGCTTCGCCGATGCCCTTGACGCCGAGCGGGTTCGTCGGGCTGGGCGTCACGGTGCTGCCGAGCTCGAAGCTCGGGAGCTCGGCTGCGGACGGGACGAGGTAGTCGACCAGCGTCGTGGTCTTGAGCTGGCCATCGTCGTCGTAGACGGCTTCCTCCCACAACGCCTGCGCGACCCCCTGCGCGATGCCGCCGTGCACCTGCCCCTCGACGACGAGCGGATTCACGCGGTTGCCGCAGTCGTCGACCGCGACGTAGCGCACGAGCTCGACGCCGCCGGTCTCGATATCGACCTCGACGACCGCGATGTGGACGCCGAACGGGAACGTGAAGTTCGGCGGGTCCCACGTGGTGGTTGCCTCGAGGGTCGGCTCGATCCCTTCTGGGAGGTTGTGCGCGCTGAACGCCTCGAACGCGATCGCCTGGATCGCGAGCGCTCGCGCGGGCGTGCCCCTCACGCGGAACTCGCCGCCGACGTACTCCAGGTCGGTGTCAGCGCACTCGAGCTGATGGGCAGCGATCAGGCGCGCCTTGGCGATCACGCGTTCGGAGGCGAGGTGGATGGCCGTGCCGCCCACCGCGAGCGAGCGCGATCCGTAGGTGTCGAGGCCGTGCGGCGCGATGGCCGTGTCCGAGTGGAGCACCTCGATATCGTCGAGCGGCACCTGTAACACGTCGGCCGCGATCATCGACCAGCACGTCTCGTGCGCCTGTCCGTGAGGCGCCGTACCCGTCACCACCTGGACCTTGCCGGTCGGCAGGACGCGCACCGTCGCCGACTCCCATCCGCCGCCCGCGTAGTTCAACGACGCGAGCACTCGGCTGGGCGCCAGGCCGCACATCTCGACGAAGGTCGAGATCCCGACGCCCATCAGCTTGGTCGCCCCTTCGTCGCGCCGCGCCTGCTGCTCGCGCCGGAGCTTGGCGTATCCGGAGCGGTCGAGCGCCTGGTCGAGCGCACCCTCGTAGTCGCCCGAGTCGAACACGAGACCCGCCGGGCTGTCGTACGGGAACTGGTCCTTGCGGATGTAGTTCCGCCGCCGGAGCTCCGCTGGGTCGACGGACAGCTTCGCGGCGAGCGCGTCCATCGCTCGCTCGATCGCGTACGTTGCCTCCGGACGGCCAGCGCCGCGGTACGCGTCGGTCGGCGTGCGGTTCGTGAACACGGAGGTGCACGAGAACGAGTAGTTCGGGATGTCATAGACGCCGTGGTACAAGAACGCGCCGAGCAGCGGGATACCGGGGGTGACGAGCTGGAGGTAAGCGCCCATGTCGGCGAGCAGCCGCGCCCGAACCGCCGTCACCGTGCCCTCGGTGTCGGCGGCGAGCTCGATCTCTTGGATCATGCCGCGTCCCTGGATGGTCGCCTGCGAGTTCTCGCTGCGCTCCTCGTTCCAGCGGACCGGCCGACCCAGCTTGCGTGCGAGCGCGAGGCAGATCGCTTCCTCGGCGTAGATGTTCAATTTCGAGCCGAACCCGCCGCCGACGGCGGGCGCGATGACGCGAATGCGATGCTCCGGGATCCCCGTCACGATTGCCATGAAGATCTTCAGGAAATGAGGCACCTGCGTCGCGGAGTACATCGTGACGTCGCCGCCGAACGGCGCAGGGACAACCGCGACCGCGCGGGGTTCCATCGCCATCGGGATGAGCCGCTGTTGCCAGTACCGCTCGTGCACCGTGTGCGCCGCCTGCGCGAACGCTGCGTCGACCGCTGCGGGGTCGGGGATCAACTCCCACGTGTACGAACGGTTCGTCCCGAGGTCGGGGTGGACGAACGTCCCACCTGCGAGCGCGGCCTCGAGGTCGGTGACCACCGGCAGCGGGTCGTAGTCGACCACGACGCGCTCGGCGCCGTCTTGGGCCGCTTCGCGAGTCTCCGCGACGACGACCGCGACGCCGTCGCCGACGTAGCGAACCTCGTCGATCGCTAGCGGCCAGTGCTCGGGCTGCACCATGTCGTCGGTGACCGCCCAGGCGCACGGGAGCGGTGCCGCCAACAGGGCGCGCAAGTCCGCGCCCACCACGACGTCGACGACGCCTGCAACCGCTCGCGCACCCGCAACGTCGATGGCGCGGATCGAGCCGTGAGCGATCGGCGACCGTACGACCTGCAGGTGGAGGGCTCCGTGAATGACCAGGTCGTCGGTGAAACGGGCCTCGCCGGTGAGCAGCGCGGGATCCTCGCGCCGGAGCACCCGCGTACCGATCGTGGGCTGCCCCGCGATCGTCTCAACGGTGGCGGTCATGACGCCGACTCGCTGGCAGCGAGCACGGCCTCGACGATGTTGTGGTACCCGGTGCAGCGACAGAGGTTGCCTTCGAGCCCGAGGCGCACGTCTCGCTCGGTGAGGTTCGGGTTCTCGTCGATCAGCGACACGGCCGCGAGGACCATGCCGGCCGTACAGAAGCCGCACTGCAAGCCGTGGTGCTCGTGGAACGCCTGCTGGACGGGGTGCAGGGTGCCGTCGGCGGCCGCGAGCCCTTCGATCGTGGTGATCGCGCCGCCGTCGGCCTGCGCGGCGAACATCGTGCAGCTCTTCACGCTCTCAGGCCGTTGCCCGTCGTGACCACTGGCGAGCAGGACCGTGCACGCACCGCAGGAGGACGTGTCGCACCCGACCTTCGTGCCCGTGAGGCCGCACGACTCGCGCAGGAACTGCACGAGCAGCGTGCGAGGCTCGACATCGTGCGATTGCGCGACCCCGTTGACCGTCATCGAGACCTGCATGGCTGGCGGACCCCCTTCGGCGCGCCCGGACGCGCGGCCGCAGCATGGCACAACCAGCACCGTCGTACCACGCCCGCCGCTGCATTCCTGCGTGAAGAAATGCACCCGGGCGGCGCGTACTTCACGCAGGAATGAGAGGTCGGGGTGGCAACGCGGCGTCAGAGCGTGGCGATGACCTCGGCGATCGACTTGGCCTTCGGCCAGGTCGCTCCCACGAGCTTCACGACACGGTGGCGGATCACGCCGTCGCGGTCGATCACGAAGACCGAACGGCGGTAGCCGAAGGGCGGTCCGACGATGTCGTAGGCCGCGCCGACGGCCTTGTCGACATCGGCCAGCAGCGGGAACTGGAAGCCCTCTTTGGCGATCCAGCGCTCGTGGCTGTCGAGGTCTTGGGGTGAGATCCCGAGCACGACCGTGCCCTCCGGCGCGAGCACCGCGTAGTCGTCGCGGTAGCCGCGCAGCTGGCGCGTTCAGCCAGGCGTGAAGTCGCCCGGATAGAACGCAAGGACGACGTTCTGCCCTCGGTAACCGGCGAGCTCGTAGTCGCGCCGTTGGGTGCCCTCGACGCCGGGGAGCGTGAAGTCCGGCGCCTGGTCGCCGACGTTCGCCGGCATCAGCTCACCGCCTCGAGCACGTGGACGGGGATGTCGAAGTTCGCGTAGACGGCCTCGACGTCGTCGTGGTCCTCCAGCGCGTCGATGAGCCGCAGCACCTGCTTGGCGCTGCTCTCGTCGGCCAGGTTGACGGTGGTCGACGGGATCATCGTGAGGTCGCCACTCGTCACGGCGACCCCTGCCTCTTCGATCGCGGAACGCACGGCGTGGAGCTCGGTGGCGGGCGTGGTCACCTGCCATTCGTCGCCCTCGTCGGCGATGTCCTCGGCGCCCGCGTCCGCCACCAGCAACATCAGGTCATCTTCGCTGATCGCGTCGCGCGGCACCATCACGACGCCCTTGCGCTCGAACTGCCACGAGACGGCGCCGGGTTCGGCGAAGCTGCCGCCGTTCTTGCTGAACAGGTTCTTCACCTCGGCCCCCGTGCGATTGCGGTTGTCGGTGAGACACTGAACGTAGACGGCGACCCCGTTCGGCGCGTAGCCCTCGTAGTGCACTGCCTCGTAGACGACACCCTCTTCCTCGCCGGTACCGCGCCGGATCGCGCGTTGGATCGTATCGAGCGGTACCGAGCTGTCGCGCGCCTTCTGCACCATCGTTCGGAGGGTCGCGTTCGTCTCGGGATCGCCGCCACCCGCACGCGCCGCGACCTCGACCTGGCGGATGAGCACGGCGAAGAGCTTGCCGCGGGCCTTGTCGGCGGCGCCCTTCTTGTGCTTGATCGAATGCCACTTCGAATGACCCGACATCACAGCTCCTCATGGAGAAATCGCTGATGGAGACGAAGATCGTCGGCGAGCTCCGGGTGGAAGGCGGCAGCCCAGAGCCGCTCGTGGCGCACGAGCACAGCGGCGTCGTCGTGCATGGCGAGGACGGTGACGGACTCCCCGACCCGCTCGACACGCGGCGCACGGATGAACACGCCGGTGAACGGCTCGCGCAGGCCCCGAACCGTGAGCGGCGCCTCGAAGCTCATCACCTGGCGGCCGTAGCCGTTCCGACGCACGGAGATGTCGAGCAATCCGAGCGGGATCTGATCGCTGCGACCGTCGAGCACCTCGGTCGCGAGGAGGATCATCCCAGCGCACGTTGCGAGGCAAGGGAGCCCCTCGCTGAGCGCGCCGGCGAGCGGGTCGCGCAGCCCCGCGGTGTCGAGCAACCTCGTCTGTGTCGTCGACTCGCCGCCCGGGAGCACGATGGCGTCGAGCCCATGGATCTGCTCCGGCCGCTTGACCAACGAGACGTCAGCGCCGAGCGCCTCGAAGGTCTCCGCGTGTTCGCGGAACGCGCCCTGCAGCGCGAGGACCCCGATTTTCGCCACGGCCTGGAGGCCTCATGATCGGCGGCTACCAGCCGCGCTCGGCGAGCTTCACGTCGAGCTGATCGATCTCGATGCCCCGCATCGCCTCGCCGAGCCCCTTCGAGACCTTGAGCACCATCTCGGCGTCGTGGTAGTGCGTCGTCGCTTCGACGATCGCCTTGGCGCGCGCGGCGGGGTCGTCGCTCTTGAAGATGCCCGAACCGACGAAGACCGCCTGCGCGCCGAGCTGCATGACGAGCGAGGTATCTGCGGGGGTCGCGATCCCCCCGGCGCAGAACAGGGGCACGGGCAACTCGCCGCGGGTGGCGACCTCGGCAACGAGCTCGTACGGCGCACGCAGCTCCTTCGCCCAGCCGAACAGCTCGGCCCCGTCGGCCTGGGTGAGCTTGCGGACATCGCCGAGGATCGAACGCAGGTGACGCACGGCCTCGACGATGTTGCCGGTGCCGGCCTCGCCCTTGCTGCGGATCAGGCACGCGCCCTCGGAGATCCGCCGGAGTGCCTCGCCGAGGTTCGTCGCCCCGCAGACGAACGGCACGGTGAAGGTCCACTTGTCGACGTGGTGGGCCTCGTCAGCGGGGGTGAGCACCTCCGACTCGTCGACGTAGTCGACGCCGAGCGCCTGGAGGATCTGGGCCTCGGCGAAATGGCCGATCCGGCACTTCGCCATCACCGGGATCGTGACCGCGGCCTGGATACCGGCCACCATCTCCGGGTCGCTCATGCGGGCGACACCACCGTCGCGCCGGATGTCGGCAGGGACCCGCTCGAGCGCCATGACGGCCACGGCACCGGCGTCCTCGGCGACCCGCGCCTGGTCCGCGGTGACGACGTCCATGATGACGCCGCCGCGCAGCATCTCGGCCAGGCCCCGCTTCACCCGAGCCGTCCCTGTGGTGCGCCCGTTGGTCCGCCCGGGGGTGCGGTCGTCCGGCATCTTGATCACGCCCTTCGCGCCTTGGAGGGAACCCCGATCCTACCGTCGCGCCTCTGTGATCGTGACCTCGTAATCGACGTCGGGCAGCTCGACCCAGGTCTGCCCCGGGGTCAGCAGGATCGGGCGCCCGGAGGCGTCGAGCAGCTGGCCTGGGAGCGCGGGGTCGGGGCGCGACCACCGGCCCTTCACGACCTTGCCGTCGGTGAGCACCCACGCCTCACCTTCGCCCGCGACGACGCCCTCCGCACCCACCGATCCGGTGCCTCCGTCGTAGCGAACGAACTGGATCACGACGTTCTTCGGTGCGATCTGCGTTCCGCTCTCGACGGTCTCGAGCGCGCCGTGGTAGGTGCGATTCCATGTGCCCGCTCGAGCATCCCAGTCCCAGACGACTTCAGAGTCCGATTCGAACCCGACGACGACACGCGCCGCGGCGTCACCGATGACGACGCGGCCCACGGCGCGGTACGAGAACAGGGCGGGCGGCGGCTTCGGGTCGCCGCCGAGCGCGAACAGATCGGGGCCGAGGCCGAAGAGGTCCCACGGACCGCGCCGGTTGTCGTCGCGGTACATCGCGTCGCCGGCGCCCGTCTCGTTGATCCGGTTCACCGGTGCGGTCGCGATGCTCTCCTCCGCGTACGCCGCGCCACCCGAGTAGACGAAGATCCCGCCGATCGGCCGCACCAGCGCCTGATCGGTCTTGCGCACCGATCGGATGGGCCCGACGTCGGACGGCACCTGCGAGTGGAAGATCGCGGCGAGTCGCGTGTAGCCCGACTCGATGACCTCCTCGTACACGATGTCGGCCTGGTCGACCCCGCGCTTGGGACCCTCCTCGAGGCTGTTGTCGATCTTCACGGTCATCGCAGGCCGGCCCTGCGCGGCGCCGCCGATGTCGGGGAGGCCGGTCAGCGGAGCGATCGGCCCGGAGTACGCGGTGGTCGTCGTCGGGCCTGGCCGGGTGGTGGTCGTCCGCTTCGCGGAAGTGGTCGTCGCGGGGCTGTCGCCGCCGCTGAGCACGATCGCGCTGGCGACACCGGCGACGAGCAGCACGGCAAGCACCCCCGCGCCGATCTGGTACCGCCGCTGCCTCCAGAGCGGGATCGTGCGGCGGCGCGCCCGGATCCCATCGCTGGGCCCGGCTTCGGGCGCGTCGGAACCCGGCCCATCGTCGTCGCGGCCGTCGTCGGACACCTACATCTCCTTCAGGGCGGCGATGCGCTCGTCGATCGGGGGGTGGGTCGCGAACAGGTGATCGAAGCTGCGCTTCTTACCGGGCTCCTCGTCGAGTGGACCCTCGATCCAGAGGTGCGCGGTCGCCTTCGACGACGTGTGCACGACCGTCGTGTCGGCCTTCAGCTTCTCGAGCGCTGCGATCAATCCCGGCGGGTAGCGGGTGAGCGAGACGCCGCTCGCGTCGGCGAGGTACTCGCGCTGGCGGCTCATCGCGAGCTGCATGAACCGCGCGATGATCGGCGCGAGGATCACCAACGCGACACCCAGGATCGCGAGCACGACACCGAGCGGGTTCGAGCCGTTGTTGTCGTCGCGCCGATCGCGTCCCCCGCCGAAGCCGCCCCAGAAGGCCCACCGGGCGAAGAAGTCGGCGACGAGCGCAGCGAAGCCGACCATCGTGACCGCGATCGTCATCACCAAGATGTCGTAGTTCTTGATGTGGCTGAGCTCGTGCGCGAGGACACCCTCCAGCTCGACGCGGTTCATCTTCTCGAGCAACCCGGTCGTGACGGCGATCGCAGCGTGTTGCGGGTTGCGGCCTGTCGCGAACGCGTTCGGCGCCGGGTCCTCGACGATGTAGAGGCGCGGCTTCGGGAGGCCGCCAGCGATACACAGGCCCTCGACGAGGTTGTGGTAACGCGCGTACTCCCTCGGGTCGGCCGGCCGCGCGCGGCTCATCGCCAGCGCGACCTTGTCGCTCGACCAGTAGGAGAAGAACGCGCTGCCGATCGCGAACACGCCGGCGAACACGAGCCCGATCGGCCCGAGCCGCAGCAGCGCCGTGACGACGAACGCGATTGCGAACGTGAGCACGACGAACGCAGCGATGATGAGCAACGACCGGCGCCGGTTCGCGCTGATCTGTTCGTACATGGCACCTCGACGTTCGCGACGCTTGGAGAACTACTAGAACTGCACCTTCGGCGCGTCGCGGGCCTCGGGCTCCTCGACCTCGAAGAACTCACGCGTCGTGAAGTTGAACATGCCGGCCATGACGTTCGACGGGACCGTCTGGATCTTGTTGTTGTACTTCAGCACCGAGTCGTTGAAGAACTGGCGCGAGTACGCGACTCGATCCTCTGTGGTCGTGAGCTCCTCTTGCAGCTCGAGGAAGTTCGTGTTCGCCTTCAGGTCGGGGTAGGCCTCCGAGAGTGCGAACAGGCTCTTCAACGCACCCGTCAGGATGTTCTCCGCCTGCGCGGTCTCGGCGACGCCCTGCGCGTTCATTGCCATGTTGCGCGCCTGGACGACCTTCTCGAGCGTCTCGGCCTCGTGCTTTGCGTATCCCTTGACCGTCTCGACGAGGTTGGGGATCAGGTCGTGGCGACGCTTCAACTGCACGTCGATCTGCGACCACGCGTTGTCGACGCGGTTACGCAGCCGGACGAGCCCGTTGTACATCACGACGAACACGATGACGACGATCACGATCACGCCGACGATGATGAGCACGGGAAGCATTTGGGTTCCTCTTCGACAGAGCTGGGGGGTTCGAGTGCTGGGGGTTTTGAGTGTACGGGCCGGTCAGGCCCCGGCGGGGGACGCTGCCCTGCCGGGGCCCGGCGTCTGCAACGTCGCGCGGAGGCGCTGGATTCCGCGATCGATCGCGCCCAACACCGCCTCGTGCAGCGCGGCGGACGCGGTGGCGACGACCGACAGCCCGAACCCCTCACCCGAGCCGACCGCGGGGACCGGATCGAGCGATCCACCGGCGGCATCGGTCACCATGCCGCCGGCCTCGGCCACGACGAGTGTCGCCGCCGCCACGTCGTAGGGAAAGTTCGTGGCGATCGTGCCACCGGCGACGCGGCGGAACTCCGACTCGAGCAACGGAAGCTCGCACAGCATCCGATGACCGGGATCGACGTACGCGTCCAGCTGGCCCGTCACGACCCGCGTCATGGCGAATGTTGCTGATCCGAGCTCGAAGTAGCCGCCCTGCATCGCCGCGCCATCGACCATCTCTTCGAGCACGATCGCGAGCGGCACCAAGGGGCGGGCCCGATTGCTGGCGCCGACGAACAACGCCTGGAGCGCATGATTCGACGACAGGCTCGCAGATCGCGACGTTCCCCCGGCATCGACCATTCGCGTTCCGGCGCCGCGCCGCCCTATGAACGTCGTGCCGGATCGCAGCTCCTGCACGACGCCGATCGCGACGTCGCCCAGGGTCGCGCTGTGGTCGGGCGGCACGACTGCCACCGACGCGCAGCACGCCTCGAAACCGGCGGCGGCGGGGCGAGTCCCGTCGACAGGATCGACGATCAGGATCGCACGCGGCGCGCCGAACTCGACCAGCCCGCGGTCCTCCGAGTAGTAGGCGAGGTTGCCGGTTCGTTCGACGGCTCGTTCGAGCGCGTCCTCGGCGAGCTCGTCGATCGCCATCGTGACGTCGCCGCCAGGCGCGACGCCGACCGCGACGCGAGCGTTCGCTCGACCGAGCGCGGGCAGCACCGCGGCGCGCATCTCCCCTGCGGCCGCGATGGCGACGGCTTCCAGATCGTCGAGGCGCGCTGCGAACGTCACGCTGCGCCGAGCACCTGCTCGTAGAGCGAGAGGTACTCGCGTGCGAGCCGTGCCATCGAGAGCTCGTCCGCCCGGCGGCGCCCCGCCGCGCAGAGCTTCTCGCGCAGTGCGGCGTCATCGAGCGTCCGCTGGAGCGCGCGGCGGAGGGCGTCCGGATCGCCAGGGGGGACGAGCAAGGCGTCGAGCTCGTGTGTCGCGACGTTGCGGTAGCCGTCGATGTCGGATGCGACGATCGCCGCGCCGGCCGCCATCGCCTCGAGCAGCACGACCCCGAAACTCTCTCCGCCGAGCGCAGGTGCACACAGCACATCGGCGGAGACCAGACACGAATCGCGTTCGGCGTCAGGGAGGCGTCCCAACCACTCGACGCCAGCAACCCGCCGCGCGCGCAGGCGTTCGGTGTCGGGGCCGGCACCCAAGACCCACAGGTGTGCGTTGCGCTCGATCCCCTGCCACGCGTCGAGCAGCACGCTCAATCCCTTGCGCGCTTCGTGGCGGCCGACGAACAGCACGACGTGTTCCGATCCGGAGGAACGGTTCGCCTCGGGTGACCGCCGCGGGGTGGCGGCTCGGATCCGATCGACCTCGATCCCGTTCCACCAGACCATGTAATCGCCGCCGTACGTATCGTGCGCAGTGCGTCGCGCGGACTCCGAGACCGCGACACGTGCTGCGATGCGATGCATTGGTACCCGCAGTGCCGGCATCAACCACTCGCGCCCGACGTCGCCGGAGATGTGATGCGTGCTCAGCATCGGGACCTCGGCGCCCAGGAGCAGCGTCAGGGTCGGTCCTGGCACGATCGGTTCGTGGAGGTGGACGATGTCGGGCTCGACGTCGCGGAGTGCGTCGATCGTACGCCGCGCGGCTGCCTGGTCAGGAGCGATCGGCGCGATCGATCCGTTGTTCTCCCACTCGACGCTCGGCCCGACCGCCATGATCGCCGGCGCCGGCGGCGGCCCGTCGCAGGGTCCGAGCACGCGGACGTCGACACCGAGCCGGCGAAGCTCGCGCGCCAAGCCGAGCACCTGACCCTGCACTCCACCGACTCGTGTCATCGAGTACGGGGAAACCATGAGGGTTCTCATCTCGCCAGGGTTCTCATTCGGGCACGCTTCTCATATGGCCTCGAGGTCTGACGGCCAGTTGGGTTGCATCAGGTGCCACTGCTGCGGCGCAGCCCGGATCAACGTCTCGAGCTCATGGGCCAGGGCCTGTGTGATGCGCACGACATCGTCGCGCAGGCGGCCTGCGCCGCGCCTCGTGTCGAGCGGCGGGCGCACGACGGCGCGGTGTCGGCGACCCCGCTCGAAGTACACCGCGACCGGCAGGATCGGGGCGCCCGTTCGGAGCGCGAGCGTCGCCGGTCCGGCGGGCAGCGTCGTGCGTTCTCCGAAGAACTCGACCTCGATGCCGCCACCCGTGAGATCACGGTCGGACACAAGGCAAACGACGCGGTTGTCGCGCAAGGCCTTGAGCGTTCGAGTCGCCGTGTCGTCGCCGAGCGGGACGACCTCCATCCCCATCGCCGAACGCACCTTCACGAACCACTCGAAGAGCTCGGGCGGCTCGACGGGTTCGACAACGACGAGCAGGCGCTGCTGCTTCGCGCTCGCCATCCAGGCACCGGCCCACTCCCAGCCGCCGAGGTGCGGTGTGACGGCGATCGCACCGCGGCCCGCGGCGAGCGCTGCCTCGACGTGCTCGTAGCCGACGATCTCGAAGTTTCGCTCGATGGACCGGGGTCGCTCGCGGGGAAGGCGAAACATCTCCAACCAGTACCGCGCGTAGCTGTCGAACGCGCCGGCCACCGCCCGGTCGAGCGCCGATCCAGACAGCGTGCCCTCGGACGCGCGGCGGAGATGGCGCGCAACCATCCGGCGCCGCCCGGGCATCGCGAACACGAGCGCGCGCCCGATCCCGCGCGCGGCCGGCACACCGAACGCAGGCGGCATCATCTGGGCAGCCGCGGCACCGGTGCGGTAGGCGAGATAGGTGGCACGCCGCGAGGGATCGGCCACAGCGCGACGCGGCCGGGCTCAGGTGCGCGTGCTGCGACGCCGGGCAGGATGGCGACGCCGCGCGCCTTCCGCGCGAGCCGCCGGCCGGCGCGTCTCCCACCATTCGCGGAGCCGGGGCGACGAGCCGATCCTTGTCCCGGTGTTCCTCGAACCATTGGCGCGGCGGCGACTGGTGAACCGACGTGGGCGGGTTCGCGCCTCGTGGCTCACCGCGGGTCGCCCCGCTGCCATCCAGACCTTGACGAAGCGGTGCAGCGCCGTGACCGAGCACAACACGAGCATCACCCACAGGATCGGCACCAGCACGTCGAACGCGAGCCCGACGCCGAGCAGGACGAAGCGCTCGGCCCGTTCCATGAGCCCGCCTCGCGCCTCCAACCCGAGCGCCTCGGCCTTGGCGCGCTCGTAGCTGATGAGCATCGACAGCGCGGCGACCGCGAACGCAAGCATCGGGAGGTGCGCCGATTCGCGTCCGAGGTACCAACCGACACCGCCGAGGACGACCGCGTCGGAGATCCGGTCGGCGACGCTGTCGAAGAACGACCCTCGTGGCCCGGTCCGACCAGAGCTGCGCGCGAGGTTGCCGTCGAGCAGGTCGCCGAGCCCTGCGAGCGCGATGCCGGCGACGGCGAAAGCGAGATGGCCGGAGGCGATGGCGAGCGCCGTGGCAATCGAGCAGGCGAGGCCGAAGATCGTCAGCGCGTCGGGGGAGATCCCGATGCGCCCGAGACCGGCACCGATCGGCCCGAGGCCGCGCTCGACACGAGCGCGCCAGCGACGATCGAGCATCTGCGACTCCTCGTATTGTGCGGTGGATGTTCGGGCGGGTGATCCTGGATGCTCGCCCGGCGGTTCGAGCTGCTCGCGATCGCGAGCGGCGGCAGGCAGGGTACCTCAGCGGTCCCTCGAACAGGGGCCGGACCCTGGGCATTCCGAGGGTCGCCCGAACTGGGACCGGGGCGTGATCGTTAGGATCGGCGATCTTCCCGACCGGAGGGGTGCTGCGTGAAGTCGTTCCCGACAGCGAAGATCCGCAACGTGGCGCTGGTCGGCCACCAGGGGGCCGGCAAGACGACACTGGCCGAGGCGCTGCTCCACAACGCCGGCGTCATCCCGAGAATGGGCAGGGTCGAGGACGGCAACACCGTGTGTGATTTCGATCTCGAGGAGCACCGGCGGGGCCTGTCGACCTCGCTCGCGCTCGCACCGTTCGAGTACGAGGGCCACAAGGTCAACGTGCTCGACACGCCTGGCTACGCGGACTTCGTCGGCGACGTCGCCGCGGCGCTCACCGCAGCCGACCTCGCATTGTTCGTGGTGAGTGCCGTCGAAGGCGTCGAGGTCCAGACCGAGGTCGCCTGGCGGCTCGCCGAGGCCCGGGGGATTCCCCGGGCCTTCTTCATCAACAAGCTCGACCGCGAACGGGCCTCGTTCTCGCGCACGCTCGACCAACTCAAGGATCGCTTCGGCGCAGGGGTCGCACCCCTCCAGCTCCCGATCGGCGAGGAGGGCGCACTCGAGGGGGTGGTCGAGCTCCTCGACGATCACGCGATCACCTACGTCGGCGGCTCACCGCAGGGTACCGACGGCCCGATCCCCGACTCGATGGAAGCCGAGGAGCACGCGGTCCACGAGGCGCTCGTCGAGGGCATCGTCGTCGCCGACGACGCCCTGATGGAGCGCTACCTCATGGAGGAGCCGATCGACCTGGCCGAGCTCGCCAAGGCGCTGGCCAAGGGCATCGACGACGGCACGGTCTTCCCCGTGCTGTGCGGTTCCGCTGCGAAGCTCATCGGCATCGACAGGCTCGCGCACTTCATCGTCGAGGAAGGCCCCTCGCCGCACGTCGAGGACGGCTCGACCGCGATCGCGGTCTTCAAGACCATCGTCGATCAATACGTCGGCCACGTGAACCTGTTCAAGGTGGTGCAGGGCAACCTGAAGCCCGACGACCACCTCGCGAATGCACGCACCAAGAAGGACGAGCGTCTGCACCAGATCTTCGCGATGCGCGGGAAGGAGCAGGACTCGGTAAGAGAGCTCGCCGCAGGCGACCTCGGCGCGGTCGCCAAGCTCGCCGACGTCCGCACCGGCGATGTCTTGACCACCGGCGGTGTGCCGGTGGAGGTCCCGATTGCAGAAGCCCCGACGCCGCTGTTGTCGACAGCGATCCGGGCCAGGAACAAGAACGACGAGGACAAGCTCGCGAACGCGTTGCACCGCCTCGAAGACGAGGATCCGGTGATCCGGATCGAGCGCAACCCCGAGACCCATCAGACCCTGCTGTGGGGCACGGGCGAGACGCACCTTTCGATCGCCCTGTCGAAGCTGGCGGCCAAGTTCGGTGTGGAGGTCGACACCGACGACGTACGCGTGCCCTACCGCGAGACGATCAGCGCGACCGCGGAGGCAGAGGGCAAGCTGAAGAAACAGTCCGGCGGTCACGGCCAGTACGCGGTGGCATGGTTGCGGGTCGAGCCGCAAGGACGTGGCTCGGGCATCGAGTTCGTCGACGCGATCGTCGGTGGCGTGATTCCGAGGAACTACCTCCCCGCCGTCGAGAAAGGTGTGATGGAAACCGCCGAGCAGGGCGGCGTCTTCGGTTTCCCGATCGTCGACATCAAGGTGACGTGTTTCGACGGGAAGCACCACAGCGTCGACAGCTCCGACATGGCGTTTCGCACCGCGGCGTCGCTCGGTCTGAAGGAGGCGATGGCCAAGGCTTCGCCGATCCTGCTCGAGCCGGTGAGCGAGCTGGTGATCACGGTACCCGAGGCGTACCAAGGCGACGTGATGGGCGACCTGAACTCGAAGCGGGGGCGCATCCAGGGCTCGGCGTCGATCGGTGCCGGCGAGGTCGAGATCGTGGCATCCGTACCGACGAGCGAGGTGATGCGCTACTCGATCGATCTCCGCTCGATGACGGGCGGTCGCGGTCGGTACTCGGTGCGTCACGCGCACTACGACTCGCTGCCGAGCCACCTCGTCGACAAGGTCAAGGCCCAGCGCGCCGACACCTGAAGCGCTCTCGTTCGCCTTCGCGTCGCGTTCTGACGGTTTCTCGTGACCGATTCGGCCACCGCTGCGCACCAAAACGCGGAGCGCGGTGCTACCGGCCCGGTGGATCGACCCCGAGCTGTGACCAGTCTTCGGGGTTGTGCTCGGTGTACTCGCCGAGGACGGCGCCGTTCACCGCGTCGAGCTCGACCAGGCCACGGATGCTGGGCGGTTCGTCGGCCGAGTAGAGCAACACCTGCCACACCGGCTTGCTCCGCAAGCCCCTGAACATGACCCGTGCGCTGCTGTGCCCGACCGGGAACCCGACCGCACGGGCAGCGACGGCGAGCGCCTCGGTCTGGTCGACGCGGAGGGGCCATGCGCACGTGAGCTGGTATCCGCCGAGCACGACCAGCGCAATCGCACCGGCGAGCAGGCCGGGATTGTCGCTCGCGCCGAACATCGCGCCGCAGCCGGCCGCCGCTACCAACAGGATCGCCGCCGCGATCCGTCGCCGACGGACGTCGGGGAACTCATAGGCGCCGACGTACGCCGCGGTGACGTCGAGATCGGACGGCAGCTCGTCACCCATGAACCGCTCACGCTACCGGCCAGGTCCCACGCAGCTTCGCCCACGCCGCGGCGAGCGACTCCGGCATCACGCGCGCCTCGGCGATCGAGGTCATGAAGTTGGTGTCGCCGCTCCACCGCGGCAACGCGTGCGCGTGCAGGTGGCCGGGAACGCCCGCGCCCGCGGCGCGCCCGAGGTTGAGCCCGAGGTTGATGCCATCGCAGTCGTACGCCGCCTTGATCGCGCGCACCGCTCGCCGCTGCGCGCTCATCAGCTCGTTCGCCTCGTCGTCGGCCAGAAGCTCGAGCTCGCACTCGTGCCGCCGGGGAGCGATGAGCACGTGCCCGGAGGTATACGGGTACAGGTTCATGACGGTGAGCGTCAACGCAGTGCGTTCGAGCAGCAACGTGGATTCGGCAATGGCGTCCTCGTCGGCAAGCGCGTCCAACGCGCAGAGGAAGCACGCCCGGTCCTCGCGACCTGCTTCCTCAGACACGTAGCGGCTCCGCCAGCCCGCCCAGAGCCGGTCGAGGCTCACCGGTTCGGCGCGCGGTTCGCAACGTCGGCGTGGAGGCGACGCGCGAACTCGACGATGGGCACGCCGCGCTCCGGATGGTCGCTACCACGTGCATTCACTCCGACCGTGCCATCGAGCAGGTCCTGGTCGCCGACAACGAGCACGTACGGGACCTTGTCGAGCTTGGCGCGCCGGATGCGCGCGCCGAGCGCACCAGCATGGCCGTCGACAACCTCGACGCGATGCCCCGCGTCGCGCAGCGTGGCAGCGACATCGTGCGCGTACGCGTCGTGACGGTCCGCGACCGGGAGCACCGTGACCTGTACCGCGGCGAGCCACGCAGGAAACGCGCCCGCGTAGTGCTCGACGAGCACCCCGAAGAATCGCTCGACGCTCCCGAACAGCGCGCGGTGGATCATGATCGGCCGGTGGCGCTCGTTGTCGGCGCCGGTGTACCAGAGGTCGAATCTCTGGGGCAGCTGGAAATCGAGCTGGAGCGTGCTCATCTGCCATGCCCTGCCGATCGCGTCGCGTGCCTGGACCGAGACCTTTGGTCCGTAGAACGCGCCGCCACCGTCGTCGAGCACCAACTCGAGGTCTTTGCTCATCGCGGAGGCCCGCAGCGCCTCGGTCGCCTCGGCCCACTCCTCGTCGGTGCCAACCGCCTTGCCGTGCGGCTTGGTCGACAGCTCGAGGTAGAAGTCGGTCAGGCCGTAGTCGGAGAGCAACGAGAGCACGAAGTCGAGGAGCGAGGTGAGCTCGGAGCTCAGCTGCTCCTTCGTCGTGAAGATGTGCGCGTCGTCTTGGGTCATGCCGCGCACGCGCGTGAGCCCGTGCACCACTCCCGACTTCTCGTAGCGGTACACCGACCCGAACTCGAAGAACCGCAACGGGAGCTCTCGATAGCTCCGGGTGCGACTCCGGAAGATCAGGATGTGGAACGGGCAGTTCATCGGCTTCAGGTAGTAGTCGGTGCCGCCGTCGAGCTGCATCGGCGGGAACATGCCGTCGGCGAACCACTGCAGATGCCCACTCGTCTGGAAGAGGTCCTCCTTGGCGATGTGCGGAGTGAACACGAACTCATAACCCGCGGCTTCGTGCCGTGCCCTGCTGTAGTCCTCCATGATGCGCCGCATCACCCCGCCCTTCGGGTGAAAGACGGCGAGCCCCGAACCGATCTCGTCCGGAAACGAGAAGAGGTCGAGCTCGACACCGAGCTTGCGGTGGTCGCGCCGCTCCGCCTCCTCGAGCCGGTGCAGGTGAGCGTCGAGCGCCGCGCGGTCCTCCCATGCGGTCCCGTAGATGCGCTGGAGCTGCGGGCCCTTCTCGTCGCCTCGCCAGTACGCGCCCGCGACTCGCATGAGCTTGAAGGCGCCGATCCGGCCGGTGCTCGGAACGTGCGGCCCGCGGCACAGATCGGTGAAGCAGACCGCGCCGTCGGTGGCAAGGTTGCGGTAGATCGACACACCCTCGACGCCGAGCTCGGCAACATCGTCGCTGCCGGCGGAGCCGCCGCGGACCTTGTCGATGATCTCGACCTTGAACGGTTGATCGGCGAACACGGCGCGTCCGGCGTCGAAGTCGACCTCGTCGCGGGCAAACGTCTGGTCGGCTTCGACGATGGCGCGCATCTCGTGCTCGATGGCGTCGAGATCGGAGTCGGAGAATGTGGCACCGCCCGGCAGCTCGAAGTCGTAGTAGAAGCCGTCGGTGATCGCCGGTCCGATCGCGTACTTCGCTCCGCGGAACAGCCTCGTGACTGCCTGGGCGAGCACGTGGGCTGCGCTGTGGCGCAACACCTCCCGACCCTCCGCACTGTCGCGAGTGACGATGGCGACATCGGCATCGGCACCGAGTGGGTGGTCGAGGTCGACCCACGTGCCGTCGACCTTCGCGGCGACCGCAGCCTTCGCGAGACGCTTCCCGATCGACGCGGCGATCTCCAACGGCGTCGTCCCGCGGTCATACTCCCGGCTCGAACCGTCGGGCAGAGTGACGGCGATCCGTTCGCTCATTGTCTCCTGGGTTTCCATCGGGCGTTCGAACAGCTGGTCAGCGGGGCAGGCTACCGGCGGCTCGTTGCGCATCTCGCGCCATTTGGTGGCCCGCGACGCGTGTTAGCCGATGGCGACTGGTCGGGCGAGGTCGACGCCGAGCAAGTTGCCGAGGAGGCGCAGCGCGTGCGGTGCGTCCGGATCCGTCCCGCCCGACAGGACGGCGTCCGCGAGATCGGCGAGCGCATCGAGCGCCCGCGGTGCATCGAGGTCGTTGTCGAGCGCGTCGCGCACACGCGTTGCGAACGGTCGCGGATCCGGACCTGCCATCGCCTTCGCCGCGGCGAGCAGCCGGTTGAGAAGGGCGACGCCCTCGTCGATGTCGGTGTCGAACCACTCGAACCCGCTGCGATAGTGGTGCCGCATCAGCGCGAGGCGGATCGCTCGCGGATCTGCCTTCGTGCGCAGGTCGCTGACGAAAACGAGGTTGCCGAGCGACTTGCTCATCTTCTCGCCCTCATAGTTCACCATCGCGGAGTGCATCCAGTGACGGACGAACGGAACGCCGGTCAGTGCCTCGCTCTGCGCGATCTCGCACTCGTGGTGCGGGAAGATGAGGTCGGTGCCGCCGCCGTGCAAGTCGATCGTCTCGCCGTGCTCGGCCATCGCCATCGCGCTGCACTCGATGTGCCAGCCGGGACGACCCACGCCGAACGGCGCCGGCCACGCCGGTTCGTCGGGGAGGCTGGGCTGCCACAGGACGAAATCGAGCGGATGGCGCCGATGAGGATCGTCGGGATTGCCGCCCCGTGTTCTGGCGAGCTTGATCATCCGATCCTCGGGATAACGCGAGAGCTGGCCGTAGGTCGGGAAACTGGAGATGTCGAAGTAGACGGTGCCGGCCGTCATGTAGGCGTGGCCGCGGTCGAGCAGCTGGTCCACAAGATCCACAATGCCCGCGATCGCCTCCGTGGCACGCGGCTCGGCGTCGGGGGCGCGCATCTCCAGCGCGTCCATGTCGGCCTGGAAGCGGGCCACCTCCTGTGCGGCGAGATCGAGATAGTGCACACCGAGCTCGCGAGCCTTCGGCAGGATGGAGTCATCGACGTCGGTGATGTTGCGGACGTATCGAACGTCGTGACCGAGATCGACGAGGCGGCGGATCAGCAGGTCATAGGTGAGGTAGGTCGCGGCGTGCCCGAGATGCGTGCTGTCGTACGGCGTGATCCCACAGACATAGAGACCGACAGCGGTGCGCGACGTCGTGGCCTTCGGCTCGAACGGCACCACCGCCCGCTGCGCAGTGTCGTAGAGGCGCATCACCACGGCAGGCGACGCTAGCCCTAGTGAATCGTCTGCAGCCGAAGGCTCGCCTTCATCTTGTGCCGCACGTTGATCGTGAGCAGCACCGCGGCGAAGGTCTCCATCCCGACAGCGTTCCGCAGCGACCCGCCGTCGAGCGCGCGAAGGTTCGCGATGCTCGCCGTAATGTCCATGAGGACCGATCGGGCGCCGTCGTCGTCACCGAGGACGACGACATCGCTCTCCATCGTGTGATCGAGGTCGGCGAACTCTGCGGCCGGCACGAGATGGAAGGCGGTCACGACCCGGCTCCGCCACAGCGACGCTTGGATCTCCGCCGCCACAGAGCCGTGCGGCGGCAGTACTGCGTTGAACTCCGTGCCGTTGCGAACGAGGTTGTTCGCCATCGAAACCACGACCTTGTTCGAGAGCCGTTCAGCATGCTCCCGAACGGTCGGGATCGCCGAGTCCGCGTTCACCGCGAGGATCACGACCGGCGCGTCGCAGGCCGCCGCGTTGTCGCACGGCACCAGCGCCGTCGCTCTCTCTCCCCACTTCTGCTGCAGCTCCTCGACGGCAAGCCGCGCTTTTTCGGCGACGCGCGACCCGAACATCACCTCGTGGCCGACGCTGGAAAGGCGGGCCGCGAGACCGGCGCCCGCCGGCCCCGTCGCACCGAGGATTCCAATCCGCATAAGTTGCGCATTCTGGCACACACCATTGAAGGAGGCGCCGCGTGAGGTTCGGGATCGCGTTCGCGAACACGGGCGAGTTGGCGACGGGCGCCGGCGCGGTCGCGCTCGCAGTCCACGCCGAGGAACTCGGTTTCGAATCCCTGTGGGCGGTGGAGCACGTCGTCGTGCCGACCGGCTATGCGTCTCCGTACCCCTACTCGAGTGATGGCAGGATGCCCGGCAGCGAGGACAGCCCGATTCCCGATCCTCTGGTGTGGCTCGCGTACGTCGCGGGGGCGACAACGCGGATCCGGCTCGCGACAGGGATCCTGATCCTCCCGCAGCGCAACCCGCTCATCCTCGCGAAGGAGGTCGCGACGCTCGACGCGATGAGCGGCGGACGAGTCGAGCTCGGCATCGGCGTCGGCTGGCTCCGGGAGGAGTTCGACGCGCTGGGCGTACCGTTCGACGCGCGTGGTGCGCGAACGGACGAATACATCGATGTGTTACGTCGCCTCTGGCGCGAGCCGGCCACAGCGTACGAGGGCCAGTTCGGCCGGTTCGACGAGGTGAAGAGTTATCCGAAGCCGGCGCAGACAGCTGGGCCGCGGATTCATATCGGCGGCCACACGCGCGCAGCGGCCGCCCGCGCGGCTCGCATCGGTGACGGCTTCTTCCCCGCACGCAATCTCGCGACCGCGCTTCGTGCATTCCGAACGGAGTGCGAGCGGTATGGTCGCAATCCCGGCGACGTGGAGATCAGCGCCGGCGTCGGTCTCGACCTCGATGCGATCAAGCGTGCGCGCGACGAGCTCGGCGTGCATCGCGTGATGGTGCCGCCGTTCGGCATCACGGTCAGCCAGGCTCGCGACGGGCTGAGCCGGTTCGCCGACTCGGTGCTCGCGCATCTGTGAGCGAGGCTCTGGGCTCCCTCGTCAGATCATGCAGTCGGCGCCGAACGCGACGCGCAGCTCAGCGTGCAGGCCGTTGCTCCCGTCGCAGTTGAAGTCGTCCGGGAGCCGCACCACCGTCTCCTTCTCGGGACCGACGAGGTGGACGAAGAACGGCGAGTCGCCGGGGTGCGCCGCGATGATCTCCCGCAGCCGCTCGACCTTCGTCGGATGGAACGCGGCGGCGCGGAGACGCAACCGCACCGGCGGGCCAGAATCGAGGTGCAGCTCCGGGCGTGTCAGCTCCATCACGATGAGCTTCGGGGTGTCTTCGCGCTTGTCGACTCGACCGCGTGCGACGACGATCGCGTCGGCGACGAGCAGCTCGTTGATCGCCGTCATTGTCTTCGGGAACACCATCGCCTCGATCGACCCCGAGAGATCCTCGAGGACGAACGTGGCCATCAGATCGCCACGTTTGGTGTACTTGCGGGCGAGGCTCGTCACGATGCCGCCGACCGTGCGCATCGCGCCATCGTCGAGATCTGCGAGCTCCAGGACGCTGCACTCGGCGTATCGGTTCAGCGCCCGCCGTGCGCCGAGCAAGGGATGATCGCTGACGTACAGACCGAGCATCTCCTTCTCGAGTGCGAGCCGGGTGGTCTTGTCGAAGTCGAGATCCGGGATCGGGAGGCGGACGTCGAACGCCGATTCGCCGGCGGCCGTCGCGCCGAATGAATCGTCGAGATCGAAGAACGACAGCACGCCTTGGTCGCGCTCGCGACGTCGGGCGAGCACGGAATCGGCGATGGGTTCGAACACCGTGAGCAATCCCTGACGCGGGTGGCCGAGCGCGTCGAACGCACCCGCCTTGATCAGCGACTCGACTGTGCGCTTGTTGAGCACCGACGGATCGACGCGCTCACAGAAATCGTAGAAATCGGCGAAGGGCCCTCCCTCGCTGCGGGCCGCGCCGATGAGCTCGGCGACACCTTCTCCGACGTTGCGCACCGCGGAGAGTCCGAACCGGATCCGCGACGCGGCGTCGTCGCGACGAACCGCGAAGTCGACCTCGCTGTCGTTCACACAGGGGTTCAACACCTCGATGTCGAGCGTTCGGCACTCCGCGAGGTACACCGCGGCCTTGTCGAGGTTCGACTTCACAGAGGTCAGCAACGCCGCGAGGTACTGGACCGGGTAGTTCGCCTTGAGCCACGCTGTCTGGTAGGTCACATAGCCGTACCCGACGGTGTGACTCTTGTTGAACGAGTAGTCGGCGAAAGGTTCGATCGTGTCGAAGTACCGCTGCGACCACTCTTCGTCGTGTCCGTTGCTGACACACCCCGCGACGAACTTTGCGCGCTCCTTCGCGATCATCTCGCGGATCTTCTTGCCCGTGGCTTTCCGGAGGTTGTCGGCCTCCGACAGGGTGTAGCCGGCCAGCTTCTGCGAGACGCGCATCAACTGCTCTTGGTAGACCATCAACCCGAACGTTGGCCCGAGGATCTCCTCGAGGTCGTCGTGATCGAAGCGAACGGGTTTGCGACCGTTCTTGCGGTCGGCGTACTCGTTGTGCCAGTTCTGCGCCATGGGTCCGGGCCGGTACAGCGCGAGCACCGCGGACACGTCTTCGAAGGTGGTCGGCGCCATCGACCTCAGCAACGCCCGCATCGGGCCGCCCTCGAGCTGGAACACGCCGATGGTATCGGCCTTGCGCAGCAGGTCGAATGTCGTGTCGTCGTCGAGGTCGACGTTGTCGATGTCAGGGCGCACGCCCGTCGACCTCTCGATGAGATCGAGCGCGATGTCGATCACATCGAGGTTGCGCAACCCGAGAAAGTCCATCTTCAAGAGGCCGAGCTCTTCGACGCCGTGCATCTCGTACTGCGTGACGACCGGCGCCTCGTCGATGGGAGTTCCCGGTTCGGGCTTGCGCTGGATCGGGAGATAGTCGGTGAGCGGCTCACGGCTGATGACGACCGCGGCGGCGTGGATACCGTCCTGACGGCGAAGCCCCTCGAGCCCGCGGGCGACGTCGACCACGCGGCGTGCGTCGGGATCGGCGCCGTACATCGCCCGCAGCTCCGACGCCATCTTGTAGCCGTCGGCATGCTTCTCCGACTCCTCGAAGCAGTACCGCAGCGGCGTGTCGCGGCCCATGATCAACGGCGGCATGGCCTTGGCGATCTTGTCGCCGACCGCGTACGGGTACCCGAGCACACGCGCGGCGTCGCGTACCGCAGCCCTCGCCTTGATCGTCGAGAACGTGATGATCTGAGCCACGCGGTCCGAGCCGTACTTCTGCGCGACGTAACGGATCATCTCGCCGCGGCCGCGCGAATCGAAGTCCATGTCGATGTCGGGCATCTGCTTCCGGCCGGGGTTCAGGAACCGCTCGAACAGGAGGTCGTACTTGATCGGGTCGATGTCGACGATCTGCAGGCAGAACGCGACGCAGGAGCCTGCCGCGCTCCCCCGGCCGGGCCCGACGCGGATCTTTCGGCTGCGCGCGTAACGAACGAGATCCCACACGACGAGGAAGTAGGCCGAGAACCCCATGCTCTTGATGACATCGAGCTCGTACTCGATGCGCTCCAGGACATGCAGCGCTGGCGCCTGGCCGTAGCGCTGCTTGGCACCTTCGAAGACGAGGTCACGCAGGTAGCTGTCTTCGTCGTGGCCCTCCGGGACGGGAAACGCGGGTAGCACCGCGTTGCCGAACGTGAGGTCGACTGCGCTCCGCTCCGCAATCCACAACGTGTTGTCGCACGCCTCTGGGAGCTCACGAAACAGGTCGCGCATCTCGAGGGCGGACTTGATGTAGAAGTCCTCACCGTCGAACTTCAACCGGTTCGCGTCGCTCTTGAGCGCGCCGGTCTGGACGCACAAGAGCGCGTCGTGCGCGTCGGCATCGTGCTTGTGGGTGTAGTGGCTGTCGTTGGTGGCCAGCAAGGGAGCGTTGAGCTTGCGGGCGATGTCGAGTAACGGAAGGAGCGTGCGGCGCTGGTCGTCGATGCCGTGGTCCTGCAGCTCGACGAAGAAATGGTCTGGTCCGAAGATGTCCTGGAATCGTCCGGCTGCCTTGTACGCGCTCTCGTCCTCGCCGGCAAGGATCAGCTGGGAGACCAGCCCGCCGAGACAGCCACTCGTCGCGATGATCCCCTCGTGATGGCGCTCGAGCAGATCCCAATCGGTGCGGGGCTTGTAGTAGTAGCCGTCGAGGTAGGAGGCGCTCGTGATCTTCACGAGGTTGCGGTAGCCGGCGTTGCTCTCGGCGAGCATCGTCAGGTGGTAGATCTCGTGCTCTGAGCGCTTGGGCCGGTCGAACCGGCTCGTGCTCGTGAAGTACCCCTCCATCCCGAGCACGGGTTTGATCCCCACGTGCTGCGCGGCCTTGTAGAGCTCCAAGACGCCGTACATGTTGCCGTGGTCGGTGATGCCGACCGCGGGTTGACCGTCGGCCGCCACGGCTTGCACCACCTCGTCGACCCGCGACGCGCCGTCGAGCATGGAGTACTCGGTGTGCAGGTGAAGGTGGACGAAGCTGCCCGTCACGTTGCGCCATGCCCCCGACGTCGAAGTTTTCCACAGCCTGTGGAGGAGTTACATCCGTGTGATTCGCCTCGCCGCACGATAGGCGTCGACCGCCCACCGGACAAGCGATCACGCGGTACCGGGCGTGGCGAGCAGCGGGACCAGGACCTCCGCCGCCGTCGGGGCTCCATGTGCAGTGCGAAGTTGCCGCTCGCGGGGCAGGGACGGGTCGACGAAGCCCACCGGCGCGAACGGCACCAGCACCACATCGCCCACCCGCCCTGCGACGGAGCCGGCGGCGTCGGCGCCGAGCCAGCCGTCGTCGAGCAGCTCGCGCCGGGTTCGCACCCAAGCAATGGTCGCGAAGCGCTCCTCGCAGGCCGCCGCGAGGTCGCGCGCGGCGCCGGGCGAAGCATGGAGATGCCGGAACCGGGCGTCGCCCGCCTGGTGGGCGACGAGCTCAGTGACGTCATCGCCGAGCTCGATCCATGCATCCGCCTCGAGGTGCATCTGGCCGTGGTCTGCGGTCACGACCAGTGCGCAGTCGCTCGGGAGCGCCTCGACCATACGGCCGATCAGATCGTCGGCGAACGTGAGCTCACGCGCGTACGCGCCGTCGTGCAAGCCGAACTCGTGCGACACCTCGTCGACACTCGGGTAGTACGCGTACACCAAGCGGTGACCTTCTGCGACGAGCCGCCGGCAGTGCTCCACGATCGACGACGTCGCCCGCCATCCGACGAACGGAACTCCGCGCAGGTGCGCCTCGCTGAAACCGCTGCCCTTGTGCTCGGCCTTGGCCACGACCGGCACCGAACGACCGAGAAACGGTTGATGACGCTGGACGTCGAACGGGTCCGGCGCCTTCACATTGCGCGTCTCGTTCTGCCAGCGCAACACGTTGAGAACGCTGTCGCCCACGAGCATCCGATATCCGGTGATGCCGTGCTGCGCGGGCGACCGTCCCGTCGTGATCGACGTCAACGCCGCCGACGTCGTCGCCGGAAGCACCGTCGTGATAGGCCCACCCTCGAACTCGCGAAGGTTCACGAGCGCGTCCGGCGCGTCGGCAAAGGCACGCCATCCCATGCCGTCGACAACGAGCAACACAGCGGAGCGGGTGGCGTGCACCGGTGCGGGGAGCCAGTCGCGGTCCGTGAGTCCCAACAAGGCGGGAACGATCGCCGCGATCGATCGGGGATAGTCGGGGACCACCGGATCCATCGGGATCCGAGCCTACGATGGACCCGTGAAGATCTCGACGCGTGCCGACTACGCGGCTCGCGCGCTGTTGTCGCTGGCACTGCGCGGCGACGCGGACCGACCGACCTCCGTGAAGGAGATTGCCGAGCGCACGAACCTTCCCCAGCCCTATCTCGAGCAGATCCTGCTCTCCGTGAAGGGCGCCGGCCTGGTGCGGTCCAAGCGCGGTGTCGGCGGCGGCTACGTGCTCGCACGTCCTCCTGCGGAGATCACGCTCGCCGACATCGTCGCTGCCGTCGAAGGCCCGGCACCGACATTGACGGAGCCGCACGACCACTGCGAGGGACACTGCGTGCTGCAGGAGGTGTGGGTCGAGCTGGCGGAGGAGACGCGCAAGATCCTCGACCGGTACACGCTCGCGGAGCTGGTCGGACGCACGCGGGTCGGCCATCCCGACGCCTCGTGATCCCGCGGCGTGATCACTCCCCAAGGACCGCCACGACCGCGGCGAGGTCATCGGGCAACGGCTCCTCGATGCTGATCGACCGCGACGAGACGGGATGCCGGAACTCGAGGCGGCGGGCGTGCAGGAACGGGCGTTGGAGGGGAAGGTTCTCGCGGAATCCCTGATAGGTCGAGTCACCGACAATCGGGTGGCCGATTGCGGCGAGGTGGACACGGATCTGGTGCGTGCGCCCGGTCTCGAGGCTGCACTCGAGCAGCGAGACCTCGGGCTGTCGCCACGAGCGGGTCACGGTGAACTGCGTACGCGCGTCGCGTCCATCGTCGCGGATCGCCATCCGCGTTCGGCGGTGCGCGCTGCGACCGATCGGCGCATCGATGATTCCGCGCGGGCTCGAGAACGTGCCCCATGCGAGCGCGTCGTAAATTCGTTCGACCTCGCGTGCGGCGAGCTGTGCGATGAGCGAGTCGTACGCGACGTTCGTGCGCGCGATCACGAGGAGACCGCTCGTGTCGCGATCGAGACGATGCACGATCCCCGGTCGCTGCGGATCCCCGACCGACCCCAACTCGGGGAACGCATGCAACAAACCGTTGACCAGCGTGCCAGAAGCGTTCCCGGCGCCGGGATGCACGACGAGCCCTGCCGGTTTCGCCACGACGATCACGTCCTCGTCGACGTAGCGAACCACGATCGTCATCGCCTCCGCGTGAGGAGGCGCGCTCGGCTCCGGAGTCGCGAGCAACTCCACGACGTCGCCGGCTGTGACGCGATGACTCTTGGGAACGGCCCGGCCGGCCACGAGCACGAGCCCACCGGCGATGAGCGTCTGAACCTCGGCTCGGCTCCACCCTGTGAGCAATGCGACCGCGCGGTCGATCCGCTCCCCGCCGAGTGGCTCGGGGACGGGGAAACCCTCACTCATGCCGAGTTGACCGACTTCGCCGACTTGTTCGGCTCGGTCGACGCTCGAGGCCCGAAGAGTGTGCGGAGCACGAGGAGCACCGCGCCGAACGTGACGCCCATGTCGGCGATGTTGAAGGTTGGCCAATTCGGCAGGCGGATGAAGTCGATGACCTCACCGCGCAGGAACGACGGAGCCCGGAAGAGGCGGTCGCTCAAGTTGCCGAGCGCGCCGCCGAGCAGGAGGGTCAGCGCGGCGACGATCCAACGGTCGTCAGAGTGGCGCACCATGCGAACGAGATAGAAGGTCGCCGCCAAAGCACCGATCGCGAGCAACGGTGTCGCGCCCTGAAAGGACGAGAAGGCTCCGCCGCTGTTGCTCGCCAGATCGAACTGGACGAGCGAGCCGACCACGCGCACCGGTACACCGCGCGTCAGCCGGTCGACGGCGATCGACTTGGTGATCTGGTCTGCGGCGACGATGAGCGCGACGGCGATCCCGACCCGCAGGAACCGGCGCCGGAGCTCAGCGACGCCGTTCCCCACGCGACTTGCACTTCACGCACAGGTCGGTCCACGGGATGGCCTCCAACCGGGCCACCGGGATGCGGTCGCCGCACATCTGGCAGTAGCCGTATCCGCCACCGACCATTCGAGCGAGGGCATGCTCGATCTCTTCGACCGTCTGCCGGGCGGCCGCGGACAGTGCCAGGTCGCGTTCACGCTCGATGCTGATCGTGTCGCCCTCGCCGGATTCCTCGTCGAACTGTGTGTCTCCGAGCTCGCGATCGCTCGCGAGCGACTCCGCCTCCGCGGCCAGCTCGTCGGCCTGGCGCAGCAAGCGCGACTTCTCGTCCTCCAGCACCAGCCGCAGGCGCTCCACCGTGCTCGCAGACACCGATGCTCCCGAGCGGCGCTTCAGCGGCGTCAGAGGTTCGAGCAGGCGAACTGGCGCGGCTTTCGGCACGAGCACCGGTTTCGGCGGTTTCGGCGGTTTCGCCGGTTTCAGATGTTTCGAACTAACTTTCTGCGCGGCGGCGGGCTTGCTCGCTACCTTCCGTGCCGGCGGACGCTTCTGTGCGACGGCCTTCCCCTGGCCAGCCTTGCCCTGGCCGGCCTTGCCCTGGGCGGCGGAACGCCCCGCGTGCGTTGATTTCTTTGCCCCCGCCTTCGTGCGGAGCGGCTTCGAGGTGCCCTGCCCTCCGGCGTTGGCCTTCGTTCGCTGGGCCTTCCTTGCAGTGTTGGACTTCGTGGGCGTCGATTTCTTGGCGGCCCTCGCTGCCGGCACGACCTTTTTCGCCACGGCCCGTTTCGCGTTGTTCGCGCCCGGTCGGCGCGCAGTGGACCTGGCCTGGGCGAGCTTTTTCGCTGCCGGTTTCGGCGCGACCTTCTTGACCACTTTCTTGGCAGGTGATCTCGCGGGCGCGGCCTTCTTCACCGGCTTCTTGGTGGCCATGCGCGTCCCTTCCGGGGCGGGGGAAGGCGGGAGTGTACCAACGCGCACTGCCGTTCCAGAGGACCCGCGACCTAGTAGGACCAGACGTCGGAGCCGAGCGGCATGAGGTTCTCCGCCCAGATGTAATCGATGGCGGCGTAGCTCAGGCGCGAGCAGCCGTGCGAGGCTGGATAGGGCGGGATGGAGCGGCTGCCGTGGAACGCGATCCCGCCGTCCCAGTACTTTGGTCGCCAGAGCTGTCCGAGATGGCTGATGCGCAGACCGTCGATCTGGCGCTCGATTCGGAACCGGCCGCGCGAGGTGTGCGCGATGTAGGTCCGCCCTTCGAACGTGTAAGGGGTCTCTGTCCCCGTCGACGTGTTGAACACCCAGAGGGTGCGGCCGCCACGAACGGTGAGGATGATCTGGCGATCGACATCGAGCTCGGTGAGGTTGCCGCTCGTGCTGCGCGGCGCCGGCCGCTGTGCACGCAAGAGGCGCTCGTTCGTTGCCACCGTGATCGTGCCGGTGCGCGGCAGCCGCTCGAACTTCTGGAACGCGAACACCGCCTGCTCGGTGAGGGGTCCGAAATCGCCATCGACGGCGACCCAATAGCCGAGCGAGCGCAGCTTGCGCTGGAAATCGCTGACGAGCGTTCCTGTCGACCCTGGCTCGAGCAGCAAGTAGTTCGGTGGTTGTCGCTGGACGAGGAACCAGTAGCCCTGACCGCCGAGCGTCGGCGCTGCGAAGTCGACCGCGCGGCGATCCAACGCGATCTTCCACTCGGCGTCGCCCTGGTCGGTCGCGTCGCCGAATCGGAACGCGCGCCCGCTCTCGGTGCCGAGCCAATAGCCCTCGCCACTCGGCGTACGCGCGATGCCGATCACTGCGCTCGACGGCGGGGTCGATCCGAAGCCACCGTGAAACTCTGCGTCGCCGAACGGGCGGACCACGCCCGTGGTGGTCGCGAGCCAGTAGCCCTTGCCGCTGGGTGTCGGCGCGAACCCGAGCACGTAACCGGTGTGGGCGACGGATCGCAACGACCCATACCACCGAGCGTCGCCATAGTGGTAGACGCCGCCCAACGAGGTGAGCAGCCAGTAGCCCTTGCCCGTCGGGGTCGGCGCCATCGCCACGACCGTGCCCGGGAGCGAATCGTTCGCCGCCGATCCGTACCACCGCGCGTCGCCGAAGTGGTAGACGCTGCCGTTGCGACCGAACAACCAATAGCCGCGACCCGTCGGGGTCGCCGCGATCCCGGCGATCGGTGCCTTCAATCGTTGGTCGGACATCGAGCCGTACCAGCGGGCCTCACCGTAGTGATAGACGCCGCCGTCTTCACGCGCGAGCCAGTACCCGTCGCTGTCGGGGAGCCCGGCGAGCCCGACGAGCGGAGGGAGCGGATCGGGCCGCGGCGACCCGTAGTAACCGGCGCGGCCGTACGCGTACACGCTCGAGTCGTGTCGGAGCGCGACGGCCTCGTCGGCGACGACGACCGGGCCGAGCAGGAGCGCGACCCCGACGGTGCTGACGAGGAGCCGCCGAAGACGCGTGCTGGTCGGCGGCCGCAGGTGTTTCATCGTGACCTCGTCGAGAACGTGAACCGGGAAGCGTGCAATTGGCGAGAACCAGGCGTCGGAACGGCGGGAGTCTAACGAGGCACACCTCGGCACAACACCCATCTCTGGACGCATCTCTGGCTCGAACGCTCCAATTAGGCTCGCCGGTCATGCCTTCGACGGCGAAGCCTGCGCCCGCGCCACGGTTCATGCCGGTCGAGGCCGCGCTCGACCTCGTGTCGCTCGAGCGGCGCGTGCTCGAACGCTGGCGTCGTGACGACACGTTTCGCGAGAGCCTGCGCCATCGCGCCGGCGCTCCCGAGTGGGTGTTCTACGAAGGCCCCCCGACCGCGAACGGGCCACCGGGGATCCACCACGTGTGGGCGCGGATCTTCAAGGACATCTACCCACGGTTCCAGACCATGCGCGGCCGCTTCGTCGCCCGGAAGGGCGGCTGGGACTGTCACGGCCTGCCTGTCGAGGTGCAGGTCGAGAAGGAGCTGGGGTTCGCGGGCAAGCAGCAGATCATCGAGTTCGGGATCGAGGCGTTCAACCAGCGCTGCCGCGAGTCGGTGCACCGCCACGTCGAGGACTGGCAGTCGCTGACGAGCCGGATCGGGATGTGGCTCGACACCGCCGACGCGTACTGGACACTGACTCCTGAGTTCGTCGAGAGCACATGGTGGCACTTCCATCAGATGTGGCAAGCCGGCCACATCTACGAGGGCGACAAGGTCGTCCCGTACTGCGGACGCTGTGGCACGGCGCTCTCGAGTCACGAGCTGGCCCAGCCGGACGCCTACCGCGATGTCGTCGAGGATTCGGTGTACGTGCGGTTCCCGCTCGTCGACCTCGACGCGGATCTCGTCGTGTGGACGACCACCCCCTGGACGTTGCCGAGCAACGTCGCAGCCGCGGTCGGGCTGGACATCAACTACGTGCGGGTGCGCGATCCCGAAGGTGGGCGCGACCTGGTGATGGCCGGCGATCGGGTCACGGCCGTCCTCGGCACTGCGGCGGAGAGAGTGGCCGGGGTCGCCGTCGATGATCTGGTCGGGCGTCGCTACGAGCGTCCATTCACGTACGTGCCGTCCACCGACGACGCGAACACCGTCATCGCCGCCGACTTCGTGACCGTCGACGACGGCTCCGGAATCGTGCATCTCGCGCCCGCGTTCGGCGAGGCCGACCGCGAGGTGACCGAACCACTCGGGCTGCCGGTGCTGAACCCCGTGAACGAGCACGCGCAATTCGAAGCACCGATGCCGTCCCGCTTCCGCGGCCGCTTCGTGAAGCACACCGACCCCGATCTCGTCGCCGAGCTGCGTGCGAGCGGGCGACTCGTGCGGATCGCCGAGCACGCGCACTCCTACCCACATTGTTGGCGGTGTGCGACACCGCTCATCTACTGGGCGAAACCAACATGGTTCGCGAGAACGTCAACGTTGCGTGACCAGCTGCTCGCCAACAACGAGACGATCAACTGGTATCCCGGGACCATCAAGCACGGACGCTTCGGCAACTGGCTGGAAGGCAATGTCGACTGGGCCCTGTCGCGCGACCGCTTCTGGGGGACGCCGATCCCGGTCTGGCGGTGTGAAGAGCAACACGACACGTGCGTCGGATCGCTCGCCCAGCTCAGCGAGCTCGCCGGCCGCGATCTGTCCGACCTCGACCCGCACCGGCCCTACGTCGACGACGTCGTCCTCACCTGCCCGCAGTGCGGCGGGCGCGCCCGGCGCGTCGACTCGGTTCTCGATGCATGGTTCGACTCCGGGTCGATGCCCGCATCGCAGTTCCACTACCCGTTCGAGAACGTCGAGCTGTTCGAGCGGCGCTTCCCGGCCGACTTCATCTGCGAGGCGATCGACCAGACCCGGGGTTGGTTCTATTCGCTCCTTGCGGTGAACACGATGGTGTTCGGCCGTTCGCCCTACCGCAACGCCGTCTGCTTGGCGCACGTCCTCGACAAGGACGGTGCCAAGATGAGCAAGTCGCGCGGCAACGTCATCGATCCTTGGGACGTCCTCAATCGGCGCGGCGCCGACGCACTGCGGTGGAACATGTTCAGCGCGGCTTCGCCTTGGACGCCGAAGCGGATGTTCGTCGAATCGATCGACGACACGACCAACAGGTTCCTCCGAACGTTGTGGAACACCTACTCGTTCTTCGTCACGTACGCGAACCTCGACGGCTTCCAGGCCGACGCCGAACGCGAGCAGTCATCGCATGTCCTCGACGTGTGGGTCCGCTCCCGGCTGCACAGCACGGTGCTCAACGTCACGGCTGCGCTCGAGCGATTCGATGCCTTGGGCGGTGCCCAAGCGCTCGACGCGTTCGTCGATGACCTGTCGAACTGGTATGTCCGACGATCGCGGCCCCGATTCTGGAAGAGCGGCGAGATCGCCGCGCACGCCACCCTGCACGAGTGCCTGTGCACGGTCGCGCAGCTCGTCGCCCCGTATTGCCCGTTCATCTCCGACGAGATGTACGCGAACCTCGGTCACGCGGGCCTCGACGGCACGGCGCGCAGCGTTCACCTCACCGACTGGCCCGTCGCGGACGAACGGGCCGTCGACGCGAGGCTCGAGACGGAGATGGCCGCGGCGCGATCTGTGACCTCGTTGGGTCGCGCAGCCAGGGCAGAGGCGAAGCTCGGTGTCCGCCAACCGCTCGCGACGGCATACGTGTTGCTCGACGGCGCCACCGAGCTGCGAGACGAGATCCTCCGTGAGATCGCCTCCGAGTTGAACGTGAAGCGGCTCGACGTCGTGCGCTCGCTCGACGGCCTGCTCGACTATGCGGTCGTCCCGAACTTCCGCGTGCTCGGGCCGCGCCTCGGGACGCGCATGCCGCGCGCCAAAGAGCTGCTCGCCGGAGCCGACGGGCTCGCCGTGCGACGCGCGCTGGCCGAACACGGGGAGTTCGTGGTCGATCTCGACGGTACGCAGGTCGCGTTCGGACCTGATGACATCTCGGTGCGACCCCAACAGCACGAGTCGCTCGCGCTCGCGCAACACGACGGCGTTGCCGTTGCGCTCGACCTCGCGCTCGACGACGAGCTCAGGGCAGAAGGTGTCGCCCGCGAGCTGGTGCGGGTGATCAACGACCAACGCAAGGCGCGCGGGTTGCAGATCGCGGATCGAGTAAGGGTCGCCGTGTCGTCGAGCGAGGTGGTCGTCGCTGCCGCCAAACGACACGCACCGTGGATCGCCGGAGAGGTGCTGGCCGTCGAGTTGGAAACCGACGCAGTGCCGGTCGCTCGCGCGCCGGACGCGGCGATCGCCGGTGACGCCGTGTGGATCGAGCTCGCGGTCTTCTGAGGCGAGAATCGTCGAACGTCAGCGGCGTCTGCGGAACACGTCGCGGAAACTCGAGTCGCGTTCGTCGTCGCTGTCGAACAAGCGCTCCTCGCCCGCGGTGAGCGGCGCGTCGTCGCTCACCGCGTCCCGGAGCGAGGCGAAGAAGTCGTCGTCGTCGTGGCCGCTGGAGAGTTGTGCACGTTCCGCTGCTTGTTCCTCGGCCAGGTCGATGGTCGACGGCGCGCGCTCGGGTTTCGATTCACCGCCCGCTGCAACGAGCTGCGTCGGGTCGTCTCGATCGGCACCTCGACTCTCGGGTCGATCTTGGGGCTCGTCGCGGGTGTCGACGACGCGCGCCTCCGTCGCCGCCGTCGCCGCGCCCGTGCTCGGCCGGTCGCCCTGCATCACAGGTGTGCGATGCTCGAGGAGCGCCAGATCCGCCTGGATCGATCGCACGAGACGCTCGTGGTAGTCGCGCTCGAACGCCTCGAGCGCATCGACGTCGTTGTCGAGCTGTTCGCAACGAGCCGACAGCTCGCGCAGCTCCTCCTCGAGCCGGACTCGCTCGACGTCGTGCACCCGGCGAACCTCGGTCTCGGCCTCGGTCACGAGCTGCTGGCTGCGGGTCTCCGCGCTGGAAACGAGCTCGGTGGCCTGAGCCTTTGCCTCAGCAAGCGCTTCGTCGGCGACGCGCTGTGCGAGCACGAGCGTGCGGGCGACCGCCTCTTGTGTGGCGGCGGGATCGGCGGTCGGCGCCATCGCCGCCGGCCCGACGGACGGCGATCCGTCGGCGATCTGAGTGCTCAGTTGACGGATGCGTGATTCCAAGGCCTCGATCGTCGTCGCCGCGCGATCGAGGAGGTCGTTGACCTCTTCGCGGTTGTACCCCCGGAACGACTCGGAGATGTCGGAGTCACGAAGCTCGCGCGGCGTCACATCCATGGCAATCACTGTAACGGCGACCCCGCGCCGGTTGGTGGATGTCGCGCGGATTGGCGATCTGCGCGCCGCGGTACAGCGAGGCTCAGGCCCCGCAGACGACGTCGACCACGATGAACAGCACGAACATCACGAGCAGGAACGAGAGGTCGAGGGGACCAGCTGGCGGCACCAGCCTCCGCACCGGCCCGAGCACCGGCTCGGTGAGATCCACCACGATCCGTTGGATCTGCGCCGCCATCGCACCCGAACGCGGGGGCGGAAACCATGACATGACCGCACGAATTGCCATGATGGCGAGGTACGCCAGGAGGAGAGCGCAAACGACCGCCACGACTCGCTGTCCCGGTCAGCGAGCGTGGTAGAGCCCGCGCGCCGAGAGTCGCCGGACCTCGTCCTCGGGTACCTCGACGTTCGCCGGCGTGAGCAGGAAGACCTGATCGGCGACCTTCGACAGGGAGCCGTTGGTGGCGTAGCACAAACCGCTCGAGAAGTCGATGAGACGGCGGGCAAGCTCGCGGTCTGCTCCTTGCAGGTTCAAGATGACGGGCTGGCCGGACTTCAAGCGATCTCCGACCTCCTGCGCGTCGTCGAAGGAGACGGGATCGAGGATGTGCACCCGGTTCGCCGCACCGGGCACCGTGCGAACCGTCGGTCCGGCGGTGCCTGCGGTACGCGGGACCAGGGTCGGCCCACCTGCGGGCGCGGCGCCCTCGGGTCGCGGGACCCGCATGACGGTCACACCACCCGAGCTGTCGACTCGTTCCGCGCGGTCCGGGCGCTCGCTCCGCTCCGCGCGGTCGGTGACCGGCGCCGGCCTCGGCCGTCGCGAGGTGACCTGGTCCTCGTATCCGTCGTCCACTCCCTCGTCGAAACCCTCCTCGACGAGGTAGCCCTCGTCGCCGGGATACGCATCGACGTCGTCGTCGACGAGCCCGAGGAAGACCGCTGCTTTGCGGAACACCGACATGGCGCTGCCTCCTTCGGTTGAGCCTATCCGCCGGGCGTCGCGGTTGCGCGCCGACCGAAGATCGCGCTCCCGACGCGCACGATCGTCGCCCCGGCACCGATCGCGATCTCGAAGTCCCCGGTCATCCCCATCGAACACTCCGCCAGGGCGAGCTTGTCGACCATCGAACGCAACGCGACGAAATGCGGCAAGGGATCGGCCAGCACGGGCGGCACGCACATGAGCCCTTCGACGGCGAGCCCATGTGCCGCCGCCTGCTCGACGAGCCGGGCGACGCCATCAGGATCGCAACCACCCTTGTGCGGCTCCCGGCCCGTGTTCACCTGCACCAACAACTTCGCTGCGGGGGCACGCCGAGCCAACTCGTGCACGACCTCCTGGCGGTCGACGCTTTGCCACAGGTGCACGTGCGGCGCGAGCACCTTGATCTTGTTCGTCTGCACGCGCCCGATCATGTGCCAGCGCGTCCCCGACAAACTGGGGTCGAGCGCCTTGGCGAGCAACTCCTGAGCCCGGTTCTCGCCGACATCCACAACCCCCGCTCGGCGCGCAGCGACGACGGCGGCGGCAGGCTGCAGCTTGGCGACCGCGACGAGCCGCACCGAATCGCGTTCCCGCCCGGACGCGGTGGCCGCTGCTGCGATCCGCGATCGGACCGACGCCAGTGCTCGAGCGATCGGATCGGCGGTGTGATCGGCGTCGCTCTCGGTCAGCGGAGGAAGTCCGGCACGTCGAAGTCGTCGTCCGCACCGAGATCGAGCGCGTCGTCACCCAGGATCGATTCCTCGTCACGAAGCCCCAGCCCCTCGTTCGCCGATCGGGCGCGAGCGGTGCGCGCTCCGCTCTCGCCTTCGAAACGATCGAAGCCAGCCGCGATCACCGTGATGCGCACCTCGTCGCCCAGCGCGTCGTCGACCACGGCACCCACGATGATGTTCGCGTCGGGGTGCGCCGCCTCCGTCACGATCTCGGCTGCCTCGTTGAGCTCGAACAGACCCAGGTCAGAAGGACCCGAGATGTTGATCAGCATTCCGCGCGCGCCTTCGATGCTCGCCTCGAGCAACGGACTCGAGATCGCGGCGCGAGCCGCGGTCGCGGCGCGGCCTTCGCCTGCCGCATACCCGACCCCCATGAGCGCGCTGCCGGCGTTCGTCAGCACCGTCTTCACGTCGGCGAAGTCGGTGTTGATGAGACCCGGTGTCGTGATCAGGTCCGTGATGCCCTGCACTCCCTGCAGCAACACCTCGTCGGCCCGTTTGAACGCGTTGAGCATCGACGTCTTCTCGTCGGAGACCTGGAGGAGCCGTTCGTTCGGGATGATGATGATCGTGTCGACCTTCTCCTTCAGGTTCTGGATGCCGCCCTCGGCCTGCACGGCGCGACGACGTCCTTCGAACCCGAACGGCCGCGTCACGACGCCGATGGTGAGCGCGCTGATGGTCTTCGCGACATCGGCAACGAGCGGCGCCGCTCCGGTGCCCGTGCCCCCGCCCTTCCCGGCCGTGATGAACACCATGTCGGAGCCCTTCAGCACCTCTTCGATCTCGTCGCGGTGCTCCTCGGCAGCCTGGCGCCCGATGTCGGGATCCGATCCCGCGCCGAGACCTCGGGTCAACTGCCGGCCGATGTCGAGCTTGACGTCGGCATCGGAGAGCAGCAGCGACTGTGCGTCCGTGTTGATCGCGATGAACTCCACGCCCTTCAATCCGGCGTCGATCATGCGGTTCACGGCGTTGCAGCCACCGCCACCGACCCCGACGACCTTGATCACCGCGAGGTAGTTCTGCGGGGCGCCGAGCATGGATGCGCACCTTCCTGCCGAGGAAAATGACCCTGTCGAGGGGATAACTCTCACCCTCGACTCGAGGTCAAGAGTTATGTCAACCTACGCTGTCCGTCGAGACTCTACTCCAGGCTGTGCGCGCCTTCAATCACTCCCGGCAATCACTCCCGGCAATCACGCCGCAACCGTCGGGACCGTCGGGACGCAGACGTCGATGTACGCGAAGGGCGCGTCGCCGCGCGACTGGAGGAGCGCCAGCGCGATGCGTCCCTTTGCCTCGAGGTCCGTTGCGCGACAGAGCCTGATCGCCCCGCCGCTCGACAGCTGGAGATTCACCCCTTCGGCGACGTCGATCACCTCGACGCGCGCGGCGAGCTCGGCCGGGATCTCCACCATGAGGGCGCCGACGCCTGGCGGGAACAACACGTCACCGAGTTGGGGAACCCTCCGCACGCCGGTGACCTCGACGACACCGGGCGGCGCGGCATCGGTATCGGCCAACACGCGCCCGTCGGCACCCAGCAGGGCAACCGTGTCGTCATCGCGACGCACGAACGCCGTCGCCTCGTACTCTGCGATCGTGATGATGATCTCGTCGGGCCAGTGTCGCTGAACGGTCGCATCGCGCACCCATGGCAGGCGCTCGACACGTCGCTCGACGGCGCCGACGTCGACCGACCAGATCGCGATGCCTTCGCGTATTCCCGCGGCCTCCAACACCGCGTCGTCGGTTTCGTGGTTCGTGCCGCGCACGCGGATCTTTTCGACATCGAAGATCGCCGCCCTCGCAACGACCGAGACGAGCGCGACGAGCGCGACCACCCCGAGCGCGACGAAGGTGAGCAGCGTGCGCCGGCGTTGGCGCTCGTGCTCGAGCGCCGCGAGGCGCGCCTCGAACCGAGGGTCGATGTCGAGCTCGACTGCATCGGGCTCCGGCGCGTCGGGAGCATCGGGAGCAATACCCAGGTCGGTCTCGCTCTCCAGCTTCATCGATCGTCCTCGGGGGGCTGCGGGATCACGGTGCGATCTCCATCGAAGCCGACAAGATGCAGCTCGGCGCGCATCCACCGTCCGGTTCGCTCGTATACACGCCTGCGCACCGTGTCGATCAGCCGCGCGACGTCGGCCGCGCTCGCCCCGACCTCGGCCTGGACGAAGTTCGCGTGCTTGTCGCTCACGACCGCTCCCCCGACCCTGGCGCCCTTCAAACCGCACTCGTCGATGATCCGTCCCGCAGGCTCACCGTCGGGGTTCACGAACACCGACCCACAGTTCTGACCGCCGGGCTGGTTCGCCCTCCGCCAGCGCACCACAGCCTCGATCTCGGCCCGTGCCTCGCCGGGATCACCCGGGTTCGCTCTGAACGAGGCTCGCACGACAACGTCGCGATCGGACACCGCGGACGAACGAAACTCGAACCCGAGCGCGTCACCGTTTCTGAGCGCAGCCTGCGGTTCGCCCAGCCGCAGGATCTCTGCGTCGATGAGCACGTCGGCGGTGTCCGATCCGTGCCCGCCGGCGTTCATGCGGACCGCGCCGCCGACACTGCCGGGGATCCCGACGAAGAACTCCAGGCCGCGCAGTCCACCTGCCGCGCTCTGGCGTGCGAGCACGGGCAACGGTGTCGCGCCGCCGGCCGTCACGACGCCGCCTCGACCGTCGATCTCGATCCGCTCGAAGGCATCACCGAGGCGGACCGCGACGCCCGGGAAGCCCGAGTCAGCCACGAGCACGTTCGACCCGCGCCCGATGACCAGGACCTCACCTCGATAGCCGGCGAGACATTTCGAGACGGCGAGCAGCTGCTGTTCGTCGCCGATCTCGACAAGCACAGCGAGCGGCCCGCCGACCCGATATGTGGTCAGCGGCGCGGACGGCGCGGCACGCTCGATCCGCGCCTCGCGCTCGAGCGCGCGCAGGAGCGCTCCGGTGACGGCACGTCCCGGCCCGACGCCACGCGGCGCGACGCGGTTCACGGTCGACGCATCCCGGTCGCCGCCCAGTCGCGGTGCGCGTTCGTGATCGAGCCGCAGCCCAACGTCACGATGCAGTCGCCGCGCTGGCCGATCCGCCACGGCAGGTCGACGAGCTGCGCCCAGTCCGGAAGGTAGTAGAGCTCGACGTCGGGGCGGTGTTCCCCCACGGCGCGCGCGACCAGTTCACCGGTCACGTTCGCGATCGGATCCTCGAACGCAGGATCCAGCCCGGTCACCACGACCACGTCGGCCTCGTCGAAGGCATCCGCGAAGTCGCGCCAGTGACGGCTGATGCGCGTGTAACGATGGGGTTGGAAGACTGCCACGATGCGCTTCCATCCGCCCTCACGCGCCCGAGCCAACGTCGTGCGCACCTCCGTCGCCGTATGGGCATAGTCGTCGAAGCAGTCCGCGCCGTTGTGGGTCGCCTTGTATTCGAAGCGACGTGCGACACCAACGAACGACCCGAGCGCGCCGGCCGCCATCTCCGGATCGCAACCCAGCTCGACCGCCAGTGTCAGTGCGCCGAGCGCGTTCTGGGCCATGTCGCGGCCGCGCAACTGCAAGGACACGCCGAGCCGGCGGCCGTCGATGTCGATCGCGATCTCGCATCCGGATCGCACTGGGTGATACTCGACGGCGCGCGCGTACGCGTCGTGCGAGAAACCGTAGGTGCGGGCGTGCGGCCGCGTCCTCGCCAGGGTTGCACCATGGGGGTCGTCGGCACACAGCACGACCGGTCCGGCCGCCCCATCCACGAAACGGGCGAACCCGTCGATCAGGTTGGCCAGGTCGTCACCCCAGCGATCGAGGTGATCCGGTTCGATGTTGGTCACGAGCGCGGCGCTTCGCCCGAAGTCGAGGAACGAATGATCGCTCTCGTCGCCCTCGACGACGAGCCACGTCCCCGCGGGATCGTAGCGAGCGTTCGTGCCCGCTCCGGTCAAGAGCCCACCGAGGAAGAAGCTCGGGTGTGCTCCGGCCTC